>ERZ761574.184-NODE-184-length-40105-cov-68.112385_pt1 | contig 40105 bp, 26 predicted proteins | sample MGYA00374950_ERZ761574 | MGnify/ENA primary metagenome ERZ761574 (study PRJEB28895, sample SAMN07631631) | mixed culture metagenome | isolation source: Freshwater growth medium | place: USA: Seattle, Washington | collected 2016-10-03 ... | reverse complement strand
ATAAATGTTACCCACATGAAGACGGAACACCAGCCCTTGGCCTTGGCCCCCTAATACAAGTAAATTCGCCACTATAATAGTGCGGGCCGTTTTCCGTTTGCGCCGTCCGGCGCGTGCTCACTCCGGCGCGTGCTCACTCCGGCGCGTGCTCACTCTCGCCCGGCGCCCCACGCCACTCTGAAGGCGCGCGGTCGATCACATACGACTGGAGCAACGTGGTCATCGACTTCTTGCACAGCTCCATCCCCTCCTCCGAGACAGAGATGATCGTCTGTACCCCGTTGCAGAGCGTCAGGCGCATTCCGTCATACGAAGACAATCTGTGGCGCGGGCCGGCGCGGTTGCTTGCGGTACGCGCCAGGCTTCGCGCCAGGCTTGATGAGCCTGACACCCACGAGTTGCGGATCGAGCTGGTCGGCGGATCGATGAGATCTGATTGGCGGCGCGCGCTGTGGGCTTTTGGCCGGACGCGCCACCCGTCGCGGCGGCGCCATCCAAAGCTGCAGGTATTCCGGAGGCTGTTGGTGGGCGCCGAAGACCACAGCGGGCCCCATGGGGGCGGCTCGGTACTGAACGCCCCCTGCGTGCATCATCCCCGCGCCGATCTCGTACGGCGCGGGTACCGTGAGAGACAGATGGCTGCAGCTCGCGCTCGAGCCCCCGGTGGGATAACTCATCGAGTCGGCGGCTAGCCTGTACGAGCCGGTACAGCGCGTCGGGGTCTTGGTGCGCTTCGAGCTCGAGCTTGCGGCAGACGAGGGGCGACTGCGCCGCGCGGGCCGCACGATCATCATCGGTGGTGCCGCGTAGGCGCCCGGGGCGGCGCCCGACGAGGCTCCCACAGCCTCGGCGCCGAGGGCGCTCAGCGCGTAATTGTACGCAGCCGCCTGCGGAGGCGGCGCGGGCGGCTGCCGGTGCCCGAGCATGCCCAGGGAGCCCGAGGCTGTGGGGACCGAGGCATACACGGAGGACGCGACGCCCGAGCTTTGGCCGAGCGAGGCGCACGAGTTGGTCGGCACAGTGGGCGCAGCGAGCTCAACGGCGTGCCCCAGTGGCAGCGAGGCCAACCGCTCCTGCTGAAGCCGCAGCTCGAGCTCGAGCTCGCGCCGGCGCAACGCTTCCTGCCGCTCGAACTCGCGCCTTGTGGATTCGAATTGCTCAGCAAAGGCGCGCCGCTCTGCTTCGCGCCGCTCGCGCTCCATCTCGTCCCACTGCTTGCGCTCCGCCTCGCGCCGAGTCGCCTCGCGCTGTTCATAGGAGAGCCGCTCTGCCTCGCGCCGCTCCTTCTCGTCGAGTGGCTCGCCCTCTGCGGCGGGGGCCGGCGCGTGCGGTGTCGGCGCGAGCGGCGTCGGCGCGTGCGGTGGTGGCGCTTGTATCAGGCTGCTAGTCGAGGCCGTCTGCAACTTCATCTGCTGCTGCGCCACGGCCTGCGCGATCGACTCGGCGTGGCGTCGCGCGGCCTCTTGCACCGATGCTGCTGCTACGGCGGCCTGCTGCTCGATCGCCCTCGATTGGAACTCTGTAGCCTGACGAAGCGCCGCCTGCTGCTCCGTAGCCTGCTGCGCCGCAATCCTTGCAGCGTTGGTCACCGTCGCCTCGGCAGCCTTCATCCGTTCGACAGCCGCCTCCTGCTGCACCATCATCAGCTGCGCGGCCGCGATCATCTGCTCCTCAATCGCCTTCATACGCGCCGCGGCTGCCTCCTGCTGCGCCACCATGAGCTTCTCGATCTGGCTCTGCCGGCTCAGGTCGTCTTCACGCTTGGCCATGGCGCGCTCGCGCTCGCCTATCTCAACCGTCCCCTTAGCGGCCATGCTCGCGGCGATTGAGGCCATGGCTTCGGCTTGTTCCGCCGACTTCTCGGCCACGACTGCGACGAGCCCCCTACTCTCACGTGCCCATTGCTCCATATGCTCTGCCTTAGCCCTCTGCTCCGCTAAAAGCATCTCCTGCGCGCGCTCTGCCGCCTTGCGCTCTTCTTCCCTCGCGGCCTGCAGTTCCTTGAGCGTCTCGGCCAGCTTTGCCTCGGCCGCCTCGGCCGCCTCGCGCTTTGCCTCGGCCGCCTCGGCCTTGACCACCTCGAGCTCGCGCAGCGCCGCCTCCTTGGCGAGGGCCACCTCCGCTTCTCTCTCGAGCGCCGCCAAGTGCGCCTTTTGGGCGGCCTCCTTAACCGCCTCGGCCTTGGCCAACTCGAGCTCGCGCCGCGCCGCCTCCGCCGCGAGGGCCGCCTCCGCCTTGACTGCCTCCGCCTCCGCCTTGGCCTTGGTCACGGCAGCGGCCGCTTCTCTTTCGAGCGCCTCAATCTGTGCCTGTTGGGCGGCCTCCTTGGCCTTGATCAGCTCGAGCTCGGAGCTCATGAGGGCCTCCGATGGCGCCATCTCATGTGGAAGCATCAGCAACGCAGCGAGCCGCTCGGCAGCGAGCCGCTCGGCCTCGAGCCGCTGCCGCTCCTCCTCCGCCGCCTCCTGCTGCGCCTTAAGTAGCGTGAGCTCCGCTGCTTCCTTCGCCTTGGCCGCAGCCACCTGCGCGTGGTGGGCGAGATCCGACATCAGTGGTCATCAGTGGTCATCAGTGGCCATCAGTGGTCATCAGAGGCTCGAGCCACCTGAGCGTGATGCTCCATATCCAGTAGGGCGAGCTCGCGCTGCGTGCGCACGTCGCTCTTGCGCTTCGTCTCGAGCTCTGCCTCCGCGCTCGAGAGCAACCTGAGCTTCGTGCGCGCGATCAGCCCGCCCTCAAAGGCGCGCTCGTCCGCCTGCGTCGACGAGTCGCGATCAGGGACAGCCCACCATGCGTCCGGCGTCGACTGGGCCACTATGATAGTGACGACCTCATCAGAGCTCAGACGAAGCCCACTCTCGGCGTCGAAAGCGCGCGTCGTGGCCACCGCCATAAAGTTCTGCAGCTCCACATACGTCGCAGGCACCAGCCCGCGTCGCCCGCCGCTCTCGCCGATGAGCCAGCTGACTGGTGCGGGCGCCGTGTCGAACACGAGCAGCTCCTGCCCCTTGCGCAAGCCGAGGCCGAGATCGCCGAGATCCGAGCCCAGATCGCCGAGATCGCCGGGATCGTAGTTGTCGAGCGCGAGCGCGCGCATCGCCGGGTACTGGTGCGCCGCGCTCACCTGAGCTCGCGCACTCTCGACCCACTCGGCATCCTCGTTGTCTTTCGCTGGCATGTCTTGCGCTGGTGCCGGTGCGAGCGCCGATGCGGGCGCCGCTGCGGGCGCCGTTGCGGGCGGGTCCGCGGCGGCCGGCGCCCACTCGCCCGCAACGGCGCCCGCGATGTGGCCAGGAGTTGTCGGACTCCAGCCAGGCTCGGCCACGGGCTTGGGCGGCTCAATCTCCCACAGGATGTACGTCTCGGGCGCCTGCCCGCGCACGCCGCTCCGCAGCACGACGTCCACCCATCCTTTAAAACTCCCGCCCTCGCGATCGATCTTCCAGACCTCGTCACCCGCTTTGGCCGCGGGCAGCTCGCCGAGCGTCTCGCCGGTGAAGTCGGCCTGGAAGACGCCGTCGCGTGGCGGCTCCAGAAGATACGAGGCCGGCACGAACGCCGCCGCCGCCTCGAGCTCGAAGGCGCCGATCGGCGCCACCTTCGCCCATCCCCCTATAGCGGTTTCGTCTGGCTTCATCAGGAGCACGTAGTCGCCCTGCTTGACCGTGAGCTCGCCCTCGTTCGTGCCGACAAAGTCGGCCAGCACCACGCGCGGCGGACGCTCGATGATCACCGGCGCCACGTACGTCTCGGGCAAGAAGCCGACGTCGTCGCCGCAGGCCACGAGCACCCATCCATTCGGTACCTCCTCATGGGCTGTGAGCAGCGTGACGACCGCGCCCTTCGCCGCGGAGAGCTCGCCCTTGTTCTCGCCCTCAAAACTCGCGAGCAGAGTCGACTGTGGACCCTCGACTGCGATCGGGGCCGACATGGGCACGATGCCCTCCCGCCCGGTTGCCTCAATCTTGACGCTCATGAAGCCTTCGGGCAACGGTTTTGTGAGATCGATGATGAGCCGGTCGCCTCCCTTGAAGCTGACCTGGCCCAAGCCGGGCACGGCCTGGAAGTCGGCCAACGCGCGAGCGTGCGCCTGCGCCATGCCCTGGCTTCTTGGCCCCGACCGTCCACCTAGTAAGGAAGGGAGGGAGGCACCGTCGAACCGTATAAGAGTTCCGCAGGTCGCGATGTAATTGTGAATGCAATCAAGCCAGCCCACCGGTGTGAACATAAGCTCAAATATGTGTTGCGCATCGCCCGCAAATAAGCAACGGCGGAAACCCTTCACTGCTCGCTCGAGGCAGGTGATCTGGCTCCTGGAGCTGGACGGAGCTGTTTCGACGAGAAGCAAATTTTGCTAAATCCCGAGGTCGATAATAGAGTCACTCTTGATACATGTAGAGGTACGTCAAACACACTTGTTACCGAAGCTCGGGCGGGGGAAGAAATACATGTTTCGTGACGAATGTTGGACAAGTCAATTCAAGTCAAGGACCGAGGGGGTTAACAGCCCGGACTGCGCTGACCATTGACTGCATGGCGGTGGCGCTGTAGACGTTGAAGGCCACAGAAACTCGCTGTCCAGCCTCAACGTGGTCCGGGTTACATGTACCTCGGGTTGCCTCGGGCTGGCCCTCTTCCGCCACCGCTGCCATCATGCCGAGCCTGCGCGGCAAGACGCAGTGCGGAACAAACCCAGGGAAGGCCCACAGCTCCCCCGGTCGTGGCCGCACCGGCACGACGAAACAGCACGCTTGGCCGTGCTCGCCCAATCCAGCTGCAAATTTGAGAAGCAACGAGCCCCCGACGACACTCTTCTCGACTGTCTGCCCTGACGTTGCCTTCTGTTCAGCCGCCCCGCCCAAAGGAGGCCACGCCTGCCCCACGCCCTCGTGAGCGCCCTCGTGAGCGCCCTCGTGAGCGCCCTCGTGAGCCTCTCCAGTCGCCACGAAGAGCACGAGACTCCACTGCACCTCGCGACCGTGATCGTGCACAGCATTGAAGGCGGCCGCCCCGCTCGAATTGAGCCAGCCCGAGACCACCTGATGCTCCCCACTTGGCCCGTGGTGCGACACGCAGGTGAGAGAGACGAGCGCCGCACGTATCATGGGTAGCAGGGACTCGTGCCATGGGTCCGTACTGCAATCGAAGAAGCACTCGGATGAGTGCCACCCACCCACGTTCGAGACTTCCACACCGGCGAACTCGCGCCGCTGCCGTGATGCTTCTGTGCGCAGCGATGGCAGTAGTGATGCGCACAGGGCCTCTTGGAGCTGGAAACGGTGGATGGTAGTCTCGGGGTTCGCGCCGTCTGCGTTGCAGTCAGGTATAACATACAGCTCGTGCCTGCTGAACATGGGATCGCCCAAAAGTTTGGGATCGCCCAAAAGTTTGGCTTGTCGCAGGCTGGCGATTGAGAGCCAGGTCAGCTGCTCGACGTGCGTTTCCCATTCTTGCGAAGCACCGTAATTGGACGTCAGGAGCAGAGTTGCCGCTGCTTCCATGCATGAAGAATTCGTAAAGAGCTCTTCTCGTGAAGACCTGTCAGGGGTCAAAGTGCTCGAGGCTGCACCAGCTGCTCCAGCAATAAAGCTGCATGCCTGCACGAGCTCAGCGCGCATCCGCGACAATATCAATCTTTCTGCATCATCCTCTTCGAAATCGTCAGTGAGATGCTCGTCCATCATCTTCAGAGAACACGAGACGCGCGCACGCCGCCGCGAGTAGGGTGACGTTGAGGGACGTCATCACCTGCATCAGAGATCAGACGGACGAACCAAACTGTGAACGTTCACGCGACACACGAAAGAGTTTGATTCAAGTCTAAACTCATCCGGTCTCCTCTCAATGCTTCTCGGGGAACAGGGAGTTGAAGTCTTCGGTCAGAAAGCGGCGCTCTGCATTCTCCGCACGCATACCCGCCAACGTGCCGATCTGCAGCGACGGTGGCTGGAGCGTGAACCTGTAGCCAAAGCCACACAGATTGAGCACGAAGCCCAGGCTGAAGGCGAGCCCTGCCGCCTGAATGGCCGCTGACCAAGCAAGAAATAGCGCGTCACCCAGCAGCGCCACGGCCCGCTTGGCCAGTGGCAGGGCGACGCTGTCCTCTTCGTCTGTCTCCTCGTCTGGGAGGCTCATGGTCAGACGTGCCCGGCTGCCTTGGCCTCCGCGCGCACGCTGCACCATCGCCAGTGCCGTCTCCGCCGATGCGCCCGCCTGCGCCTCGTCTGCAGCCGGGAGGGCGAGGGGCGTACCCGGGCACTCGGGGCCCTCGCACAGGCTCACAGCGTCGCGCGGGCACACCCCCGAGCACCCAACGCTCCTCACAGCCACGCGAGCACCCGACGCCCTCTCGCAAGCGGCGCCCAGCAATCTGCCAGCGCCGTTGCGCCAGCACCGATTGCCCGTGCAAATCGTGAGAGCGTCTGCGGCTTCTGCGGCGTCTGCGGCGTCTGCAGCGTCTGCGGCGGCGGCCTCTTCACCGTCTGCCTCGCTGTCTCCCTTCGTGCTCAAGCACGGCTTCGGTGGCGGCGGTGGCAGAAAAGGTTGGAGCAGTATAGCCCGAGACGAGCCCAAGGGAAAGACGCCGCGCAACGCCGCAGCGCCCTCGGTCGAGGAGGCCCACGACCAGCTGTGCGAGGTGAGGCGGCTGCCGCTGCCGCCGTGCTCCACAGGCGGCGCCAGAGTCTCGAGGAGGGCCTGCCGGACGAGTCTCCAACGGTCGACCGTTTCGGAGGTGATCACTCGGTCCTCCTTGGCATCGGGTGCGAAGGCAATGCTGATCATCAAGCTCTCTTCCGGTTCTGCGGAGCCGCCGCTATGGAATGTGAGCGCCGGGATGAAGATGGCATCGCCGGGTGACATGCAGTGATCGATGGACACCTCGGAACCAAGCGTGCGCCCGGCGACGCAAAATCGCTTTCGGCCACGCAGCATGATGAGAAGCACGTCGATGTCGTCAATGTGCCAGCCAAGCGATGCGGACGTCTTGGCGTGCGTCGGGGCGCTCGTCAAGTAAGCATCCACATCGAGCAAGCGCCGACCCGACCTTGTCTCCAACGCGGCCAGCCACGCCCTCAGGCTTTCTGTGCAGCACTCACCTCCCGCTTTAGACACTTTGGCAGAGATTGGCGCACCAGACAGCTGAGCAGCCTCATGCAACGTTGGATCGGTCGGAAAGATCCGAGTGCATGAGTGTCGCTCGCAAGCCCACTTGACGAGCGGCGTGGGCACCACGAACGCATCAGCATCGTTGCGAGAGTCAAACGCTTTGACCAGTGCGGCCGTAGAAATTGGCAAACCAGCAATGTCGGCCGCGAGTCCAGCAATGCCGTCAGAACTGAACGCAGCTCTTGCCAACCATGGCCCTCCCGTGCTTGAAGTCCGAGATCGCAGATCGCCAAGGCCGCTGGCAGGCGCAAGTGCGGTCGTGCTGAGCAACGCGGAGAGCAGCACGAGCGTTATAAAACGCAACTCCATGGCCGCGTGAATGCGGACAATCTCCGAAACCTCAGGAAACTCAGATTATCTTATACGTTCGTACATGTACCTCGTACACAACTCGATCGAGTTTTGGAAGCTTGCCGTACTGTACGCTCTGAAAGTCATGCACGAGTTTCATGTTCATGTTTCATGTTTCAATGTTCGCGTCCAGGATTAGCGGGTTCGCAGGGCGACTGCAGTCAGCTGGCACCTAGGCTGTTCTGCGGGAGTGCTGTGTCGGCTGCGGACTCCGTACTGCTGCGTCACCTTGGCGTGACACTTGTGGTAAACGTAGCAGACGACCTGGTGCACTCGGGGCATAAGGCACTCGCTCAGACCTACGAAGATGAATGGTGGCGCGAGTTTGGCGCGCTGATCGGCAGCGAGTGGTGGCGGCGAATGTGGCGAGGTACTCATAATGGTGGCGTGCGCCGGCTCTCATATCCGCTCAAGGACTCGCCCTCGAGCTCCGAGGGCGAAGCTCTTGGGAGTGAACTCGCTCGACGCGAAATGTGGATGCTTGAAGAGGTGGTGCGCGCGATGCAGGATGGAAGTGGCGGTGCCGTGCTGGTGCACTGCGTCGCAGGTATCAATCGGTCTGCGACGATATCGTGCGCCGCGCTGATGCTCTGCTATCGCTGTACCTATCTCGCCGCGATCACCTGGGTACAACAAGCACGTCCGATCTGCAAGCCGTGCCCCGAGTACGTGTGCGCTCTCTTGGCGCTCGATACGGCGCTTCGTGCCCAAGGGACACCTCTGCTCGAGCGCATCGAGCTTCCTGTACCATCTGGCGCTGGCGCGATCGGGGTGTTCCACGAGGAGCCAGCCGGCGTTGGCGCCGAGGAGACGGACGCTGTACAGGTGAAGGCGTGGCCACCGCCAGCCCCGGACACCGAGCCGGCGAAGGAAAGGCCAGGCTCGCCGGGTTCGCCGGGTTCGCCGGGTTCGCCGGGTTCGCCGGGTTCGCCGGGTTCACCGGGCTCGCCGGGCTCGCCGGGCTCGCCGGGCTCGCCTCTCCAGGAGCTGCTCTCCGCGCGCGCACGCGCAGGCCCCATCACGTCAGACCGCACCTACTCGAATGCAATGACCTCCATCATTGAAGTGGACTTTCCGCTAGGCACGATAGCCGTTGACGGGGATGACGACGAGTACGACTCAGCGCCAGAGCCAGCGCCAGCGCCTGCCACCGCGCGGCCAACTGCGTCAAGCACACCGCTTGCCATGCAGCGCACTGCGAGCCCGACGCCGCGATCACCGTGGCGTCACGGGCCTACAGAAGCGTGGCGCCGCGACAAGCCGACAAAGGCCAACAACGTCAAGACTTGCTGCACCGGGTCTCCGGATGATGCTCATACGCCCTGAAATGTCCCTCGAGTCTAGATGGCAATCCACTAGCAGTCTCATGCGATTGCTACTATACCCATGGACCCGAATAGGACCCGAATTGCGAGAGAACTCCCCGTTAACAGGATAACACATAAAAGCGCCACGGTGCGGCCGGAAGGGTGGTGTTCTGTTCACTGTGCTGACTGTCGTGCGGTATTAAAGGCGCTCTGTCTCTAAAGGGCGCTCTGTAAAAACAGAATCGGACGTAGCCACCGGGGTTCCCCGATCGGATCCGATCCAGTTATGTTGGTTCCTCTTCGGTGTGAATTCGTTGCGCACACTGTTTCCATAAGAAAGCCCACACACGCACAGGGTCTCGACACGCCGTGCCTTGCCAGGTGTGAACGTGAACGCCGGCGCGCTCGTATCTTAGTTTGCCTCTCACCGTGCGTGCGTGCCGGGCGCGCGCGTCTCATCGCGTCTTATTCCTCATCGAGCACCTTGAGCATGAACGCCGTCTCTCCGCCCAGCACCCGGCCATTGCATTCGGCCTCGGTCCCACCCCCGGCCGCGTCGCGAAAGGTGGGCTCCTTGCATCCTGCCATGGCTCGTCGCTTTTGGCTCTTGAGACTCTCTACGCCGCCATTCTTGAGCTTCTCCTTCACGTTGCCCGCGCCCCGCGCGGCCATCAAGATCTCCTTCTGCGTCATCTGGCCGGCCTTGTCCCAAGCGTTCTGCACGCCGGAGTACGATTTGGTGCGAGAGCTGTCGGGCACTAACCCTTCGAGCACGGCGCTGGCTGCGCGGGGGCGCCACGGACCGATTGCCGCGGACAGCACGGCGGTGACTTGGCCGATGAAGCCGCGCCGTTCAACTGCAGTGCTGTCCAGACGCATGAACGCTACGCCTGCCCGTGGCGGTGACCGACTCCGATCGGCATTGCCACCGCCTGCCTGCAGGCGCTCTTGGTACGCTTGCCAGCACTGCAATCCATCGGGCACAAAAGGCTCTGCTGCCATCATTTCGGCCAGTGCCGCCGCATCGGTGAAAGTGCCCCAAGCGACTTCCCCGTCGACGTGTCGAACCTCTTCAGACTCGGCCAGCGTGTATTCGAAGCAGTCGACAAAAACTCTATTGAGATCTGTTGACACAACTGTGCTCAAGTTCCAGCTGAGCAGGCCACCCCCGCCCACGCCAAGCTCCTCGCCCAGCTCGCGCAGGGCTGTGGTTTCTGCCGACTCTCCAAAGCTAGCCATGCCGCCCACCCACATATCGAGCATGGACGGAAAGTGCTTTTTGTTGGCGGCACGCCGATGCACGTAGATCTCACCCTTGAGATTGCGCACCAGGATCCCGACACCGCGAATCAGAATCCGACGGTCAAGGGCGTAGCTCCGTGGCAGTGCCAAAAGGTCGCGGCCTGTCTCTGCATCGCAAGCCGCCACCACCTCCTCATCCAGAGCCGGAGCTGGCGGCAGAGGCAGAGGCAGGTGCTCGTCGTCCAAATTGTGAGCAAGCCCAAGTTCATCGAATCGCGTCAGCAGCAGTGCATTTGTGAAAGCAGCTATCTCATCCGGCACCTCGTTCTGCAGCACTTGAGCTTTGCCGCCTGAGGCAAAGAAGCGGATGCCACCCTTGACTCCATCAAAGCTCCAAGTTTCGCCGTTAGACTCATGAGAGGTTGCACGGATGGCAACGTCGCCGAAGTGCGCCAGGAATAAGGGTCGGGATGTGCTTAACACATAGCAGGTGATAATGTGGGAGGCGATCAGCACGAGCATTGAAAGTCTCGAGCCTTGTGGTCCTGTACACAGGCTCTCGTGCCCTGGCGACGACTTCCGTTAGCTGGAGATGCGCCGACGCTGCCGAGCGGCTCAGGGGAGAAAGTAGGCTAAGCCATACGCGGGAGCGCCAAAAAACGGGGTCTTGTTGGTGTGAGTGTGAACGTTGTCACGGAGTTTAGCGCACACCTGAGCACACAGTTACAGTGACCCGGTAAGAAAATTTGGCCTCGAGATGAAAGAAGATGAAGGTCCTCTCGAAAAGAGGTTAGTGCACCCATAGATTTCATCTGGATGCCTGCCGTACACGTAAGTGCATGATGGCCATCGCCGTGTTGAACGGGAAGAGAAAGTACTTTTGCTTCACCTCAGCGAGCCGCGTCTGCATCTGTGCGACCTGTGTAGGCGTGATGGCCCGAAGGACCTGCGGCAGCTGGGCCACCTGGCTCTGGCGGATTCGCACCGAGAAGCGGCGCCAATCGAGCACATTGCAAAAGGGCAGCGTGATCTCGTCATCGACGATGACAGGGATTGAGCCGAAAAAGATTGCTTCCGCGAGCCGGAAGGAGTGCAGCCCGTTACCCGCGGGAGCGACCGAGAAGACGGAGGACAGCATGAGCGTCTTGTAGTCCCAGTGCTCCGCTCGTTGGCGACGGCCGAGCTTGTTGTCGTCGGTGCACAGCATGATGAGATCTCGGCCATTATGCAGCTCAGCGAGCTGCGGTCGGCGCGAGTCGGGCTGACACACGCCCTTGAAGGACGCGAGCAAGGTGCGCCGACTTCGCGCCGCCGCGAGCTCCGATGGCGTCACGCGTGCCGCCTCGCCATTGGGCAGCAGGGGCACAGGCAGGTCGAAGCCGGGCCGGTAGTCGGATAGCCGCATCGAAGTCTTCATGAAGAGCGCATCGTCCGTACGATACTTGATCGTGTGGTGGTCGATGTAGTCCCAAATCACGTGGTTGCGCCCCTTGCCGTGCCACGACGGCATCGCTCGCAACATCGAGTGCGTTGCAGGGTCGCACACGTCCCACTCACAATTGATGTTGACGGTCGGAATCACCAGGCATGCGGCCTCCGCGTCGTCCGTGACGCCCACGCGCAGCGTCTGGCGCATGCACGACGGCCAGCGCTCCATGTCGTGCGTCTTCGGCTTCGGCGTGTCAATGTACAAGCGCAGCGCCGACGCGGCGGTCTCTGCGCCGCGCGGCCTGCATCTCTCGAGCTCAAAACAATGCGTTATATTGCAACGGTCGTCGTGAGGCGGGCGCATGGGCGTGTCGCGGTAGCACCAGTCCTCCTGCGGCAGCCCCAGCCCGTGCCAGCCCACGGGTATGTCGTCGAAGACGACCGTTAGCGGAGCGTCGATGGGGACGGGAGCGTTGCCGTTCGCCTCGAAGACGTAGCCCTCGCATGTTGGCGGTGGGAGTGGCATAAAGACCTGCAGCGACTTGAGCGTGGCCCAGGTGCGATCGCGGTTGATGTCGACCGAGACACAGTGGCTGAGCGAGCGGCACTTGGCCTCCGCACGATCGCAATTGTGGTCGTTGCACCTGATTTGGCATCCGCCGTCGCGCGGCGACTCATCGAAGCCGCATTGGAAGTCGCTGCCTGCGCCGAGACCCGTCTCACGCAACGCTTGCGCCAAGTCGGACCGCCGGCTCAACGAGCGAAGCAACTGCGTTGTGCTGATCACGCTCAAGCCGAGCGACGTGTTGCTGAGCAGTTCGCGAAAGCGCGGCGCATCCCGCCGCAAGTAGCTGAGCAGCTCGAGGTGCTTCACGCTGTTGAAGCGCAGGCCCGCGCGCTCGAGAACTTCCCAATCGTACTGGCGCCCGTGCAGCTCGCTGATGAGCGCTTCGGTGGTGGCCTGGCGGACAGTCCGAAGCGCACCCGCGGCCATCGGCAGCGGTGGAGGCGGCGGCGGCGCCTGTGCGCTCGAAGGTAGCAGAGGCGGCGGCGGCGGACCTTGTACTGGTGTGGCAGCGCCCCGTCCAAGTCGCCGCAGTTTCCGAAGGCGACGCGGCCGACGTCCTTCGGAACCTAGTGCTGCGGGCGCCAGTATGAGGAGCAGCCAGAGGCAGAGACCCAGACTCATAGAAAGTGTGAGGTGAGTGTGAACGTTAACACGACACACGCGACACGTGTGTGTGGGAAGTTAAGAACAGGACCACACAGTTCCGCGTCGCTTTGTCGAATGATAACCATTGGCGGTCCGCGGTGTCTATGGCGAATTATAACCTATTGGCTGTGAAACGGCACGAGAAATGTGTCCGAAGTGGGGTTCTATTAAAATCAATTGGTGGTAAATTGGCGACGGTATGTATCTACGTCGGATCGGTCGCCTTCCCCACAAATGCTACTGTCCTCGGGTGCGCACAGCCATACACGCGCGAGCTCCGTGTACTCAGCTGTCGTAGGTGCTCTTGACCCTCTGTCCTGCACCGCTGGCCGCGGGTCCAGTTTGACAGTGTGCTCGACCGCTTGACCGAGTCGCGCACGCTGCCACGCGGACGAGTAGGCAGGGCGGCTCTCCACAAACTGACGGCCCATCGCCTCGAGCTGAGCGAGCGAGCTGATGCGACGGTGGTTGAGGCCGATGACCGGTAGCTTGTCGAAGGTCGGGAGGTGGCGCAGGCCTGAGAGCGCCATACTGGCATGCTTCCGCTGGAGAAGCGGGACAGTCTTTCGAGTGTCTAGATCAGCATTAGGGCGCAGCGTGTCACCGACGTTGTCCTCCACCCTGGCGTCCGTGCCCGAGTGATCGCCGCGCTCCATGTACGTGGTCGCGAATGAGACGCTCCCCCGACGATGGAACACGTCGACTGGCGCCGATGGGTACAGCATGACGTCGCCGCGCCCATACATGTAGTCGATCAAGAAGCGCTTCCATGAGCGCGGCCACGTCGATGCGCGCGATTCGGGGATGGCCAGCGCAGGATCGCCGAGGACCTCGCGCTGCTCGTGCTGTCCATGCTGCAACGCCTCGTGGCTGAAGTTGAAAAAGGGCGCGCGCGTGCGCACTCGATAGAATTGGCCGAAGCGCCGCCAGTGTGCGCGAAAAAAGAGAGCACCCCACGAGCACGGCAGCTGAAAGAGGTATGCGGGGCTCTGCCCTGCGGCCGATGACGAGCGTGGCCACCACCATTGCATCGGGTACTTGATCTCGTTGTGCCTGGGGCTGTACAACGAGACGCCAGCGAGGTGACGGAAGCGGCGCGCGCCCTCGGGGCTGTCAAATGGTCCGTACGCATCGGCCGCGCGGCGCAGCCACCAATAGAAGAGAGGCGAGACCTCGTTATCGTCCTCGATGGGCAGCACGTGCGCCTCGGGCGGCTCACGCTCAAGCTCGCGGCTCAGCACCCGCACCCACATGTTGCGTACGCCATTCGGGCTGGGCTCGATGACGATGCGGAAAGGCCCGTGGCGCCACGCGATGGACTCGGCCACTGCCACTGCCGCCTCAGACGGCTGCGCATCGAAAAGGATGGTGAGAGACAGCGTGGCGCCGCAGTACTCGGCCGCCAACAGCGACGCAAGTGTTCGCCGCAGTGACCTGACGCGTCGCCATGCGAAGACGAAAATGGCGATGCGCAAGGGAGCGGCGCCAGCGCTGATCTCGCAGAGATTATCGTCGTTGGCTCCGTACAATGGCAACGGATAATCTGGAAAGACGGCGGTGTATTCGCGCACGGCCTTTTCAAGGTCCCACCGAGGCTGCGGAGAAGGAGGCGAACGCTCAGCAACGGCGGCGCCGCTGTGAGTCAGCAGCAGCTGCTGTTGAGTCAGCAGCAGAGCGACCACGATCAGGCACACGACCACGGCCAACTGTCTCGACTGCGCCGACGCACGCTTGTTGGCGAAACCCATAGTCATCAGATTCACAGCAAAAAATATTGTCTACCGCCGCGCGCGCGCGCAGGGCCGCTGCGTGGCGTTCCAGTGCACGGTACCGGAAAGCCCTGCCGGAAAGGTACGTGCGTATGTCCCCCGGTGTTTTTGAACCCTGATACTGAACACGGTAGTTGTAAACGTTACGTTACCGGTTCAAAGACACCGGGGGGAGCCGGGACACACAGGACACACACGGGACACGCGGACGCACGAAGGCACACGGACCGCACAGACGAACCTCACAACCATCGAAACCCACCAACAACGTTACCGGTGTGTGTCCCGGCTCCCCCCCCGGTGTCTTTTTACAGGTACCGTAACCGGTCTGTCCATGTGTCCCGTGTGTGTCCCGGCTCCCCCCGGTGTCTTTATACCGGTACCGGTACCGTGTGTGTCCCGGCTCCCCCCGGTGTCTTTTTACCGGTACCGTACGGTACCGGTACAGTACCGGTACCGGTACAGTACCGGTACCGGTATCGCACCGCTTCGACGAGCTCTACTACAGTACCCGGTACGGGTAGTACTGTACTAGCTTGTATGTCGCGCCAACTCCGATGCCGATGCCCCAGATGGGGTATGCCGCGACGACTCCCAATTTTGCATCGTCGTCAATATTGCACCAGGGCAACCGCCCGGTCTGCATTCGCAAGTCTGAAGGCGATGAGAACTGTGTGACATCGAGGTTTGATCGGACGACCGTGCATCCAGTCGCACCGATCGAGTCGCTCGCGCCACTGATGGCCAACCTGTCGGTGGGCTCTTTGCTTCCGCTCCAACGAGAGGTGATCAGATACAATGAGACGCATGCGGCATTTGCGGTACCTCGGGGCATGCGCTTCCTTGGAGCTCACAACGTCTTCCACACACAAGCTGATCAACTGAACGAGGAGCTCGGCCGTGACGATGTTTGGCTGCCTGTCTCACACACCATGACGACGCAGCATCCGCTTCAAGTCGGCCTATGGTTTTTTTATATGCGCGGCTGCTCTGATTTCATGTGGAATGCTGGGCGCACACTACTCGCACTCAACAAGTGTGATGCTGTGATCGAGCTCGAGAGGCGAGCTCTGCAGGCTACCAGGGCAGCCGCCGTGGAGAGTGTGGCACGTAGGATCGTCGCGGCAGTGAACCAATCTACGTTTGATCAGGCATGGACTCCCTTTGAGAGGCGTATGTGCCCCACATCAGTGAACCAATCTTCGTTTGGGAGGCGGATGGGAGGCTGCACCCAGCTCCCCTTGAAGGAGGTCATGGACCTGCTCTCCAGTTGTGGTCGTGGTGACTTTGGAGATTGGCGCAAGAGTTCGAGCTCGCTAGGTACGCTCGAGCGTATTCAGGATGGTCGACAGATAGCCATCAGAGTAATGGACTCGAATGCCCTCGACTACGTGAGCGCAGCCATTCTAGTCGACGAACTGAGCGTCCGCAGAGACGAGAGGCCGCTGGACACCATCCAGTTTGCCAATCGTTGTCAAGCACGAAACCCAAATGACCAACCCTTGATAGGCTACTGCGATGGCCACGTTGAGATATGGGACGGTGCGGCGCTCCCCTCCCAGCTTGGTTCGTATTGGCTGCGACTGTCGTTGCGGCTCGACGACTATTATCTGACTCTTGCCTCTCTTGTGCGCAGTCCGAAACCTTCGAACAGGTGCTCGAGAGCACATCGATTGGTTCCAAATGTTGAAGAGAAAGGAGCAGCCTGAGTGGCAATCGCCTGGGTCGCCTGGGTGGCAGCAACCGTATGCACGTCTCGACGGCTCACCCTGTCCACTCTCTGAGCCGACATGGGCTTACTGCCTCGCGTGCGCACAGTCTCAGACTGAACGGGCATGTGCGTACAGGTGCGGCATGAACGGCCATTTCATCAAAGGGGCGCCCGCGATTTACGGCAATATTCAGAGCAATAGTATGAGATTCTACGAGAGATACGGCGTGCGTGGTTTGACTCTTCGTTACCAGGCAACATGGAATAAACTCCTCAACGCCGTGGAAGCGCGCTCTGGAGTCAAGCTCAAGGCTGGAGTGCATCAGAGATCCGTAGGCAAATACGAGTAGAGAGTCTGTTCAAGTTCAAGTTAGACAGAGTGCGGAGAGTCTGGTGGCTGAACTGAACTGAACTGAACTGGTGGCTCGCTCCAACATGCACCCCAAACATGACCAAAGCACCAAACCTTCAGACCAAAACTTGCTGCTGCCCGCATTCGGCATTGGGCCGCGACCGCAGATCCACCGCAGCGCCACAGCGCGCAGCCGAGTATGCCTCCCAAGATGAAGGGCGCGGTGAAGCCGCCCAGCGGCACTTTGGACTCGCCGAAGAGCGCGCCCAAGGAATCGCCGAAGAGCGCGCCCAAGGAATCTCCCAAGAGCGAAAAGAAAAAGGCCAAATTCAAGAAGGACTCGAAAAAGCAGGTGACAACTGCCGATGAGGGCGAGCGCACCGGTGACGGTCCAGGTGACACAGCACAGGTGGCACAGGTCGCACAGGTGGCTCTGGAGGCGCAGGAGGATCACATGGCGGCCGAGGCGGTCGAGGACACGGCTGCTGAGGCGGCACGGCTCGCGGCCATCGAGGCGGACAAGCTTGCGGAGATCAAGCGCGCGGAGGCGGCCTCACGCGCGAGGCGCGAGGCTGAGATCAGGGCGGAAAAGGCGCGGCTACAAGGCATCGAAGATGGTAAAAAGTTCGCCAAAGCGCAGATTATCGCAGGGATGAAGATACAAGCGTGCCTCCGTGGCGCCCTAGTGCGCAAGCGCAACAGGCGCCAGAAGCGGCTGCGCCAGCTGCGAGATCCCGATGGATTCGACTGGTGCTGCGTCAACAAGCAGGGGAAGAATGCGCTCAAGGTGATGCTGGCGGAGCGCGAGAGGATGGCAGGATGCTCGAAGGCTCAACAAAAACAGCATCTGAAAATGATGCTGAATGATCCCGAGTTCCTCGAGACGAAAGTGACCAAGTATCTCGAAGAGCGGTACGCCACGGAGGAGCCCCCGGAGATTGCCGAGCTGCGACTGGCGGCGCAGAAGGCGGAGGCGGCCTTCCAGGAGATGCAGCGCGTGGCGGCCTTTAAGGCTGAGCAGGCGCGCCTGCAGAAAGAAATGAAGGCGGCCATGCCCGCCCGCAAGCGCGCGGATCTCACCTTTTCGTCGGGCAGTGCGGCCTCACTTGAGGAGGCGCGCGCGAACCTCGCGCATGTGCCGATCGAGCAGAAGCTGTCCACGGTCCCGCGATTGAATCTCGACAAGAGTGCCACGATCATTCAATCGCGCAGCCGTGGCCAACTGGCTCGCCAGCAGACGTCGATGCTGATGCTGGAGAAGCGAGGGCCCCCTTCGGCGAGGGCTCCCAAGGTACCGCCGCCGGTCCCGCGATTGAATCTCGACAAGAGTGCCACGGTCATTCAAGCGCGCAGCCGTGGCAAACTGGCTCGCCAGCAGACGTCGATGCTGATGCTGGAGAAGCGAGGGCCCCCTTCGGCGAGGGCTCCCAAGGTACCGCCGCCGGTCCCGCGATTGAATCTCGACAAGAGTGCCACGGTCATTCAAGCGCGCAGCCGTGGCAAACTGGCTCGCCAGCAGACGTCGATGCTGATGCTGGAGAAGCGAGGGCCGCCTTCGGCGAGGGAAAAGGTACCGCGCATCCACCTCAACTTCACGGTCATCGGCGACCACGTGTCGATCGACTGGGTTGTCGCCCTGGAGTGAACGTCTCGTTAACGTCTCGTCTTCGTGTGAAATGGAGGTCGAGAGGCGTGTTGAGTGTTGTTCAAGATAGATGAAGAGAAATCATTACATGAAATCTCGCGGACCCCTCGGTCCGTTCGTGTACGCCTACTGTGCGCTGGCGTGTGACCGTGGTGTGTGTATAATGCAACCAATTTTATTTTTTCATCCTCCGAGGCGACGGCCCCGCGACCGTCTCGGTGCGTGCTGGCAAGTCGAATGACGACGGCGGAAAAGCTCCACTTGTGACTTGAACATGCACTTGAAGCGCCAACTATATTCGCGCTCACGTTCGTTCCCACCCAGACTTTCCGAATCGAATCCTCGACAAATCCCATATCCTACTCTCCTGGAGGCCCACGCCCCTCCTCAACACTTCTAATCCTGCGCGACCTAGGCAGAAGGCGGCACGATAGCAGAACTCCTTTCACAGCCTTGGCCAACCGCACTTAGCAACGTCCCGCCATGGCGCTCGTGCGACCACCTTCCGCTGCCGCTGCTCGCCCACAAAGCGGATCTCGGCCACAATCACGCTCTGGCACGGAGCTCTGGAAAGGTGCTGGCGATGCTGTCCGTGCGGTGTCACGCATTCGCACCACGCCCACTGCGGCCATCGTGCCCGTTCCTGGGTCCCAGCTGGTCTCTGATGCTGGCGGCAGTCTGGCCGAAGGCTCGCAGCTGACAGCACGCGGCAAGGCGTCCTCCGATCGGCGCGTGGCCGTGCTTGCACCGACGGATGCGGCTGCTCGCACCGCCGCCGCCGCCGAGGCCCGCCAGCTCGCTCTGTGCGCCGAGGCCTGCGCTCACGCTGCAAAGAAGGGCGATTCGGCGACGCTTCAAATGCTCATCCAGCGAGGGCCCAAGGGCGCTCACGATTGGACGGACGAGAACATGGTCGCGCCGCTGCACATGGCTGCCTCATACGGCCATATGGCGTGCGCCGAGATCATCTGTAACGCCGGAGCCGCGCTCGATCGACCCAACTGTTGGGGCTCGACAGCGCTCATCAACGCGGCGCACAATGCGCACTCGGGCGTCGTGAAACTGCTCATCCTCAATGGCGCCTCGGTCGCGCTTCGTGACAAGGACGGCACGGCGCTCGATAACGCTCTCCTGCGCATGACCAAGGCAGTGATGCGCATCGATGCGGCCACAGACAAGGACCATCCGAATAAGAAAGTACTCGAGAGCACCAAGGATGCACTCAACAAGCTCGCCCGCAATGCCAGTCGAGGCCCTCCGTTTTTCACGGCACTCACTGCTGCGATCGCGCCGCTCAAGCCGATGCTCGTGGCGGCCATCGCCGCCGCCGCCGCCGAGGACGACACCGCGCCGCCTCAAGTGAAGCCTCCGGACAAGAGCGAGGCGAACGGCAAGGGCGGCAAGGCCGGCAAGAAGGAGGACGCGCCCGAGGCGCCCGAGCCGGGCCGGGTCGCTGCGTACAAGGGATGCCTGAACTTCATCCAGATCATCGAAATGCTGCGCGACCCTGGGGCCGTGCGCAAGGCGGAGACGCTCGCGACTGGCATCGACCTCTTCAGCAAGGGCAAGGAGAGCACAGAGGCGGCGCAGCTCGACGGGCTGACGCAGCGCGTGGGGCGCATCCGCTCGGCTCTCGCGCTCGATGGAAGGCTCTCGCTGCCCGACGCCATTCAGGCCGCCAACCGGGCCATGGGCCTCGAGACCGAGGGCAGCCTACCCGAGCAGGTGCAGCGCCTCGTAGTCGCTCTGGGCGTTCAGTGAAATCGTATGAAATCATAATAATCCGAACGACACCCGGGAACTGGCCCAGCGGGCTGGCGATACGTGAAGGCATCGTCATCCTCTCCCAACTGCTCCCACACAATGATCTCTGCTCGGCACATTGGGCAGGCATTCTGCGGCACGCGACGTTCTTGCCTCCGGCCATGGGTCATGGAGTCCGAGAAGGCACCAACTCACAGTTGAAAAGGTCGTGCCTGTTTCGCGACGGACGGACGATCGGCATTGGCGCGTGAACATTGAGACCGTCTGAGGCTCATGAACATGGAGAAGCCGCCAGCGCAGACGGGAGTCCTGCAGGGTGACCGCTTGTCGTGCCCCCACTGTGGCCGCTCCTTTGCAGTGACGCGATTCGATATGCACGTGCGCGTGTGCGCAAATGCGCTGCCGTTTCGTGAAAGCGTCAAGGCGCTCGATGAGTGTGGTCCGGCTCCTATGATTGGCGACAAAGGAGCCATCTCGGGCGCGTTTTGTGCCGAGTCTGTCCAGCCTGTGGCACGGACAATTTGCACGTTGTGCGGGCGACACTTCGCCAACGAGCGGCTGCCGACGCACAGACGGGTGTGCGCTCTTCAGTTGCCAAGCTTTCGTGCGCAGGTGGCCGCCGTTGAGGCGGTCGAACACGAGGATGAGGTGCTTTCGGCGCTCACGCAGCGGGCACTCTCTGCTGAGCGGCGGCTTGCTGAGGAGAGTGCTCTACGAGCCGAGGCTGAACAACGCGCAGAGTTGGCCAAGGCAGCGTCTCGATCGATCGAGGCGGCGTACGACGTCCTCTCCGATGCCCTCGCGGAACGCGAGAAACGAGTTGCCGAACTGAGCGGGCGAGCTGAGGCGGCCGAGCAGAAGGCCGAGGAGGCGCGCCGCAAAGCTGAGCTCGCCGAGGCGGGCGCGAAGTCGATCGAGGCGGCGTACGACGTGATGGCCGAGGCACTCGCCAACGCGGAGAAGAAGATAGAGAAGCTCAGGGCTGAGCAGCTGCAACTGTCGCGACCGGCGGTTGCGGATTAAAGTTTGCGGAGCTTGTCTGGGTACCGTAGCTCTTACACCTTGCTCCTTGGCGCTACGCTCGGCTCTTCGGTATCGGCACGCACCTAGCAAGGGACGAGCGTCAGATCTGACCACTCTTGCTGGACCCTACGTTTGTGCCCGTGTGTCCCGTGTGTGTCCCGGCTCCCCCGGTGTCTTTTTACCGGGTCTGACGAAACCCGACCGTGAACAATTCCCCGCCGATTCTTCCTTTTTGGGAAGGTGCCGAGTCTTTGGATTTCGCCCCAGCACACGACACGCGTCTCATCGCTTCTGCTGTCGGGGCGCGGAACAAAACCTAAGGATGGGTTGCGGAGCGTCGACGAGTGCGGGGCAGAACCTGGGCAGAACGGCGAAAATCTACTCGCATGGCGACGAGGTCATCATTCAGCGTTTCGAAAGTCACGACCTGGCCGGCAGTAAGCTCAAGATCAGACAAGATAACTACGGCAGCCCCAAAAAGCAGTACGACGTTGAGCGCGCCATCTTCTGCGCGGAGCTTTGCAACCACGTCTACCTGGGCGATTCCATCTGGGCCTCAGCACGGTCGCAGCGGTTGAAGACGATCCGCGACAGCAAGAATTTCAGCTTTCCGTGTCGAGTCAATCTCGGGTATTACGCATCTGAAGGAAACAACCTGAAGGGACTGCTCGGGGTCGAGCTCCTCGGACCCGAGTTTGACAGCGGCGACGTCACCGATGACTGGCAGGCTACCGTCTGTCACGGCTACTTGACCCACGACGGCGTCTCCATGCAGGCCTTTCTGCTGCATGACCCGGTGGAGAAAGTCTTGTATGTCGTCTTCCGCGGCACCGAGGTGGACGCAAATTTCCAGGACGTCTACACCGACCTCGCTGGTTACACCGTCGCGTACGAAAAGGTCCCCGGCGCCCGGTGCCATGCCGGCTTCAGCAAATGCTGGGCCGCGCTCAAATCCGTGTGCGTCGAATCCGTCACCAAAGCCATCGACCTGCTTGACATCAAGCGCGTTACAGTCACAGGCCACTCGTTGGGCGGCTCCATAGCCACCATGTGCGCGCTCAGCCTCGCCCATCGAGTCCCTAAGCTCCAAGATCAGGGCCCAAACGGCCTCAGTGCGTCCGGCGTCTTCATGAGCGTCTTCACCTTCGGCCAGTGCGTTGTTGGCAACTCCGAATACCAAAAGGCGTACAACAAAGCCGTTCCCGTGCATTGGCTCCACCAGAACGATAAGGACCTCATCCCCCGGTTGCTGGTTATGACGGGTCTGTCCGGCTACAAGCACGTTGGCACGCGGATCTTCCTCGACGAGGACTCAGTCATCATCGGGGCGACCCCAAAAGGTCTGAAGAGCGAGAAGGGCGACGGCGAAGGGGGTGATATGGAGTTCATCACGGATCACTCTATGAATAACTATACTTGCCTCCTCCACCACGCCCTGGCCGTGCTCGCGATTCCGCCCGAAACGGTGGAACTGCTGCGAGCGGCTTGGACCCAAGCCGTCGAAGGGCAAGGCCCCGAGGTGAAGGCGCGCAATCGGCCCTTGTGCTATGTTCGCAAGCTGATGAAGCAACCGGGTGTCGAGTTGGAGCTGCCTGTGGAAGGGCAAGATGCACACATGCGCGGCGAGACACCCAACTGGAAAGCTCTCCACCAAGGCCTCGAGGCAGCAGGCATTCCCGAGCCGGTCATCAGAATGTGGCCCACGGACTGGATGCTGGTGGCCAAGATGCGCGGCCGTAACTTAAACTTCGGCGAGTTCCTCAGCGCCTTGTTCCGGCTGCACTTTGATCCCGAGACGGCGCGGCGTGACGCGCACTTCGCCATAGCCCACCTATACAGCTGGTTTCTCCAGGCTGATGCCAATCTCGACGGCCTGTTGAGCTTGGCCGAGTGCGAGGCGGCGCTTTCCGCATCGCTGTCGGCGGCCTCGAATGACGCCAATAAGGGGACCATCACGGCGGCCCAGATCGAAGAGGAGTTCCACAAGTACGACGTCAACGCAGATCTCGGCCTCTCATTCCAGGAGCTGCTGCTGTGGGTCAAGGAACAGCCCGCATTTGGGGCGTTGCTTCGCTCCACGTCCATCTACGGCAAGAGTAGCATCCCGCCCCCTAACAACATGACGGCATCCTGCAAGGACCGTCCCAAGTTCAATTGCTACATCGGCCCCTGGATCAGCAAAAGCGGCGCCGTGCTCGCCAAAGAAGGCATCTACTCATCTAGGGCGACGTTCACGCCCGAAGCGGTCGAGGCCAAGGTGTGGTTTGGCGTCGGCGAGGAGAGCTTCGTGTACCCTGAGATGCGGGAAGACGAAGATGGGCTTGCCTCTCTAAAGACCAAGCCTGACCTCGCTGTGTGCTTCAGCGGCGGCGGCTTCCGCGCATGCACCAACGCCCTTGGCTGGGCCCGCGCTCTCCACGAAATGGGCATCATGCCGAAGGCACGCTACCTCTGCAGCAACAGTGGCGGCAGCTGGTTCAACACCGCATTCTCGTATCAGGACTGCGTGAGCAACAGCACGTTCCTCGGGCCCGCCATCCCGCCCGAGCAGCTTACACTCGCCAGGTGCAAGAACCTCGCCCCCGGCTCGTTTGGGAAGGTCATCGCCAACGCCCCCTTCAAGAAACTGCTGTTTCTCAAGGCGCTCCAAGACCTCGTTAAAGTGGACATCTTCGGCAAAGAGGACCCTCATGAGATCCGCGCCTGGTCCAAAAGTGTGGGGGATTGCTTTTTTGAGGCCTACGGCTTGAACGACCATGATGCCACCTATGCGCTCGCCGGCGCCGCTGCAGCCAAAGTCTCGAAGATGCTGGGTGCAAAGGTCAAAGTGCACACCGCGTGCGGCAGCCCTGTCATGCCGTTCCCCGTGATCGTCGGCTCCATTGCCGCTCCCAACGACCCCAAATGCTTCTACACGTGCGAATTCACGCCGCAGTACTTCGGCGTGCCGACGGCGGACATCGCTGACAGCCCGGCGATGGCACATATCGGGGGCGTGCTGGTAGAGCCAGTGGGGGCCAATAGCGTACCCAAGGGCCCACCACCGGCGGACACCGTGGCAGGTGGGGCGCCCGTGACGGTGGAGCTCGAGTCCAAAGGCATTGTACCGCTTGTACAGGCGGCCGGCATCAGCTCGGGCTACATCGCGCAGATGATGGCCGACCCGTCGAAGAAGCGGATGTGGGAAGCGCTCGGATGTGAAGAACTCCACTACTGGGCCGGCAAGGACTTTGTGAGCAAGGGAAGGCCCTTTGCCGACGGCGGCTCCCTCGACAATCTAGCAATCTTCCCGGCGCTGCGCCGCGGTACCCGGCTACTACTTGTGTGCCAGTCCGCCTCGTCACCCATCCAGGACGATGCTGCCTCGTGGGCCGCGTGGGCTTACGACGTTGCCGGCTACTTTGGCGCCATTCCGGAGGGGAAGGGTCCGAAGATGGGCCAGGGGGAGATGGCTGCAGGGTTGGTGAACAAGATTTGCCAGGTTTTCGAGCCGGCTCGCCACACCGAGCTTCACGCAGCTCTGTTGGCCAAGCAGAAGGCCGGGGATCCCGTGGCGGCGCGGCTGAAAGGCCTCAAGGTGCTCGCAAACCCTACCCAGGGCATCGTGGGTGGCTACGAAGTGGAGGTACTGTTTGTGGTGACGTGCAAACCCATGGCGTTTGTCAACGCGCTCCCCAAGGAGACGAAGGAGTGGCTCGACGACGAGAAGCGCTCGGAAAAGTGCCCCTTCGTCTCCACCATGAAGCTTGACTACGACGAGGAGCTCGTCGCAGTACTCTCGCAGATGGCGACACATGTCATGAAGGCCCTCGAGCCCGAGGTGAAGGCCCTGCTTGCGTCCTGAGTTCAACCCAAGACCTCATGCGGCACGGAAGTGGAGGACCAAACTCATGCAGTGATCTTGTTGCAAGGGGTTGCGGGCATAGTCACTCAGTTCGGGTGCGGGTCTTGGCCCGGGGGGTGTGCACTAGCAACTATAGGTTCACGCTGCAACCGCTGGACCAGCATGTTGGACGCCATGAGGAGGTTAAACGAGCAGCAAAAGTGCGCAGTACCATGCCTTTCACAACCAATTCACACCCGCGTGGATCTCGCCTCTTTCTTTGGCGCCCTCTTATCGATATGCTGCGCTCGAACTCGACGGCCGGCAAGCGCAAGGGCTCTCCGCTCGAAAAGGCCGCGGCAACCGTCGACAGCTCCGGCGAGCAAAAGGTGGAGGACAAGGCGGATTTGGAGCGTGGTACGATCATGTGGGCCTTCAACGATTCAAAGAGACGGCAGCAGCCGCCAGCGGTGCGACCCGGCGCTGCCAAGTCTGTGCCCGTGCAGAGGCGTGATCCGCGGCCCGGATCGAGCGCAAAGCAGGTCGCTGGACTGCTCGACCTGATGCAGCGCGGCAAGGAGAAGCAGAAGCAGCGCCACACCGAGCCGGACGCCGTGCTGCTGCAGATGCCCCAGGCACCGACTGCCATGCCCTTCCAAGGTTTCCAGCGACAGCGCAGGGGCGGCGTCCGCGGAGATGCTGGCTTGGGAGTAGCCGGCGCCGCTGGCAGTAGTTGCAGTGCGGCGGGAAGCAGCAGATCGGTCGAGGGCGCAGCAGAAGCTGATCCCATCGCCGAGCTCGTAGAGACGCTCATGGCTGAGGGATGTGCTGGTGGTAGCAGTGGTACCAGCACGGAACGACACCCCGCGCCACTCGCCCAGGCCGCTGCGCCTGCGCCTGCCCCCACAGCCCCGCCAGCGCCAGCACCCGAACCCGCTCCCGCTCCCATGCATGTCTCGCCGGCACCGTCGCTCGCAAACGCAGCCGACACGGTGGCTCCGTTCGCATCGGTCCCACGATCTGCGCCCCCGCGGGAAGTGGCGGCGCCGGCGCTCGACGACACGTTGCCAGTCCAGGGTGCTCCGAAGCCGGACCCACGGCGGGAGACGCTCGAGGGCACTCGGCTGCGCCCGTCTGCGATGGCTCTAGCGGCCCAAGGACCCCTCGCCGCTAGAGCCCTCGCCACGCCGCTGCCGACCCTCGCCATGCCGCTGCCGCGCCGCCGTCAGTGCATGCCGGCGCCGCCGACGCACCGGCCGCCTGTTACGAGCGGCCTCGTGCTGCGCACTGGCTTCAAGCAGACTGCCGGCGGCGACGTGCGATGGATCGAGGTTCTTGTGGACCGGCGTCACTCCGCCGCGGAGACTCAATCTGCGGACTTGGCGGCAGGGGGCGACGACGGCGCCCACGACGGCGCGGGCGCAACGTCGCGTTTACCGCCTTCGCTCGGCGCGGACCTGCTGGGCGTCGACCAACGGCTTATCACGGGATGGTCGCGCGCGGACGTGCTCTACGCCGAGCTACACGACGAGTGGCGACTAACCCCGGTGCTCCCGTCAGATCGGGTCAATCTCGTGGGTGAGCTTGCACTGACCACTGATAGCAGTGGCGCACGCTGCACCGTGCTCACGCGCTCGGCTGGCCCATGGCTCGTGCTGCGCCCCGAGGTACTCGTCACCGGCACGTCGCTCGCGCAGGCATGCTCGTGCACGCGCCGCACCGTCTTCTCCAAGCTGTTCCGCGAAGCGGACCTGGGCAAGAATCTGGTGCTTGGCACGATGAAGCACGAGCTGTTCGGGCGTGTCCTCGCGCACTGGCGTGAACAGGCGGACGCCGCAGCCGCGGCCGCCGCACGGAGCGAGGGGGGCGCCCCGGACGCCCCGGATGCCTTGACGAAACTTGGCGCCGCTGCTTCCACGGGGCAGACGAATGCGGAGTTTCGTCAACAGACGAATGCCGAGTTTCGTCAACAGACGCCCACTGCCCCGCCGAATGCCGCCGCCACCGCCGCTGCCGCTTCGATCCGCACAGACTGGCCGCGTGCGGTCCGTGAGGTGTTGCGTTCACACCTGCCAGAGCTGATCGCGCTCCAGCTCGACGAGCGGGATGTGGGTCGTGAGCTTAATGAATCGCTGCCTACGCTATGCCAGTGGGCGAATGACTACCTGCCGCCGCCCGCGGCGGTGCGCGTGCTGCCAGCTGCGCCGGCGCCTACCGCCCACGTGTCAGCCGCCCCGAGTCCGGCCGTACTGGCCCCCATGTTGCCGCTCGGCGTGCAGCCACTCCGATGCGAGATGGCACCGGGTGACGCCACGAGCCTGACGGCGCGCACCTTCCGAGCCTGCGGCTTGGGGACAGGCGAGCTGCGCCTCTCTGGTGTGATCGGAGCCGAAGAGTCGCTGATCTCGACAACGTACGGGCTGAAGGGGACGGTGGACGCGATCGTGGCCGTGACGCTTTTGGATGGGCGCGGCGGGCGCATCGAGCTGCCCATGCCACTCGAGCTCAAGACAGGCCAGCGCACGGCCTACAACACGGCCGATCACAACGCGCAGCTGCTCGTGTACACACTGCTAGTCTCCGACTTGTACGAGACGCGCGTGCCCAGCGGGCTGCTCTGGTACCCACAGCTGTCCAAGCAGACGTCCAAGCAGACGCACCAGAGTATGTGGGTCGTGCCTGCCGAGTCGGGGCTGCTCGCCTCGCTTCTCGTGCAGCGCAACATCCTCGTGGGTGCCGCCGCGCCGCACGCCCTAGCCGACGGGCGCATGCCTCCGCCATTGGGTGACCCCCACGTATGCCTCCGCTGCCCGATGGCGGCGCCGTGTGCTACCGTGCACGCGGCGCTCGAGCACGGCAACGCCTCCTCCTTTGGCGCACGCGACGTCTTCACCGCGCATACGGCCCACCTGCGCGCGCACCACCTCGAGTACGCGCAGCACTGGCTCCGACTGATCGACCTAGAAGAGCGCAGCTCAGCACATCTCGCGCGCGAGATGCTTCAGCTCAGTGCCTTCGAGCGCGAGGCCGCCGGCCGCGCGCTTGGATCGCTCGAGCTTGTGCGCGTGGAGCGTGTGCCCACCGTCGCTGGTGGTGCGACGGACCGCTTTGTGCACATCTTCCGACGCGCACGCAACAGTCGCGGCGTCACAGGAGGCGCATGCAGCAGTGGCAGCGTCGGCGCCAGCCTCGGCGCCAAGAGCCGCGAGGTGAGCTCCGGCGTTGCGCTGAGTGATGGTCCAGTGGCGATCGGCGATTACGTAACGGTCTCTGTCGCGGCCGACGAGGGTGGTGGCCGCGCACCTCGGTGGGGCCTGTGCAATGGCACAGTCACGGCTTTGAGCACCACCGAGCTTGCACTGATCACGGACGCCAATCTGATCGATCTCGGCATCGAGGCCATAGGCGCTGCATTGGGCGCCACGACAGGTGTGCGCGCTGGTGTTCCCTCGGCTGCCGCGGCGACCACGCCCGCGCCCACGACCACGCCCGCGCCCACGACCACGCCCGCGCCACGGCTTTTGCGCCTGGACAAGGCGGACGTTGCGAGCGGCTTCAGCATCTGCCGGAGCAATGTGCTTGGGCTACTCGCGCCGCCACGAGCGCCCGACACAGCGTCGATCCCCGTCGTTGCTGCCGCCACCACTGCGGCAGGCGCCGCCGAGGCCGCGCCCGCCGAGGCCGCACCGCCGGCGATGCCCTCCCGGCTACTTGAGCTACTGGTGGACATGCAGCCGCCGCGCTTCAGCTCAGAGGCGGCGGCGCTGCAGGCGCTGCCAGCGCCCGAACGCGAGCGCCTCGCGAACACGCCACTCAACGCACAGCAGCGACGCGCGGTCGGCCGCGTGCTGGCGTGCGAGGACTACTGTCTTATACTCGGTATGCCCGGTACTGGCAAGTCGACCCTCATCGCGCAGGCAGTACGCGCTCTCGTGGCGGCGGGGCAGCAGGTGTTGCTCACAGCGTACACGCACTCGGCCGTTGACACGCTGTGCCTCAAGCTACTCGAGGAAGGGGTTGCATTCGTGCGCCTCGGCCCCGTGGGCAAGGTGCACCCAGCCGTGCGCGCGCACTCGCTGCCGGCCCTGCTCGATGACTCGACGCTCGCCGACCAGGGAATGGTAGAGGCCGAGCTGGCGCGTCGGCCGGTCGTGGCAGCGACCGCGATGGGCGCACAGCACGCCCTGCTCTGGAAGCGGCAGCTCGACGTGGCGATTGTGGACGAGGCGGGTCAGATCACCGAGCCGGTATGCCTTGGTCCTCTCCGGCTGGCGCGCCGCTTCGTCCTCGTGGGCGATCAATATCAGCTCCCGCCCCTCGTGGCAGAGGCGGAGGCTGAGCGCGCCGGGATGGGCACAGCCCTCTTCAGCCGACTTGCCGCCGCGCACCCTCGCGCCATTTGCCAACTTACGACGCAGTACCGCATGAACGCGGAGATTATGGACGTCTCGAACAGGCTCGTGTACGGCGGCCTGCTGCGCTGCGGCAGCGAGGCGCAGGCCAACGCCTCGCTCTCGCTGCCACTGCCGCATCGGTTGCCGCCGCCCTCGACGGATGCGCAGGCGTGGGCCAAGGCGCGTGAGTGGGTGGCCGCAGCGCACCCTCACCGGCCGCTCGCCACATCCGACGCGCTCGCCGCCGTGTTGGGCGACGTGTCAGTGGAGACTGACGGTTCCACGAACTCCTTGGCGCCCTGGCTGGGGGCCACTCGCCACGCGGACTGGCTCGACGAGTGCCTGTCGACCAACCGACGAGTTGTCTTCCTCGACACTGATGCCATGCCATCAGCGGAGGAGCGCTCTGAAGGCGCGCGCGGCAACGTGTCCAACGGAGGCGAGGCGCGGCTGGTAGCGCTGCTCGTGCATGCACTTCTCGCAGCGGGTGTGCCGGCCGCGCACCTCGGCGTCATCTCGGCCTATCGGGCGCAACTTGAGCGCATCCGCGCCGCACTGTCCGCGGCGTTCGCCGGAGGCGCATCTGGCGGCGTCACGGGCGCTGTATCGGGCGCACCTGGCGGCGTCTCGGACGCTGTATCGGGCGCATCTGGCGGCGACGGCTCCCACGCGTCAGCGCCCGAGACAGCGCCCGAGACAGCGCCCGAGACAGCGCCCGAGACTTCGTCACCCGCGACGGCTGTGGAACTGATGACGGTGGACAAGTGCCAGGGGCGCGATTTTGAGTGCGTGGTGCTCTCGCTCGTGCGCTCAAACGGGCAGGGCGACACGGGCTCGCTTCTAGCGGACTTCCGCCGTCTCAACGTCGCCTTCACTCGTGCAAAGAGAAAGATGATCATCGTTGGCTCAGCCTCGACGGTGGCGCATTCGGCGGTGCTCGCGGCCTTCCTACAGCTCGCCGCGCAACGCCAGTGGATGCTACCGCTGCCGCCTGGCGCTCTGCACCTATACGCGCCGGTGCCACTCGGTGCCGCGGCGCCTGTGGCACCGGCTGCCGCTACCCCAGGACTCCGGCGCTCGCCGCGCCGGGCGGCGCTCGCCGTGGCTGCCAACAGGCCAATCACCGCAAACGTGCTGCAGGAGGTTCGTAATCGCCCGCCCACCCTGGTGCAGGCTGGGCGCGAGAATCGGCCGGCACAGCGCGCGGAGCTCCCGGGGCTGCCTGCATGGTGACTTGGTGAGGCGTTGTTCGGCACGCCGTGGACAGCCGGTGATGCTGTCCCTGTCGGGTCGGGACACCACCGGGATTTTAGATTGAGCCGCCCCCGCCTCGGCCCGCGCTCGACGATCGGAGATGCCGTGTCGGATGATACGGCGGCTTTGTGCTGTGTTTGATGATACGCGCGGAACTTTGTAGTCGCTCGGACTCTCACTCGCTGTTGAAACGGTTGTAGCGTTAAAATGAACGGTGCGGTGGCCCACCCGGGCTCCACGTCACACGCGCCCCCCGCCCGTCTAAGCCCTAACGGTAACGCGTAACGCGTTTGGCGTTATTAACCGCGGCGCGTTCTTTGCGCGGTAACGCGATCCCGCACCGGGCGCAAAACCTACAACGGGCGCCCCCGCGAGGCCAGCACGGCCAGCACGGGCGTGGCTTTTGCCGTTCGACACCTCCACAATGCAGTGCACGTGTCCAGGAGTGTTTGGCCTGCCCTCCGAAGCTCGGATCACTGACACGTCACAGCTGTCCGGCGCGGTTCGTGGCACGGCAGCGATTTCGAGTAGTTCGGGTTTCCCTACTGACTAGTAGCGGGAGCGCTTCTTCCCGCGTCCTCCGCCGCTCCGATCGCCACGGCCATTCCAGCGGCCACGCTTATTGCCCGCTTGGGGTCTGCCACCAGCACCAACCCCTCGCGGCGTGGCGTCATCCTCGTCGGCCTCCTCCTCGTCGTCGTCGTCGTCGTCCTCGCCCATCAGCCTGTCGAACTCTGCTTGGGTAATCTTGCCGCGCTTCAGCTTCTTCATGAGCGCGGCCTCCCGAGCCAGCTCCTCCTCCTCCTCGGCCGCCTGCCGAGCCCGCTCGCGGTCGCGCTCCTGCTGAGACAGACCTGCTCGGGAAGCGGGGGCGGCGGCAGCCGGTGCGGCTGCGGTCGCCCCTTCAGCCACCTGCGCCTCGGCCTCCGCGGCGGCCGCCTCCGCCTTGATCTTCTTGTTGGTTTGGCGCTGCTTCTCGCGCTGCCGGTCCTTGAACTTGATCGAGTCCAGGTCCACCTGCGCCATCGGGGGCAACCCGACGCAATCAGACTCAAGAGGCATGAACTTGGGTGCAATCAAGTCCAGGTCCACCTGCGCACTCAGACGCAATCAGACGCAACCAGACGCATCCAGGCCGATGGGGCATGCACTCGGATGCAATCGAGTCCAGGTCCACCTGCACGAGTGGCGTCCAGTCGACCCAGCCAGCAGCGCCCTTCCTGCGCTTGGCCTGCTGGATCTCTTTGAGCTTAGGCAAGCGCAGCACCGCGAGCGTGCGCGCGAGATCGCCGAGATCCAGCTTCTCGAGCTGAAAGATGAACTTGCACTGATGCTCCTTGTACGCGCGCACGTACGAGACGAAGGCACGGGCGGCACCCTCCACGAGAGCTCGATCGGCCACCAGAAGCTCCGTGAGTTCGGGGCGCAGCGACACGAGGTCGTGGGCTGGCTCAATGGGTGTGAGTGGCACCTTACGCAGCTGCAGGAAGCGCACGTACGCATCCTCCGTAGAGCGCAGGAAGAGGAGCGCGCGCCCCGCACGGCCCATGCGCGCCGTACGGCCCACGCGATGCACAAAGGCATTCGGGTCCTGCGGTGCGTCGAATTGCACAATCCAATCAACGTCTGGAATATCGAGGCCCCGCGCCGCCACGTCGGTGCATAGGAGCGCGGCGCCGCCGGTGGTGGACCCCACGAACCATTCGTACGCCTTGGTCCGTGAGCTCGGCGCCATCTTGCCGTGCAGGCCGCGCACAGGGAGGCCGCGCATTACCGGTAGCCGTGTGAGCGCACTCGCATAGTAGTCAACACAGGCGCATGTCAAAAAGTAGACCATGAGCTTTCGCCCGGCAGCGAGCTCGTCGCAGAGGAAGGCGACCAGCTGCGCCAGCCGCGCTTCGCCATCCACAATCATGTAGTGGTTCGTCAGCGTCGCGGGCGTCGCCTGCACGCGCCCTAACAAAGGTGCGGCTGGCGAGGCGGCCGCGGTGTTCTGGGCAGCGGCGGCGTCGGCGGCATCGGCGGCATCGGCGGCATGAGGCGTACCGTCGTCCGCCTTCACCTTTTGGTTCCGTTCTTTCTCCTTCTTCTTTGTCGTCGCATCGCGGACAAGCGGCGGCGCTGCAAGCGTCGGCGGCGGCGCTGCTGTGGGCAGCGGCGCTGCGGGCGGCGGCAGAGAACGGACCTTGACCTCTACCTTGACTGGGTTGCGTAGCCCCGCCCTGACGAGATTCAGGACCTCGGAGGTCTGCGTGGCCGAGAAGAGCCCGGTGCGACGCTGTTTGGGCAGCCGAACGAGGATGGCGTTGAGCGTCGCCTCAAACCCCATATCGAGCAATCGATCGGCCTCATCAAGCACGAGCAACTCAAGCGTCTTGAGTCGCATCTCGGGCATACGCTCCATCACGTCGTCCAGGCGGCCGGGGGTGCCAATAATCACGTTGCCACCATCGGTGCGGTACTGGGTCATTGCCTGCTGAATGTCCGTGCCCCCGATCACAAGCGAGAGCCGCAGGGTTGGAGCGCCGCCCGCGCCAATCTTTTGTGCGACCGAGTACACTTGCTGCGCCAGCTCGCGTGTGGGTTCGACCACGATAGCCCCAACATCGTGCTTCTTGAGCGGCTCATCGAGGCGTCCCAGCACCTCGAAGAGCGGCAGCAGAAAGGCGAGCGTCTTTCCCGAGCCGGTCGCTGCTTGCACAACGACATCTTGGTGCCTGAGCAGTCGTGGGATAGTTGCCTCCTGCACGGGCGTGGCATGAGTGAAGCCATGTTTCGAAAGCGTCTCGATGAGCGCAGCAGAGAGGGGCGGCTGCAGCTGCGAGAACGGCGACGTGCATTCCCGCGGTGGTATTGCAGCGGCTGCAGGTGTCGTCATGATGGACGGAGTTCGTGCGTGAGGAGAGACGCGTGCCACAGGATTCTCTGATGAAAACGCAATCATTTGAACTATGTTGCTCCGAGTTTCTGATTCTCGTCGTGCATGTCGATGATTCTCGTCCAGATTGAGCCGAGAATGATTCAAACGTAGGAAATTCCTAACATTCTATGTCGCGGATCGTGTCGCCGGGGCCCGACGAGCCAACGCCGCTCACTATCTATGTCGCGGATCGTGTCGCCAGGGCCCGACGAGCCAACGCCGCTCAACCCTATCTTCGAGCCACTTCCCGAGGACAGTCTCATCTATGAGCCACTTCGAACGATCGTGCATTCGATGCGCGTACTCGGCTACATGCCCTTTGTCCTTTGGTCGCTCCTCCGTCATCCAAGGCGCACCGTTGGCCTGGCTTCGGCGTACTATTTTCTGCGGAACACGTCTACGACGTGGAATGAAAGTGTCCGGCGGTTCGTCGCACTAGGCTCGTCGTCAAAGCCGCGGCTCATTCGGGCGCAGTCGAAGCCGTACGACAAATCGAAGCAGTATCTCTTGGCAGCACATCCGCACGGCATCCTCAATTTTGGATGGTGGAACTTGATTGCGCGATTTGGCCTCGACCTCGTCGACGGCATCAAGCTTGTCTTCTGCATGGCGCCAGCCGTGCAATACTATCCGCTGTACGGCGAAATCTTTGGTGATCGTGCCAAGGATCCCAGTGCGGAGACTATTCGCAAAGTACTCCGCACGACATCTTTTTCTCCTGCCATCCTGCCAGGCGGTAAAAACCTCCTGATTTACGGATTTACCCCCCTCCCTCCCCTTCCCACGCTCCGACCCGGTCACGCGCACCCAACGATCGAGTACAATTACATTGCAGACCGGATGGGTTTCGTGCGGCTCGCAATTGAGCACAAGATTGACATCATCCCCGCTTACTCGTTCGGCCTCAACGATATGTATGTGACTTTCGCTCGATGGCGGCAGTGGCGCGCCATCAAGGCTCAAGCATGGGGTTTGCCGATGGTGTTTTGGACAGGGCCCATGGGCGGCTGGATCATGAATAATCCATTCACTGAAGCTGTGACTGTCGTGACCTTTGACCCCTTCCCGGCCTCGTCTTACACGTTGGATCAGGTCGAACAGGCACACGAGGATTACCTCGTCTACCTCGAGCGATGCTTCGAGAGCCGCAAGGCTCAATGTGGCGCTTCGCACAAGACAATTGAGTTCATCGGCCGCAAAGGGCCTCGCCCGCCTGGCAGCAACCTATTGACTCGAGCCAAATTATGACCACGACGCCCTATCGCGTGCCTGGCCTCCTAGTCCTACACACTAGATCACTAGTACTTGGAACTTGTAAGCCGAGCCCGTTGAGTGCTCGGAAGACTGGGGCCCGCGCTCCCCGCGGGCCGGGACTCGCCCGCATCGCCATTTTTATGAGTGACAGTTTAAAAGTGTAGGCCGTACCTCAACTGAGCACTCTACTCCACTCGGACTCACCCGCACGGGGGCGTCGCGCTTAACGGGGAGGCAGCCTCCGGGCGGCGTTTCGCGTTAAAGGCTTAACGAGCGAGCAGCGACGTAGTCCGTAGCCAGATGATCAGCTTTGAGAGGACCACACTAAGTTAGTCATTGCGCTTCAGGCCGTGGCCACTAGGCCGTGGCGCGTGGGTCGTCACTCCTCAAACCGAATCAACGCCGACTGAAAATCGCGAACAGGTCCTCAGGTCGAAAAGCCGATGAACAGCCTAATCGCCACTTGCAGCGCCAGTGAAGAGCCTGACCGCTGCTTGCAATGACGCTGCTTTCGATTGGATGAAGGGCCGGAAGTACTTCCAAATCAGCTGCAGCAGCATGATCGCGCTCTTGACGAAAAGCGGGTTGCGCATTCTCTTCCAGAAGAGCGTCATTTCTTGCAGCGCCGATGTGAGTCTCGAGATGTCATTGCCTGGGGTTAGGTCATTCCAGGTTTGAGCGGAGTGAGTTATTAGGGTGGGTAGGGTTAGGATTAGGGTTAGGATTAGGGTCAGGGTTAGTCTAGGGTTAGGATTAGTGTTAGGATTAGGGTAAGGGTTAGTCATTGCCTTTTGTCGCCGTTATTGCGCCAAAGTGCGCGGCCGCGTTGTAAGTGAAGACTCCATACAGTACATCATTGACGAGACCGCCTAGAGCAGCAAGCTTGGCCCACTCGCGCTCGGCACACACGTAGAGGATGGTCTCAAGCGCCTTGACGGACGCGTGCACATAGAAGCCGATGGCGACCTGTTGCATTGAGACCATCGTGGTATTGAAGAGTTTTTCTTGGCGAGGCCCGAATTCGTACTCCGCGTGGCCCGCTGGCAAATATTGCCTGCGCGTGGCGACCAGCGACGACGGACGAGTTGTCGAAGGGCTGGTCGGTGATTCGAGCGAGGCGGCTCCTGCGGCGACGGCGAGCAGCGACAGCGCATTCACGACACGATTCAAGGAAACCATCGGTGTCCGCCAAAGGCGAGCACCGCGCTTACTTATCCATCCCCCTTGTTTCTCGGATCGGATCGCGACGCGGGCGATTGTGATTCCGCAACTTCACGACACCTCGCTGTGTTGCCATTTACATGTTGCCTAACTTTCTCCCTGAGCCGCTCGGCAGCGTCAGTGCCTGTGTACATGTTGGACAATCCTTTCCGGCCGCCGACCTACAATCACGACGGCTCCGTCGCCGCAGCAGCCGCAGTACAGTCCTACGGTGGTGAGCAGAATGTCCCGCTGGCGATGAACCAGCCGGCAGGCGGCGTATTGCCGTCGCCGAATCGCAATGTGCTACCACGTTCTCATCTTTTCTTCCCATACAGGCGGTCCGCGTGTTCCTTCGACATGTTGACTTCGTCCCCTTGCCCCGTGTTCGCCTCGCAGCAGATCAGGACGGTGTTTGTCTTCAAGTACTCCTTGCTCTTGCGGTCCAGGCGTTCGAGGGACACCTGGAACTTGCCTCGCGCATGGCCGTCGAAGGCCATTTGCACGCCCGTGTACTCGCACGCGCCCTCTTGAGCCACGTACCGCTCGAGCACCCATTCGACGGTCAGCTCGCTGGGTCTCCGTTGCTTGGCCGCCAAGACTAGGTGGTTCAGCCAGGTAAGCAGCGCGGGGGTCCCTCTGGCCTCCGCGACGGCCGCGGCCGCCGCGTTGACGCGCTCCGCGCGCGTCTCCGTCCAGCGCGCGCGCGCCTCGACGATCTTCTCGACCTTATCCTGGTCGAGGCCCACGCTACAGTTCCAGATGAGCGGCACCACGGTGAACGTGCCTACGTCATACGCGCGCGTCGTCCGGGTGGCCAAGTTCAGGTCGATCGAGTAGGAGTACGGCTTGTTCCAGAACTTGCCGTCTGGAACGTCGAGGTCGAGCTCTAGGGGCGGCAGCGGCTCCGGCGGGCCCACCGCGGCCGGCCACGTTTTGGCAGCCAGGCGGCGCTCGAGCTCGCCGCCGCGCCAGGGCGCGCAGCCAGCCTGGTCGCGCACCGCCGCCGCGACGGTGGCCACGCCTCGCCCGCGTTCGTCTTCGTCCTCCTGCGAAGCGGCTCTCCGCACACAACAACGTGGCGGTGGCAGACGGCCACCCCAGCCCAGCCAATTCCGGCCCAGGTTTGCCTTGATGGCATGGCGCCCGCAGGATTTGAGCTTCTGCACGAGCGCGGCTCGGCATCGGTGCTTTGGATCGAGGAGCACGGCGTCCAGCCACTCGGCAGCGGGCGCTGGCAGCTGGGCACGGTCGTACGGCACGACGGGCAGGCCGCCCTCGAAGCCCGAGTGACTGCGCGTGAGCGTGGCCGCTCGCTCCGCTCCCACGTGCCTCGCGTAGCATAAGGCCGCCTCCTCTGGCGTTGAGAATGTGCCGAGGTGGATTGTTGTGCGGCCGCCAAACTGATAATGTACATGGTAGTCTCCCCGCAACTTGGTCACCCCCCTGAAGCCCGTCGAGTTCCTCGAGGAGGGCACCAGCTCGAGCCTCTCGGCAGCGGCGTCCGCCCGGGCCTTGGCAGCGGCGGCCGCCCGGGCCTCGTCCGCCGGCGCGGCGGCCGGCTCCTCGGACGCGGCAGCCGCATGGGCCTCCACGGTCGCTGCGGGCTCCTCGGCCACCACCGGCGGCGCCGCGCTCCCGCTCAGCCACGTGGCCAATGGCGCCCAGTCCCATTCGGGGTCGGCGGCGGCGAGGCGGCCGGCGAGGGCGGCGTCGTCGGCCTCGAAACATGCCTCGGATGCGCCGCTGTCGCAGCCGCCAGCAAATTGGGGGGCTGCGGGCGCGAGGGCCGGGGCGAGCCGCGCCTCGTACTCCTCAACAATGTTGACAGTGTTGAGCACGCCGTCCATAAATACGCGCGCCCTTGTTGGGTCGTCGGACTCGTACACCCGTCCCCTCTGCCAGGGGCCGTTTTGCCCTTGGCGCAGCTCGACACATGCCCCGACGGCAAAGGCGTGGCCATTTTGGGCGCGGGGCCCGAGCGCTTCGCTGATCCATGCGACCACCCGACGCTGAGCCGCGGCAGCGGCCGGCCGCCGCTCGCGGTCCACCATCAGCGGCGCCGCCTCGTCCGAGGCACGGGCGGCCTTCTTGGCGGAGCGCTCACCACCGACTGGGCACTTTGGATTCTGGCAGCGGTCGGCTCCAGTTGAGAGCAAGGTTCGCATCCTCCATTGGCATGCTGGGCACCTGTTCTGCGATGGCTCATCGGATCTCCGCTGCTTCCGCTTCGGCACACGGGTCATCGCAGCGCTCGCGCCGTAATCGAGGCCGGCGTCGTGCGCGCCAGGAGCGGTGGCGGGACGCGGCGGAGGCTGCCTCTCCGAGGGAACCAGCGGGTCGGTAGAGGTCCCGCGTCCGATGTTTGCCGCGCATGCGATGAGCAATTCTTCCTGTTCCCGCACGTCGTGCTCGTGATCGCCTTCCAGCCGAGTGCTCACGTAATGGACCTCGGCGAGGTGGCCCACGTGGAGAGCACACGTCGTGCGCATCTCGACCTTCCACAGATCGGGCGGCTTGATCACGCGGCAGCCAGTCGCGGAAGACGACGAGATTACGCAGATCTCGACCTGAAAGAGCACCGACAGGGCGAGCAGGGTCGCCTCATCCCCCCACGTCCCCCGCCGCCTCATGTCGGCGAGGTACGCAGGCCAATCGCCAACCCCCAACGAATCCTTGAGCATGAAGCGCTTGCCCACCGTGCCATCGTCCATCCATCGAGTGCCATTCGTCTCCAGCCAGTGCACCGCACCAAGACGAAGCTCGAGAGCATCCCAGTCGCCAAGGCCCACGAGCTTGAGCTGGTCGGCGATCGCGTGAAACTGGCAGTCGCCGTCCTTGGGCACGTCCTTGATCGTCAAGCCGCGCGCAGCTAGATGCCGTGCGAGGACAGCGCGTGCAACGAGGATGCGTGAGTCCTCTGGCAGGTGCTCCTCGGCTGCCTCGCTGTCCATAGCTGCGCCACGGATGTGAAGCAGAGAGGCTAGAATGGCTGCGTCGAGGTCACGCTGCTCTTCTGCGTCCTCTGGCAGGTGCTCCTCGGCTTCCTCGTCGGCGGCGTCGACGCTGTCGTTGAGCAGCGCCTGCAGGAGCTCAGCCGACGGCTCGGCCTCCTCGAGCCCACGCGTCGGCGGCTCGTCGATGAGCGGCCCGTTCTGGGCGCGGGCGCCGTGCGCGGCGAGGCGAGAGGCTAGAATCGCTGCGTCGAGGTCACTCTGCTCTTCTGCGTCGCCAGCGACGGGAGGGTCTGAGGCATCCATTGTTGAGGCATCCATTGTCTTCGTCCAATCGCTGACACTTTGACGTCTGACTCGATGCGCGCAAAAGTTGATCCCGAAAAAGAAGCCACGACAAGTAAAAGTCGAAACTTGAAAAGCCACTAAAACTGAACAGCCAAGACAAGTCAAGTTGACACTTGACACGCACAAATAGCAAACCAACGAGTCTCTTAAACAGCTCAAAATCAGCGCGGGGGAGTCGCTGAGGCGGCCTCAACAACTCAAAATCTGCGCGGGGGAGTCGCTGAGGCGACCTCAACCACTCAAAATCAGCGCGGGGGAGTCGCTGAGGCGGCCTCAACAACTCAAAACAGCTCAAAATCAGCGCGGAGGCGTCGTTGAGGCGGCCTCAACAACTCAAAATCAGCGCCGGGGAGTCGTTGAGGCGGCCTCAACAACTACTCAACAACTCAAAATCAGCGCCGGGGAGTCGCTGAGGCGGCCTCAACAACTCAAAATTAGCACCGGGGAGTCGCTGAGGCGACCTCAAAATCAGCGCCGGGGAGTCGCTGAGGCGGCCTCAACAACTCAAAATTAGCACCGGGGAGTCGCTGAGGTGACCTCAACAACTCAAAATCAGCGCGGGGGAGTCGTTGAGGTGACCTCAACAACTCAAAATCAGCGCGGGGGAGTCGCTGAGGCGGCCTCAACCACTCAAAATCAGCGCGGGGGAGTCGTTGAGGCGGCCTCAACAACTCAAAATCAGCGCCGGGGAGTCGTTGAGGCGGCCTCAACAACTACTCAACAACTCAAAATCAGCGCCGGGGAGTCGCTGAGGCGGCCTCAACAACTCAAAATTAGCACCGGGGAGTCGCTGAGGTGACCTCAACAACTCAAAATCAGCGCGGGGGAGTCGCTGAGGCGGCCTCAACCACTCAAAATCATTGCAGTGGGAGTCGTTGAGGCGGCCTCAACAACTCAAAATAGCTCAAAAGCAGCGCGGGAACGCGGGGGGGTCGCTGAGGCGGCCTCAACCACTCAAAATCATTGCAGTGGGAGTCGTTGAGGCG
>ERZ761574.175-NODE-175-length-40844-cov-70.000343_pt1 | contig 40844 bp, 25 predicted proteins | sample MGYA00374950_ERZ761574 | MGnify/ENA primary metagenome ERZ761574 (study PRJEB28895, sample SAMN07631631) | mixed culture metagenome | isolation source: Freshwater growth medium | place: USA: Seattle, Washington | collected 2016-10-03 ... | reverse complement strand
GACGCGCCCCGTTGGCGCGCCCCCGAAGGGAACGCAAAAGAAGTCACTGGACGCCCCAGTCATGGCCCCAGTGCCGCCAGTCCCAAGCGCGCACGAAATAAAAGGTAAACCTCAATCACTGAGTCTCTTGCGGGGGCTGCTACCATGCATGATGAACGACACCGGGGTCCGGTACGAACCTTAACATATAACAACCAGTGATTGTACTTGTACGAGCTCGGGTCCCAACGAAGATCGAAGTGCAGCGGGTTGGCGCTTGGCCGCGGGGCGAAACCCAGGATCATGGCCGAGCCCGAGGCGCTCAACACATCATGGACACGCTACGCTCATGTCTCATCTGTACACTCTGGCCATCATCGTTCGTCACTCGCCGACCCCCAGCCCCACAGACAGGACGGCGCTCCTCACTTTCCCTCACTTAGTCTCTCAGTCAGAGCCCGCCCGCCCCAACGGTCCTTCCTCCTCACCTCACACGAGACCGCCCCCTTACCAGCCGGATGTACGTAGTAAGGTCTACCAGTCACGCTTCGTCAAGCCGCACGCAGCATCATGCCTCATGATCGTCATCCACATCCGCCTCTCCCTCGCGTCTCGACGTCGGACGCTCCTTCGAAGCTCCCGAGGCCAAGGCGGAGTTGTGCCGCCGCAGAGCGGCTAGTGGCATCGAGCCGCTGCCGCTGCCGCCACCGGCGGCCCTGGCGTCGCGCGCGGCCTTGCGAGCCGCAAGCACGCGCCGGCGCTCCGCAATCTCGTCGAGCTTGGCCGAGGAGGCGGCGGAGGAGGAGGCCGAGGAGGTCGGCAGCGAGGGCCGCTCCTTGGTCGCTGAAGACAAGAGGGCGCTGTTGTCGCGGCTGAGCTCGTGCGGCGCCAAGGCCGCAGTGCCGGCTGCTGAGGTTCCAGTAGGCGAGGCGTGCGAAGAGGACCCACCAGAGGCAAGCACGGCCGCCTCTGCAGCCAGCCGTGCCGCCTGACGAGCCTCGAGTGCGCGGCGACGCTCGGCGAGCTCCTCCTTTTGGGACTGGATGCTATTGGTGGATGAGCGGGCCGATGCGCCGACACCGCCCTCGATGCCGCCGCCCTCGCTACCGCCGATCTCGCTGTCGCCGTCGTGACCGCCCGAGAACCAGGGCGCCGAGATGGGCGCCCGAGGCGGCACCGGGCGCCGGAGCGAGCTCGGTGTGGGCGGAGTGCTCGGCCTCTTCTCGGGTCCCTCTTTATCGGCGTTGGAGTAAAGGGCTGAGTTGTCACGCTGCAGCGACGCCCGCAACGATGGCAACGGCCATGCGGACACCACTGACGGACGTTTGGCGTTCTCGGGGCGAGCCTTGCTGGCTGAGGAGGCCAGCGCACTGTTCTCGCGCTCGAGGACGTGCGGCGCTGACGGCGGGGATGCAACCTGCGCCTGCTTGGCCATCCGGTCAGCCTTACGGTCCTCCAGTTGACGGCGTCGCTCCTCGAGCTGCTCGCGCATCGACAGAGTCGTCGAGGCCGATCGAGTGCTGTCGGATGGCGACTTGCCTCCAGTCGGTGGAGCAGCCGGCGCCTCGGGACGATGCCGACTCTCGGGCCGCTCCTTGTCTGCCGAGCTGGACAGAGCCGAGTTCTGACGCACGAGGGCAGCAGGCGGCACTGGCGCAGACACCGACTCGGCAACCGCCGATGCGCGACGCGAGGCGGGCCGCTCCTTATCCGCAGATGAGTGCATCGCCGAGTTGTCGCGTGAGAGCTTGAGAGGCTCAGCTGATTGATTCTCGGTCGCTGCCGCTTGCAGCGCCAGGCGCTCAGCCTTGCGGGCTTCCAGTTGACGGCGTCGCTCCTCGAGCTGCTCGCGTTGCGTGCTAGCTTCAGAGCGTTCGCTGTCAGCTTGTGACTCGGGCGCAGCCTCGGGACGATGCCGACTCTCGGGCCGCTCCTTGTCTGCCGAGCTGGACAGAGCCGAGTTCTGACGCACGAGGGCAGCAGGCGGCACTGGCGCAGACACCGACTCGGCAACCGCCGATGCGCGACGCGAGGCGGGCCGCTCCTTATCCGCAGATGAGTGCATCGCCGAGTTGTCGCGTGAGAGCTTGAGAGGCTCAGCTGATTGATTCTCGGTCGCTGCCGCTTGCAGCGCCAGGCGCTCAGCCTTGCGGGCTTCCAGTTGACGGCGTCGCTCCTCGAGCTGCTCGCGTTGCGTGCTAGCTTCAGAGCGTTCGCTGTCAGCTTGTGACTCGGGCGCAGCCTCGGGACGATGCCGACTCTCGGGCCGCTCCTTGTCTGCCGAGCTGGACAGAGCCGAGTTCTGACGCACGAGGGCAGCAGGCGGCACTGGCGCAGACACCGACTCGGCAACCGCCGATGCGCGACGCGAGGCGGGCCGCTCCTTATCCGCAGATGAGTACATCGCCGAGTTCTCCCGTGAGAGGAGGCCAGGTGGAGTTGCCACCGCCGCCACCGCCGCCACCCTCGCCGCTTTGCGTTCCTCGAGCTGGCGCCGCCGTTCGGCGAGGGCATCGCGTTCCGAAGAAGTCGAGCGAGTCGAGTCGGGCGTCGCGGCGGCACTGGAGGTGACTTCAGCGCTGGAATCGCTGCTAGAGGGCCCGCGTGGCCGACGAGACGGTGGCGCCTCCTTATCCGACGTCGACGCGAGGGCGCTGTTCTGGCGCTCGAGGCGTGCAGGAGGCTGCGGCGAGGCCGGCGTGCTCATTGCCCCTTCGGGGCGACGCTCGGGGCGTTCCTTGTCTGCAGAGGACATGAGGGCGCTGTTCTGGCGCTCGAGCGCGTGCAGCGGCGAGAAGGCCGAGACGACAGCGCCGTCCTGTTGTGCTTGTAGCCTCGCACTGCCGCCGCCGGCGGCGGCCTTGGCGTCGCGCGCGGCCTTTCGTTCCGCGAGGGTTGCTCGCCGGCGCTCGAGCTCCTCCCTTTGTGTGCTGAGGCTTGAAGCCGCTCCCAACGAGCGCGCAGACGAGGCGGGCGAGGCCGCCACCGAAGAGGAGGCTGTGACCAGCGCGGGGCCTGCCGATCCAGTCGAGCGCTCGCGCATCGAGCGCGGCCCATCCTTGCTGGCGGATGAGAAGAGGGCAGAGTTGCTACGCTCGAGCGACGGCCGCGCCCGTGCGATTGGCGAGCTGCTGTCCGCACCCGAGTCGGATGAGTCCACAGCGGAGCTCGAAGGACGGCCAGTGCGCTCGGGACGGCGCTCGGGGCGCTCCTTGCTTGCCGACGAGGCGAGTGCACTGTTCTGACGCTCGAGGGCGTGGGGCGGCGGCGGTTGCGGTAGAGCGCCCGTGATGAACGGCTTGGCAGTGGCGTCGCCGCCGGTGCGGGCAGCCTTGCGTGCAGCGAGCCTCTGGCGGCGCTCTTCAAGCTCGGCTCTCTTCTTCTCGACCTCGGCAAGGACGCGCGCCGACTCGCGGCTCGCGGCCAGGCTGCGCTCACTCCCGTCAAGCGCACCGCCGCCGCTCCCGCCGCCTGCCCGAAGGGGGCGTTCCTTGTCGGCGGACGAAAAGAGCGCCGACTGGTCGCGTGAGAGGTAGGGCTGCGCCGTGCCACCCAGCTTGACGGTCGCGCCGGGGGCTTGGCGCGGATCGCGCAGCACGCGCGGCCCGCTTGGCCGCTCCTTGTCCGCCGACGAGTACAGCGCCGAGTTGTCGCGGGTGAGCGCGTCTGGCTGGATCGAGCCGTCGCGCAGCACGCGACCCGGCCGCTCCTTGAGATTGTGCGTCGAGAACGGGTCGTGCGACGAGCGGTGCGAGAGGTTCTTGTGCAGGGCACGCACCTGCAGTGAGGCCGGCAGCTCGTACGCATCTTTTGTGTTGGGGGAGGAGCCGGTGGTGCTTACTCCCTCGGCTGCGCTCATCTTCTCGCGCGCCTGCTGGCGCTGCTGCTGGCGCGCGGCGAGCTGCTTGCGACGCGCTTCGATGCGCTTGGTCTGCTCAAGACGGCGCGTCTCGATGCGCATCGCCTGCTGCTCCGCGAGCATCTCAATGGCCTCAGGCGTGATCTCGCTGATGCCGCCCGATGGGTTGATCTGCAGATCGCGTGCGACGTCATAGAACATGCTCTTGCTTGGGCCCTTGTCCACATCGTCTTTGAAGCTCAACGAGGTGTTCGCGTCGCCCGTGTGGTACCTGGCGTCGAGGCGGCGCCGGCCGGTGTGCTCGGTGTCGTCGGCGTCGGCGCGCCCATCCTCGGAAAATTTGAGTGCGTGCGACAGCTCGGACCAGCCCGAGGGCGACTGACCGGAGGGCAGCGCCTCGCGCACGCCGCGCCCGGCCGAGAGCCACGAGCGTGCCGAGTCGAAGTCCGCATCCGAGATCTTGCGAGCGGCCCCGCCACCCGTGGGCCACTCGGAGGCGGGTGGAAGTGGAAAAGAGCCCTCCTTGGCTGACCTCAGCCATGAGGGCAGCGCGGCGTCGGCAATGTCGTCGGCCTTTTGGAGCTTCGCCAACTTGGGCAGCCCATTCGCGTCGTGTTCGGAGGCGCCGTCCTGGCGACCTCCAGCCGCTCCCCAGCGCTTCTGCTTGCGACGGTGCGACATGTAGGTTCCGCCTGCAAGCAGAAGCCCTCCCACGGCGGCACCCATGGCGGCGGTGGTGCCCCATGACCCTTCCGCAAGCGGCGGTGGCGGTGGCGACGGGGGGTGGAGTGGCGGTGGCGGAGGTGGCGGTGGCAAGTTGGGCGGAATCGAGGGCGGCGGCGGCGAGGGCGCGATGTCCTGCACAATCACGATCGTTGGACGGGTAAAGGACGCCACCTGCACCCCGAGCGCCGCAGAGAGAGTCGCTGGCGTGAACGAGTTGATCACTGCCTCCGCGGCGGTGATGGCGGTCGGGTTTGCGGGCGCGATTCTCGAGATGACTTCAATCTGCTGGCTCGTCGCCTGCAGCGAACGTTTGGTGTGCGCGTCCAATGCATCCGCCGGGTCCGCGACCACATCAAGAGTGGTGGAAGTGTTGGCCTCAGCAGCGGCTTCGAACGGCGATGTGAAGGGCGAGGCCGCGAGAGCACGGCGCACGCCGGCGGCGTTGACCTGCAGAGTAATCTCGTCGGGAGAAACGCCCGAGAATTGGGCGGCGAGGGCAGCGATGTACGCGGGACGGTTGAAGCTCTCGACGGTACCCGAGACGGTGGCAGAAAAGGTGAGGACTGGCATGTAGACGCCACCGGGGTTTGCGGGCGGGTAAGAGGGCGGTTTGGATGGCGGCGGCGGCGAGGGCGGCGGCGAGGGCGGTGGTGAGGGCGGGGGCGGCGAGGGCGGTGGTGAGGGCGGCGGTGAGGGCGGCGGCGGTGGAGCGGATGGGGAGGGTGGCTTGGGCGGTGGGGGCGATGGCTCCGGGGGCACGGGCGAGGGCGGCGGCGGCGGCGAAGGCGGTGGTGAGGGAGGCGGCGAGGGAGGCGGCGGTAACGGTGGCGGCGAAGGCGGCGGTGGTGACGGTGGTGGAGAGGGTGGAGGCGGTGCCGGTGGCGGCGAGGGCGGAGGTGGCGAGGGCGGGGGCGGCGAGGGCGGTGGTGGCGACGGTGGCGGCGGCGAAGGCGGCGGCGGTGAGGGAGGTGGCGGTGAGGGCGGTGGTGGCGAAGGCGGTGGCGGCGCGGGCGGCGGCGGCGACGGAGGTGGTGGCACAGGGGGCGGCGAGGGCGGCGGTGGCGAGGGCGGTGGTGGAGACGGTGGTGGCGGCGTCGGTGGCGGCGAGGGCGGAGGAGGCGAAGGCGGAGGAGGAGAAGGCGGCGGCGGCGCGGGAGGAGGTGGCGATGGTGGTGGCGGCGCTGGCGGCGGTGGCGCCGGAGGCGGTGGCGAAGGTGGCGGCGGCGCGGGAGGAGGTGGCGAGGGCGGAGGCGGCGCTGGAGGTGGTGGCACCGGAGGTGGTGGCGAAGGCGGTGGAGGCAACGGCGGCGGCGGCGACGGCGGCGGCGGCGACGGCGGGGGCGGCGACGGAGGCGGCGGCGACGGCGGTGTCGAAGGCGGCGGGGGCGAGGGCGGAGGCGACAACGGAGGCGGTGGAGTGGGCGGGGGTGGCGAGGGCGGCGGCGGCGCTGGCGGCGGCGGCGAGGGCGGCGGCGGCGACGGAGGCGGCGGCGACGGAGGTGGTGGCGAGGGCGGTGGTGGAGACGGTGGCGGTGGCACCGGTGGAGGCGGAGAGGGTGGTGGCGGCGTCGGTGGGGGCGGAACAGGCGGGGGCGGCGAGGGCGGAGGAGGAGAAGGCGGCGGCGGCGCGGGAGGAGGTGGCGATGGTGGTGGCGGCGCTGGCGGCGGTGGCGCCGGAGGCGGTGGCGAAGGTGGCGGCGGCGCGGGAGGAGGTGGCGAGGGCGGAGGCGGCGCTGGAGGTGGTGGCACCGGAGGTGGTGGCGAAGGCGGTGGAGGCAACGGCGGCGGCGGCGACGGCGGCGGCGGCGACGGCGGTGGTGGCGAAGGCAAAGGCGGCGGTGGGGAGGGCGAAGGAGGCAACGGAGGTGGCGATGGAGGTGGCGGCGGGGAGGGCGGCAGCAAGGGCGGTGGCGAGGGTGGCGGCGGGGAAGGTGGCGGTGGCATCGGTGGCGAAGTCGGCGGCGGCGGTGACGGAGGCGGCGGCGATGGAGGCGGTGGCGTGGGAGGTGGTGGCGAGGGTGGCGGCGGCGACGGGGGAGGCGAGGGGGGTGGCGATGGCTCGGGTGGCTGCGGCGAGGGCGGCGGTGGCGGCATCGGCTCGGGCGATGGCGGCGGAGGCAGCGGGGGTGGAGGGTTGGGCGGAAGGAGCGGGGACGGGCTGAGCGGTACGGGCGGGGGCGGTGGCAAGGGCTCCGGCGGTCCCGGCGAGGGTGGCGGAGGGAGGCTCGGCGGTGGTGGCGAGGGCGGTGGTGGCGAGGGCGGTGGTGCCTTCGGGGGCGGTGGTGGAGGCGGTCGCCGAGGAGGCGGCGGTGATGGAGGCGGTGGCACGGGTGGGGGGGGCGATGGTGGCGGCGGTGGCGGCGAAGGGGGCGGAGGTGAAGGCGGCGGCGGCAATGGCGGCGGAGGTGCAGGAGGTGGCGGCGACGGAGGCGGTGGCGAGGGCGGCGGCGGTGCCGGCGGCGGTGGCGAGGGCGGCGGTGGCGAGGGCGGCGGCGGTGCCGGAGGAGGCGGCGAGGGCGGCGGTGATGCAGGAGGCGGAGGCGAGGGCGGGGGTGGGGCGGGCGGTGGCGGCCCTGGAGGCGGCGGCGAGGGCGGGGGCGGAGACGGCGGCGGCGGTGTTGGCGGCGGAGGCGTTGGCGGCGGTGGTGAGGGCGGCGGCGGCGTTGGCGGCAGAGAGGGCGGGGGATGGGCAGGCGACGGCGGTGGCGGTGGTGAGGGCTCCGGCGACGGCGGTGGCGAGAGCGAGGGCGGAGGAGGACGCAGCGGCGAAGGCGGTGGGGACGGGCTTGGCGGCGAGGGCTCGGGGGGCTGAGGGCTTGGCGGTGGCGGGTGCACTGGAGGAAAACGGGGCGGCGGCGAGGGAGATCGCGATGGAGGTGGTGAGGGCTGGGGCGAGGGCGGGGGCGGCGAGGGCGGCGGTGGTGAGGGTGTCGGCAGCGCTGGCGGCGGCGGCGAGGGAGGGGGCGGCAACGGCGACGGTGGCGTCGGCGGCGGTGGCGAGGGGGGCGGAGGTGCAGGCGGCGGCGGCGATGGGGGTGGCGGCGATGGTGGGGGCGGGGAGGGGGGTGGCGGCACTGGAGGTGGCGGCACGGGCGGTGGAGGCGAGGGCGGTGGCGGCATTGGCGGCGGAGGTGCCGGAGGTGGCGGCGACGGAGGCGGTAGCGAGGGCGGCGGTGGTGCCGGTGGCGGTGGCGAGGGCGGCGGTGGCGAAGGCGGAGGCGGCGCCGGAGTAGGCGGCGAAGGCGGGGGCGGAGACGGAGGCGGCGGCGAGGGTGCAGGCGGCCTCGGTGGTGGTGGAGATGGCGGCGGCGGCGGCGTGGGAGGTGGCGGTGCCGGCGGCGGTGGCGAGGGCGGGGGCGGCGCTGGAAGCGGCGGCATTGCAGGGGGCGGCGACGGCTCGGGCGTGTCGGGTGAGGGTGGCGGCGGCGGTGCCGGCTCCGGGGAGGGTGCAGGGGCTGCTGGTGGCAGCATCGGCGAGGGGGGCGGTGGCGGGCTAGGCTCTGGCGGCGTGGGCACTGGTGGGGGTGGTTGCGATGGCAACGCCGACGGTGGTGGTAGAGAGGGTGGTGCAGGCGGCGAGGGCGACGGCGGCGGAGGTTGCGACGGAGGTGGCCGCTTCGGCGAAGGCGGTGTCGTGGGCGGAGGTGGCGAGGGCGGGGGCGGCGACGGCGGCGGCGGCCTTGGAGGTGGCGGCGAGGGTGGGGCGGACGGCAACGGCGACGGCGGTGGCGTTGGGGGAGGCGAGGGTGTCGGCGAGGGCGGTGGCGGGGCCGGCGGCGGCGGCGAGGGTGGGGGTGGCGACGGCGGCGGCGGCATTGGAGGTGGCGGCCTTGGCGGTGGCGGAGATGGCGGCGGTGGCGGCAAGGGTGGGGGCGGCGAGGGCGGCGGCGGTGCGGGCGGCGCGTGCGGCGGTGGCGAGGGCGAAGGAGATGAGGGTAGAGGGGGGGGCGGTGGACTGGGTTCCGGTGAAAACGAGGGCGAAGGTCGCAAGGGCGGCGGATGCGAAGGCGGCGGCGATGGCTCCGGGGGTCTTGGCACGGGCGGGGGCGGTGGGATCGGAGCTGGACTCGGCGGCGGCGACGATGGAGGGGTAGGACTCGGAGGCGGCGAGGGCAATGGCAGCGAGGGTGAGGGTGGCGGGGGCGGAAGCGGCTCCGGAGACGGTGGCGGCGGCGAAGGAGGGGAGGGCGGCGGCGATGACGAGGGCGGCGACGGTTCCGGTGTCGAGGGCGCAGGCGGCGGTGGCGGTAGCGGCGCGAGCGAAGGCGGAATGGTCGGCGGTGGTGGCGACGGCGACGGCGGTGGTGGCGACGGCGACGGCGGAGACGGCCTCGGCGAGCGCGGCGGTGGTGGCGGCAACGGATGCGGTGGCGGCGGCGGCAGCGGCTCTGGAGAGGGCGGCGGCATGGCTGGCGGCGGCGGTGGTGAGGTGGATGGCGGCGAAGGTTCGGGCGATGCTGGCAAGGGCGGCGGCGGCGGCGAGGGAGGAGGCGGGGCGGGCGGCGGCGAGGGCAACGGCGAGGGAGGAGGCGGCTTCGGCGTGGGCGAGGGCGGCGGGGGCGGCGGGGACGTGGGCGGCGGCGAGGGCTCGGGTGGTGCCGGAGGCGGCGGTGGCGGCGGCGAGGGGTTTGGGAAGCCTGGTGAGGGCGGCGGCGGCGGAAGCGGCTGCGGCGATAGAACCGGAGGGACGGAAGGCGGTGGTGGGGAACTGGACGGTGGCGGCGAGGGCGGCGAGGGCGGCGGCTGCATAGGCGAGGGCGGCGGCGGTGGCGACGGGTTTGGTGAGAGGGGCGATGGCGGTGGCGGTGGCATGGGCTCTGGAGACAATGATGGCGTGCGCGGTGGTGGCGGTGGCGATGACGGCGACGGCGGCGACGGCTCTGGCACCGACGGCAGCGGTGGCGGACATGGGGATGGCTCGGGCGGCGAGGGCGAGGGCGGCGGCGGCGGCAGCGGTTCCGGCGACGGGAAAGGGGCGGCCGGTGGAGGGGCTGGGCTTGAAGAGGGCGGCGGCGATTGCTCGGGCGCCGATGGCGACGGCGGCGGCGGCGGCGACGGGTTTGGGAAGCCTGGAGAAGGTGGCGGTGGAGGCGACGGATTTGGCGACAACGGGCTTGGCGGTGGCGGTGGCAATGGATCGGGGCTTTGCACTGGCTGCGGCGGCGACGGCTCGGGCGTCAAGGGCGAGGGCGGCGGCGGCAGTGGCGGCGACGGGGAACTGGGACTCGGAGGTGGCGGTGGCGAGGGCTCTGGGCTCGGCGGCGAGGTCGGCGCCAAGTTGGGCACTGACGGCGGCGGAAGCGGCGGCGAGAGCGGCGATGGGAAGCTGGGGCTTGGCGGCGGGGGCGGCGAGGGCTCGAGCGACGTCGGCGGCGGGGGCAGCGGCGAGGGCTCGGGCGGTTGCGGCGACGGTGGCGGAGGTGGACTGAATTGCGTCATTGTCACCCCAGAGGGCATGGTGAGATTGGGCGTGAGGACAACTTGCGTCGTCACAGACACGGTCAGGGTGAAGTTGGTCTCTGGGCACGATACGTTCTGAAGGATCGCCATCGCATCAGCAAACAGAGAAGCGGCTTCCGCCATTGCCTCTGTGCCCCCGACGGTCGGTTGAGGCGCCGCGACTTCGATGGTCACCTGCTGTGTGCACGTGCTTCCCTCGCTCGTGCCTCCCGCGCTCTGAAGCGAGCGGCGAGGTGCATGCGCCAACATTCCGGTAGGGTTGAGGCTGTCGGTGCCGTGCTCGGCCATCATGATGATCCGCACACGAGGAGGCGAGCGGGGCGAGGAGGCCGCGCCGCGGTTGCGCAGGCTGGTCGGCGCTGCCAGCTGGCGACGGCCCACCATGGGCGCCGCGGGCGGCGGCCGTAATGCGACGTAGCCACCACCCGTGCCCATGGAACCGCCCATGGGTGCCATGGGCGGTGGGGAACGAGCCGCCGTCGTAGAGCTAATGGGCGCCAGTGGCGGTGCAGGAAGGATCATGTGGGAGAGTGGAACCCCAGGCGGCGCAGGGGAAGCGTAGGCGAGCGGAGCTAATGGCGGCGCGAGGACGTCGTAGCCGAGCGGGGGCTGCACGGGCGCAGTCGATGGAAAGTAGGGCGGCGGCAGCTTGGGTGAAGTGGTGGGGGCGAACGGCGGTGCTGGCGGCGGAAGCGCGGGGGATGGGGCCGGCACGAACGGCGGTGCTGGCGGCGGAAGCGCGGGGGATGGGGCCGGCAGGAACGGCGGTGCTGGCGGCGGAAGCGCGGGGGATGGGGCCGGCACGAACGGCGGTGCTGGCGGCGGCAGCGCGGGGGATGGGGCCGGCACGAACGGCGGTGCAGGCGGCGGATGCGCGGGGGATGGGGCCGGCACGAACGGCGGTGCAGGCGGCGGAAGCGCGGGGGATGGGGCCGGCAGGAACGGCGGTGCTGGCGGCGGATGCGCGGGGGATGGGGCCGGCACGAACGGCGGTGCAGGCGGCGGCAGCGCCGGAGAAAGTGTTGGCAGCATCGGCGGTGCTGGCGGCGGCGCTGGTGGCGGCGAGGTGGGGGCGTTCGAAGGAATGCCAGGAGGTGAGGCTGGTGGCTTTGGCGATGCGGGCGGTGTCGTGGGAGGCGGCGGAGATGGCAGCGGCGGCGATGGAAGCGGCGGCATCGGCGTCGGCGATGGCAAGGGTGGCGATGGTGACAGCGGCGATGGCGATGGTGGTGGCATCGGCGATTGCAAGGGTGGCGGCGACAGCAGCAGCGATGGCGACGGCGGCGGGGGCAGGTACTGGGGCGGTGGCGGCCGAGCAAGCGGCGGCGGCGGGAGGAATGCGGATGCCGCGGCGGCTGCAGCGGTCGCGGCCGCCTGCTGCTCCTGGAATTCGGCGAAGCGCGCCGGATTCACAGACGTGACGACACTCATCATCACCGTCTGACTTGTGCTGCCCGAGGCGGTGCCGAGGTTGGTGGCGGCGATCCCCGCGGCCGCGAGCAGCGTGGATGCGCACGTGGGGCCCACGCACGCTTCGCTGGTTGCCGACAGCAGGACTTGCTGCGGCGGCGGAGGCGGGTCGGGCGAGGGGGGTAGCGAGGGGGGCGAGGGGAGCGGCGGGATCGGTGGTGGCTCGTCGTCAGCGCCGTAGCCACTGGCGTCCTGAAGCCGGCGGGGGCCCACACTTGCCGCCTGAATCGCGCTTGAGATCTCGAAGGCGTCGCAGGTGGCTTGCAGGGCAGAGGCGAGCTTGCGTCCTCCCGCAAAGTGGAGGACGGACGCCGCCTGAGCAAAGGCGGGAGCAACAAGGGGGGGAAAGGGGTGGGGAGATGAACAAACGGACTCATGCGGGATGGTGCGAGGGGAGGGACAGCACCAGACGGGGGCGTGAGGCGAGGATGCTTAGAGGTGTCTCGCGGGCTCTGCATGCAGGCATGCACGCATACAAATGCATGCACACGCACGCACCTCGATCTCGTCGAGTCCAATGCCGTTCGCTTGCAGGTCGGCCCACGTAAGGAAGCCGAGGCCGTCGAGAACCGTGCCGGCGGGCCAGCACGCGACCTGGCCCGCGAGGGTGAGGTACGCGAGCCCGAGCCCAAAGCTCACCGATGTGGGCGCGAAGAAAGCAAAGTGCTCGTTGGCAACGCACCAGGCATCGAAGCGCTCGAGCAGCTTACGCGATCTCCAGGTATCGAGGTGCATGAGGGCCACGCCATAGTTCCATGCAGTCGTGTTCCGGATGGCAAGGTTGGCGGCGACGTCGGGGTCGATGGTCGCGAGAGACACGTCGCCACCGGGATCGATGGACACGTCGTCCGCCGACTCGCTCCCCCCTGCCGTGATCAAATTGCTGGGTCGGGCGCTGTGCTGGGCACTGATCTGCCGATACAGTTGGCTGAGTTTGGGTTCGAGAGCAGCGGGTGCGCATCCTGCGCGGCGGCGGCGCTCGAGGGCTGCCACTTCGGCGGCGGAGGCATCTTCGTCGTCCCCATCGTCCTCCGGGCACAGCGCGTACCCCGCCGGCCCGCCGACCGCGCCTAAGAAGGGGGTGTCGGCGTAGGTCAGCGTGCCCTGGCCGATGGCGAATCGGCGCGTCGACGTGTCGAAGCGCTGCATCTGGCACGAGGCGATGAGAGCGGGCACCGTGTCGGGCGTGGGGCCGTCCGAGGTGTGCCGCACGGGCGACGGCGCGAAGAAGGCCTCCTTGAGGTCTTGCTGCACGCACACATCGTCGTCAAGGAGCAGGAGCCGCTCGACGCCCTCGAAGGCGGGCAGATCCGCAAGGTAGAAACGCAACAGATTGAGGGGATGCGCGTGCTTGGGGTCTGAGTCGGAGGTGCGCTCGAGCAGCGACCAGGGCGTGCGCCGCGGTTTGCCCGATGCCGCCGCGCGGAAGCTTGCGCGCTGCCACACGGGGGTGATCCCGCGCTTTTCCAGGGCGACCTCCGCATCTTGTAGCGAATAGACGATGGTCGCATGACGTTGGTCGGCGACGATGGCCTGGTCATCGAGGAGTCGCGAGAGGCGTGGAGCGTCCGACGTGAAGAGATGCCAGTCGAAGCACGTCGAGTCCTCCGCCGAGGCCTGCGCACTAAGTACCACGGCGAGCATTTGTTCGAGCCGATCACTGAGCACGGCCACTGGCACGGGCGCGCACGGGCGGGAGGGGGCGTCGAGGATGGCGTCGTTTCCAACGATCCCCTCCCCCAGAACCCCCCCGCCGGCGATGGCGACGAATAGCAGGCAACGCCCCAAGGCATGAGCCATGGTGTCGTAGTGAATGTGACGACTCTGCTGGAGGGGATCCTCTCTTTGTCCGACACAATCGAAAACCCCTTTTACGGGAGCCCGTTTCCACGGGCAGCATGCAACACTCCTTCGGTACAGTACCATCTCCCTCTCTCAGCCGACAAACTCTCGTCATCAAAAGTCATCAAGGGCTTCGTCATTTTCCCCTCTCACGCCTGGGCGAATTCACGCGTCCCCTTGCTCGTCCTCTCTCGCCTGCGATTGAAGGCGTCCCTGCTCGTCAAGCCCGACATGCTGACCCTAACCGCACTCGTGCTGAGCCAAAATCTCCCGTTGCCGCCGCTGCGGTACGACTACAACGCGCTCGAGCCGCACATTGACGCTCGGACGATGGAGATCCACCACCTGAAGCATCACCAGACCTACACCGACAAGCTCAACGCCGCTCTGGCCACACTCCGCAGCGACCCGGCTCACAAGCATCTCGCAAAGATGGGCATCGACAAACTGCTCGGGCACTTGGACGAGGCGCCCAAAGCGTTGCAAAATGCGCTTCGCAACCACGGCGGCGGCTACGTCAACCACGGCCTCTTCTTTGACGGCATGTCACCTGATGGAGGTGGCGAGCCGACTCAGCCAGCTCTGGTTGAAGCCATACAGACCGCGTTCGGCTCCTTTGCGTCTTTCAAGAGCTACTTTGCGCTTGCGGCGCTCGAGCTGTTTGGCTCGGGCTGGGCTTGGCTCGTGTACGATCAAGCCACCGCAGCAGTCAAGATCACGACGACGGCCAACCAGGACACGCCGGCGATGCAGCCGGGGCTCGTGGCGCTCTTGGGCCTCGACGTGTGGGAGCACGCCTACTACCTCAAGCATCAGAACGTGCGCAAAAATTACGTCGAGGACTTCTGGAACATTGTTTCATGGGAGGAGGTCGCGAAGCGATATGATGCCGCCGTGAGCCGTGGCAAGGCGCAAGACAAGTCGGAAGTTTGAGACAAACGATCGGCAGTACTTTGGTCAGGGGCGCGCGCCATGCGAGGCCCGTAGCGTGTGCAACGTTTGGCCATAGGCGACTCGTACGAGCTCGGCGACTTTCGGTGTTATTGTTCTGCAGAGTGCTGGGAGCAGTATAATAGGGCACCGTGATACTGCGGTAAGGCGGTATACCTGCTGCGCGACCGCCGGGTACGCCGCCTCTCGGGAGACGGGACTAACTTGTGACACCGTATTGTGTATTTCGACGAAGAGGCCTGTATTTGCTGTTCGAAACGAGACCGTAAGAGCTGCGTGAAAGTGTCTTTTGTTTTTCGGAGATCTGTCGTCGGTGTTAAAGAGAGCTCTCTTCCGTGTCCGGTCCACAAGCTGAAGCTCTGTGGCCTGTGGTCTGAGTGAACGCTGGAGAGCGACCGCGGTCCGCGCATCCGCATACCGAGCGCGCGCCGCGCCGGCACGGCGCGCATTGTCAAAGAACTCTCAGTTTCCCTTCTGTACTGAACACGCGTCGCGGGGCACAATGCTCCCTGCGGAGATGAGCTCACCGCATCGAGACAGCATTTTGCTGCAGTTTCCGGAGCATTGCCAGACGCTATGCCCTCTCTTGAAGAATGCGACCATCGACGACCTAAAGAAATTCTGGGCAAACACCTCTTCGTCACACGTGCGTTGGTTTCATGACCCGGAGTGGTGTGCGGATGGCCTCGAGACGAGATGGGAGTGCAGCCCCACACGCTTCCGAGTGCGGCATCCATATCCATCGGCCACGCCGTGCGAAATCCTTCGCAAGACAGGTACGAAGCGCATCCTCTTTGTCGGGGAGTCGACCACACGGCTTGCATTCTGGGGACTGCTCTTGCTCCTGACGCGTGATTATCTTGCCATCCGGCCGGGCGGCTTCCCCGCGGATTGCGAATGGGCAGACGAGCTCTATTTAGCCCAAAGGAATTGCCGGCACGAGCTCACTCATGTTAGGAATGCTCAAGCGTGCGAGGGCAATGTGTCCCTGACCTTCCATGAAGTGGGTGTTCCGCCGACAATTCCAGCTATGCAAGACCTCAAAAAATGGGATGTTGTCGTGTGGCTGTGGCAAGGTCATCCGGCCTCAGCCGATTGGATACGACGACCTGGAGTCAATGATGCGAGCGTCATCTCCAGGATGCTCCAACCCCGATGCAAGGACACAGCCTACCAGAAGGAGCTCCGGCAGCGGATGATCCTGCTCGATCTGCATCCGCGCATGGGCTGGACCTTGAGTAGATCGCGAGGCGAGTGCCCGGATAACGTTGCAAAGTATCGTCGGGAGCTTCCTGCTGTATGGCAAGCCGCCTGCGGAGTGACGCATGTGGCCTCTGCTTGGGACGAGACGGTCGGGCTGATCGCAACGGACGGGACTGGCTGGAACGCCTACGAGGGTCACGCCTCGTCATCAACTGGAGGGACTACGTTGAGATCAGCTCGTAACGAGTCTCTCACGTTGGGAGCAGCTCGTAATGAGTCTCTGGCTCAGTCGCAATGGCGTAAGATGACTCTCGACCAAGGAGCTCACTGGGGCACAGCCATCAACGTCTTGAAAGCCTGGAGTGTGCTCATCGAGATCGAGTCCTTGCGAAACCGAAGCAACGACGATACCATGGTAGAGGCAGCTACTAAGATTGCATAACTGTGGAGTGTGTGTGTTTTGGGTTTTACGGCAATCCGGACGAAATGCAAAGGGGTGCGGTGACCGTTTGCCGTTTCTTTTCAGAGTGGACGGAACGTCTCCCCGGTCTGGCGCGGCGACGGGGCGGGCCCGGTCACGTCAGGCCACGTAGGACCGGTGACGCGGCTACGCGGCTCCGGCCGCAGGGAGTACTTCGATATGGAGCGAGGCGCAGGCGGAGGCGCGGGCGAGCGCACGCTCGAACAGGCGTTCGAGCAGTGCGTAAGCGGGGTCGCGCGCTCGAACAGGATGTTCGAGCGGCGCGTTAGCGGGCCTCGATCATCGAGGCGCGCCGGAGCGGCGCCGAGCGGATCAGCGGCGGACTCGCACCGATACGGTCCGGTCGTGCGCTATCGTGATTCTAGCCCCCACCGGACCTCACGCTCAGGAGACAACGCCATTCACGGACTGCCACCTTTCCTCAGACTGCACCACCCACTACCGTACCTTTCGTTCTCGATCAGACACTACTCCCACGTCCCACCGCACGCCTGCCATTTACAGACGTGAGATGAGCGTGAATGAAGTGTGCAGTGGCTATTTGGTAAAACCGCTGTCCTGGACCGCGAGCCGCTCCGCCGCATCCTCGCGACCCTCGCGCGTGAAGTCGCTCACCGCGTGCGGCGCCACGAGTCGCTTGAACTCTGCGAGCGTGCATGTCTGCCGGCCGGGTGCCGAGCAGAGGAGTTGGACGGGTTGCCCGTTATATACTACGCGCACGTGGCGTCCATCCTCGTGCGCGGACGCGTCGCCCGCGCACGCTGGGTGGCTTAGCCGGCGCGGCTCCCGGCAGTCCGCCTCGCGGGTACTCCACAGCTCGAAGGCGAGGTTGGAGCAGAAGGGCGGCCAGTGCTGCAGAAGAGCGTCGTCGTGGGTGACGATGCACATGAGTAGCGGAGAGACGGACCAATCATGGCCACTCAACAGATGGAGCGCTCCGTCTGGCCGCGCCATCGTGTCGAGCACGTGCGTCCATAGGCGGCCAATGATGAGTCGGAGAGATTCGCGACGCGTCGTCTCGGGCGCGCTCGTGTGCTCGGCGCTTGCCTCAAAGATCTTGTGCATCTGCTTGGCGGAGGCCACATCGAGCTCGAACGCAATCGCCTCCACCGCGGGCGGGATGGGCTTGCCGGCCGCGCGGCGCGTCGAGTACCAGTCTCGGTAGCTGACTGTGCAGCCGTGACACGATCACCGGGATCATCATCGATGGGTGCGTGAACAGGAGAAGGGAACAGGCGAGGCACGGCAGCACACGCGCAGGGCCTCCGCCGCCTCCACAAGCGTCGGGTTCGCGACCCCACCACACACTGAGCTTCCACTGTGGATCATCAACCAGCCATCCGCCCCCCTGCTCAACTGTCTCGATGCAGCGGCGCTGCTGCTCGTCGAGATTGGCCGCGGAGAGACGCAGTCCCTGCCGGAAGAGCACTTGTAGTCTAGGGCAGGCCGCGTCATTCAGCACCAGAAACTCATCGCTGGGCTCGCCGCTCAGGCTGATCTCGATCTCAGGGATCTGTCGATGGCCATCCACGGCTGGGTACAACCCGTGGAGGACGCCCGCGGCGGTGTACACGGTGCGCTCGACGCGTGTGGAGCGCGGCACCACGAGCCGGCGTGCACGCTCCCACGTGGCCGGCAGCAGGCGAGCCGGGGAGATGCTCGCGCACGTTTGGGCCGAGGCGTCGACGTACCGAGCGCGCAGCTCGTTGCCGAGCTCGACGGCCTGCTGCAAACCGAGCGGCGTCAGACGGCCACCGCTCCCGCCTCCAACGAGGCCGCCGCTACCGCCACCAAAGACCTCTACGGGGCTGAGAGCATCGCCGTCGCCATGCGCGTAGAGGCGGATCTGGCCGAACCTCGAAAGCTGATGCCGCTTGTCGGAGTCCGCGGGTGTCCACGTGCAGAGGCCGTCACGGCACCCTGAGTCCTCAACGGGCAGCCGCGCTCCGTGGCGGAAGACAGTCTGCACCTGGATCAGCCTCGCGGGCAGCTTCCGTCCTGCCTCGTCGAAGAACTCGGGTGGAGGAAGCGGTTTGCACAGCCCCGCCGCGCTCAGCGGCAATGCCGACTCTGGGGCGCAAGAGGCGGCGGCGACGCCCGGAAGCGCGACGCCCATGAAGCGAACGCTGCGGCGTAGCATCTACTCCCACCTGTTTTTCAGGGCCGCTGCTGCTGCTGTTCAACACAACGCGCGCACACACTCCGGACCCCCAAGCACGAGGGCCACGGTCGCTATGGACGGAGGTGTGGCCACGAGCCAATAGCTTCCGCCTCTCTCTTCGTCGTCCATTTTTGGAACAGCCTGTTGACCCTCTTATCTCTATACCCAATGTGACGAAACGGGAACGAGATTCGTCGGTCCACGAGTTGGCAAAGAATCCATGTGGTCGGTCGATAGGTCGGTCTCCGAAAACATGGGCATGCTCTCTGTGAACTATGCCCTCGTGGCCCTCTCAAGCCTCAACGCCTTCATGGCGCTCCGGTTCGTGCGGCCCGATCATCTGCAGATTCCGACGCTCGCGCTCGCCGCAGCATTGCTCGCCGCATCGGTATGGCTGCTCCTGCTCCTCACTTGGCAGAGCACAACAACGAGGTGTACGGCGAGGTGTGAGGTGGCCACCCAGTGCATCGAGGCCGAGCTTCCGCCCACCAAGCCCCCAAACCCGAGCGTCATCGCCTTGCGCAACATGCTGCGCGACAAGGGATACACGCCGCCGTCTGACGATGAGCTCCTGCGCCATCTCGAGGCAGCACGGCCGTCGGGCTCCGATGCGCCGCTCGATGTTGACGCTGGCTTCCGGCGCGTGGTCGCCACGGAGCAGTGGCGTAGCAAGCGGGCTGCCGAGTGCGGGCATTCCAGGAAGGGCGGCGCAGCCGTGGGCGAGTCGGCCCACGCCGCCTCGCCGCCCCGCATGTCGGTGCGGGGCTGCGACCGGCTCGGCCGGCCGTGCCTTCGCCTACGTGTGTGCGAGCCGCTGGAGACCTTCCCGGACGAGCTTGTGGCGATCCTGGAGGCGCACTTCCATGGGCCGTCACCTCCGCCGCACCCTCAGCTCTGCGTCATCATCGACCTCAGCGACATGCGCGTCTTCACACGACCGCCGCTCGCCGCGGGCTTTGACCTCGTGCGTCAGCTACGCGCGCACTATCCACAGCGCGCGACGGCGATCCACATCGTGCTGCTGCCGCCGTTTGCGCGCTGGGTGGTCAACGCGGTCTGTTCACTCCTCGATTCTCGCACAGCCAAGAAGATCATCGTACATGATGCACCAGTCGACGGTACCATCCTCTCCCTCGCGGCACACTTTAGCCCGTGCGAGCTGCCGCGCGCCTACGGCGGGCGCGAGGAGATCGACGACGAGCTGCCGGATCTGTTGGCCGAAAGCCCGCAGCGGCCGCCCCGACCCAGCGCGTCGTCGCCCTTGGACGCGACGCGCACCGGGCGCCGTCCCGAGCGCCCAGCTGGCGGCTCGTCCTCCCCTACCGTTACCGGAGCCCGCTCCCCTACCGGTACCGGAGCCCGCTCCCCTACCGGTACCGGAGCCCGCCGGGGCCTCTTCGGCTCCCCACGGCACGGCGACTCGACGGGGGAGGCCGCCGAGGAGGAAGAGGGGGGCGAGGAGGTGGAGCGAGGGGAGCGCTGTGGCGAGCGCTTTGGCGAGGAGGAGAGGCGGCGCTGTGGTGAGCGCCCCTCGACGTCCGATGGCGCTCACGATGGCGCGCGTCTCGTCTGGACGGTGATGAGCGAGGACGAGACGGTGCTGGTAGGCAAGCTGCGCGCGCGCCTCGATGCGGACGCCGAGATGGCGGCTCTGCCGCGCTCCATCTACGGCGACGACGAGCTGCTCCGCTACCTGAGTGACGTCAAGCCGCAATTCGATCTGAATGCCGCCTTTGAGTCGCTACGCAACTCGCTGCGCATGCGAGAGCGCACGGAGCTGCCCGTGGAACCGTCGCAGATCGAAGCGTACCGCGAGCACGTACGTGTGGATGGGGTGGCGCGCTCCGGTGAGCGCGCGATCATCCTCATCATGAGCCGCGCGCTACAGGAGGAGCTGCTCCAAGACCCGGAGCCGTTCCTGCGCGCCGTCGTGGGCATCCTCGAGTCGGTCAAGGCGGAGCTCTTCGTGCCAGGCGCGATCGAGAGCGTGCAGACCATCGTCCAGGTCGAGCGCGGCTTCAAGCTCTCCCTCGGCTCGGTGCCTATCGCAGCCACGCAGAGGCTCATGAGCGTCGTGTCGGACATGTACCCCTCGTACACCTCTCGCATCCTGGTCGTCAACCTGCCCGGCTACCTCGCGTGGTTCGTCAAATTCATCAAGGGCATGCTCTGCGAGGGCTCTGCCAACAAGATCGAGCTCGTCACCGACTACGAGCGGCTCCTCGATTTCTATGAGGAGAGCGGCCTGCCCGAGTACTACCGCAGCCGCAAGTCGATCACGCCATGAGGCCGTGGGCCACGAGCCGCACTCAACGGCCACGCACATTTGAATTTACCGACCGGTTACCGTACTTTTGACAAGATTGACGTTGTACTGGACCACCTAAATAAGTTTCCTAAAACAGGCTCGGCTACACCGACACTCAGCTGTGGTCGACTGCGAGATCCACAGCGGCTATGCTGCGACCTGCGTCCTGCAGCATGTCTTATGTCTTGTTCCCCTACATATCTTCCATTTCGCCCTCCTCGGGAAGGGTGAACAATTTCGAATCCAACGACTGGCCACTAAGCTGGTCCCTGGTGTTCCTGCGCGCCTTTCGGGCTCGGCTCGACGTGCTGCGATGACTGCCGCTGCCTCGTGAGGACATCTGCCGGCGGCACCCGTCGGCCTCGGGCGCTGCCTCGAGTGCTCTGCTACGCTCCTCGTGCAGGAGGGCGAGTTGCGTCCGGACGGGCTGCCGCCCACGTCCCCGATGCGCCAGTGGATGGGCAAGCAGCGCGGAATCTTGAAGAGCATCCCCTGCAAAGGGATCGCGGGCTCGGAAGGAGCGCTGCGAGGCGTCGCCCGAGCGCTGCGTCGAGCGCTGCGAGGCGTCGCCCGAGCCCTGCGTCGAGCGCTGCGTCGAGCGCTGCGACGCATCGCCCTTGTGTGGAGGCGAACTGCCGCTGTCGCCGCTGTCGCCGCTGTCGCCGCTCGCGCGGGTGGGGCGCTGTGAAGTCTCGCGCTGTGAAGTCTCGCTCTCACTGCTCGGCCCTCGACACCCCTTTGGCTTTGGTGCCGGAGCAGCCGCCAGAGCTGCGCCAGCCCTTGGCGGCTTTGGCTTTGGCACTATGCCCGCACCAGCGAGCACAAGGTCAGGCGGCTTCGCCTTCGGCACCATGCCTGCGCTCCCTCTCGTCCATGGGCGATGGTAGTTGCGCGCTGGATTCACCATGACATCGCCGTCGTCGGTGGGCGCAGGTGCTCGGAGACTCGGCACACGTCGTTGTCGCCCCGCCTTTTGTCCTTGGCGCCCTTTGTCCGCATGGCTCAGTGTCTGCTGCTCATGCTCACTAGCTGCGCCGGCGCTGTGAGCGTCGACGGCCAACTGCATCGTACCGGTAGAGGTGCCGGTAGAGGTGCCGGTAGAGGTCTCCGGGCTGCCTGTGGGGCTCGCCTCGCCGGCCAACCCCAGGCCCCTTCGCCTCTCCAGATGCTGCGCCTCCTTGAGAGCCTTGATCTGTCTCGCCTTGAAGCCGTTACGTGCAGTCCCTAGAAGCACTGTAGGCAACTTAATCCAACGGCCAAAGTCCAAGGCGAGGTTGAGCGCCTCCTCGTCGCTGCCCGCCTGCACCTTCGCGAGTCGCTCCCGCGCGGCGGTCTGCAGGCTGCGCATCAGCTCGGGGAAGCTCTCAGGCGGTTTGGAGCCCTCCCCACGGACGGTGTCCACAATGCCCGAGACGATCGCCATCTCAATCGACTTGTCACCCTTGGCTAACATTGAACTAAGTACCTCGCCTGCGACGAGCTGCAAATCCTTCCCTGCGCCCTTCTCGCCGCTGGCGCCCGTCGAACTGTCGCGCGTGACCTTCACCGCCGTCGTCGTCATTCGAACTAGCAGCGGGATGATGTCGAGTTTGTTAATCGCGGTCCGGTTCGCGTCGTTGCTTGCGGCGAGGTTGCCCAAAGTGGCCAAAGCCCAAAACTTGAGCTCCTTGTCTTCATCCGTCTCATCGGCGTTCGCATTCGCTGGCGGCTCGTGCACAAGCAGCGTGTGCAGTATCGCCAGTCCGCCCCTGTCGACGATCGCATCGCAATTGGCTTCGTTGTGATCGGACGCATTGCTTAGGGCATTGGCGGAGGCGCAACGCTCCTTGAAGCTTGCGGCGGCCATCATCTTGACAAGCTTGGGCACACCACCGGCGGTGCGTACTGCCTCTTGCTGTACCCAGCGCTGGCTCTGCACCTCAGCCAGCTCGATGCCACGCCCAACGGTTGCGAGGGCAGCGTAGCCTGTTGCCTTCAACGAAGGACCAGCGCGCTGCCCCAGTGGTGAGGATCCCGCAGACGATACCGCAGACGAGTCCACTGCCGCCCTACTGGAGCTTTCGCCACGTGCTGCCATCATAGCCGCGAGCGCCGCCGCGGCGTTCGTCGCCACACCGGGTGCACGAGCATCAAGCATGCCTACAAGTACGATCACAGCATCCTCTGCATCCAGTACGCGATCATGCTGCTGCGCCAGCGCAATGATCGCCACACAAAATTCCTGGAGCGCATCAGCGGCTCGCATCTGCTTGTGTATATTAGGTGGACTGGCGGATGCCACCTGTGCGGCGGTTTCTGCTGCTGCTGCTGCTCTCCGGGCTGTCTCCAAGAGCTTACTGCTGTCGTATCGTGCCATTTGCAGCGCTTGTCCCAACGCTCCAGCGAGTTGCGACGGCGAACGCAGTCGCAACTCGCTGGACGGCGAACGCGGTCGCGCCGCCGCCGCCGAGGGATCCATGGGCTCGCCAGGCGCCAAAGGACGGAGCGCCACAGGGTTCCTTCCCAAAGATCCAACCTCGACAACTTCGTTAAAGACACGATCGCGCGTTCACACTTCACAGATAAGGATGTCAGAACTTGAAAAGGCAAGCAGAAATTTCCTACCTGGTTTTTGCGGAATGCGACAACACGCACCAATGGCACGCGACGTTACCTCTCGTTCCCCATACACCTCTGAGCTCTGACGCCACACGCCATATCTGGCAGGTCCGCTATCTGGGACATCCGCGAACCGCGATGCATCATGGTACATGCTGCTGCAGCTGCTTAGTGTAGGGCAGACAGATATCCAGCTATGCGGCTATGCAGCTTTGCACAGGATGCACTGAATAATTTCCTTTTCCTGCTCTGCCATGTCCTGCGTCACCTCGTCTACGGCGCCATGCAGCATGCGGGTGCGCTCGTCGCCTACTTAAGCTGGCCAAGCCACTAATATGATCTACTGCGTACAGGATGCGCTCTCGCAGCCCGAATCGAGATGCCCTCACGCGCTGCCGCTGCCCCTCTCCCGCTCGGCTGCAACTGGATCGACCAGCCCCGACGTGAAGTCGGATGACGACACGTTGATGATGATGACGCTCTCACATGAAAGCCTTCTCCGGCTTGTACGGCGGATCTTTGGCGTGACGCGCCACCGAGGCACCCCATGCCTCCGGGTCAAACTTCCAGCCGCCGGCGACGATCTCGTCGAGCTTCTCGCGTAGTGCGTCGGGCATGTTCTCCTCGAACTCCTGGAGCGAAATCTTGCCGTCGCCGTCGGAATCGAAGGCCTGGAACATCATCTTGTCCAGCTCGAACTTGGCGCCGGAACGCTTCTTGAGGCCGATGGCGCGGAAGGCGCGCTGCATCTCGCGGAAGTCGAGGAGGCCATCATGGTCTGTGTCGAAGTTCTTGAAGAGCTTCGAGTAGTCGGGCTTCGAGTGGCGCGCCACCGACGCAGACCACAGCTCCGGGTCGAAAGTCCAGCCGGCCTCGATCTTCTCGATGATCGTCTGCTTCAGGGCGGGACGAGAGTCAAGGAAGGCCTTGAACTCTTTGAGGCTGACGACGCCGTCGCCATCCGAGTCCATCTCCTTGAACATCTGCTCGTCCAGCTCATACTTGCTGCCCGTGCGCTTCTTGAGGCCGAGCGCGCGGAACGCTCGCCTGATCATGCCATCAGAGAGGGTGCCGCGGCCCTCGGTGTCGAACTGCTTGAAGACCTTGCCGAGGTCGACCTTCGCGTGGCGCGCAACGGACGCCGCCCACTTCTTTTCATCGAATTTCCAACCTTTGTCAAGCTTCTCCTCGATCTTGGCACGCAGCGCCAGCGGCATGTTCGCATCGAACTCTTGAACCGACAGCTTGCCGTCGCAATCGGTGTCCATCGCCTTGAAGGTGAACTCGTCCAGGTCGGCCTTCTCGCCCGAGCGTTTGGGCAGGCCGATGGCGCGGAGCGCGCGCCTGAACTCGCCAATGTCGAGGAAGCCGTCGTCATCCGTGTCGAACTGCATGAAGATCTGGCCGAGCGGCCAGCGGGGCTTGACTGGCGCCTTGTTCTTGAAAGCCTTCTCCGGCTTGTACGGCGGATCTTTGGCGTGACGCGCCACCGAGGCACCCCATGCCTCCGGGTCAAACTTCCAGCCGCCGGCGACGATCTCGTCGAGCTTCTCGCGTAGTGCGTCGGGCATGTTCTCCTCGAACTCCTGGAGCGAAATCTTGCCGTCGCCGTCGGAATCGAAGGCCTGGAACATCATCTTGTCCAGCTCGAACTTGGCGCCGGAACGCTTCTTGAGGCCGATGGCGCGGAAGGCGCGCTGCATCTCGCGGAAGTCGAGGAGGCCATCATGGTCTGTGTCGAAGTTCTTGAAGAGCTTCGAGTAGTCGGGCTTCGAGTGGCGCGCCACCGACGCAGACCACAGCTCCGGGTCGAAAGTCCAGCCGGCCTCGATCTTCTCGATGATCGTCTGCTTCAGGGCGGGACGAGAGTCAAGGAAGGCCTTGAACTCTTTGAGGCTGACGACGCCGTCGCCATCCGAGTCCATCTCCTTGAACATCTGCTCGTCCAGCTCATACTTGCTGCCCGTGCGCTTCTTGAGGCCGAGCGCGCGGAACGCTCGCCTGATCATGCCATCAGAGAGGGTGCCGCGGCCCTCGGTGTCGAACTGCTTGAAGACCTTGCCGAGGTCGACCTTCGCGTGGCGCGCAACGGACGCCGCCCACTTCTTTTCATCGAATTTCCAACCTTTGTCAAGCTTCTCCTCGATCTTGGCACGCAGCGCCAGCGGCATGTTCGCATCGAACTCTTGAACCGACAGCTTGCCGTCGCAATCGGTGTCCATCGCCTTGAAGGTGAACTCGTCCAGGTCGGCCTTCTCGCCCGAGCGTTTGGGCAGGCCGATGGCGCGGAGCGCGCGCCTGAACTCGCCAATGTCGAGGAAGCCGTCGCCATCCGTGTCGAACTGCATGAAGATCTGGCCGAGCGGCCAGCGGGTCACACGGCGCTGGCCATAGCCAGCTGGGACGCCATTCACTATCTTGGTGCCAGTGCTCTGGAGATTCCACATGGTCTTCTGCGAATCCGTGCGGATCTGGCCGAAATTGGAAAATCCTTTGGGCGACATCGTATGGCCGTTCTGGCCTGGGGTCTTCGACGCGGAGATCGGCAGGTACGTTGCCGAGGGCGGGTAGGGCAGGTACGACGCCGAGGGCGACTGCGCGAGGATGGGATTGGTGAAGCACTCGCCGTACGCGGCCGAGCTGGTACGGTAGTGGCTCTGCGGTACTGAGAACTTGTTCTTGAAGCTCATGTTATGTTGGAACCAGGAGGACGTCATGGGACGAGGGTGTCAAGGGTCCGTCGGAACGCGAAACAGAAACGCTGCTCGCAGAAACCCAAGTTTGACGAAATAAGAAACGTCGAGTAGGAATTAAATGGCCAAAATCGCAATGCGAACTTACATGGTCACAAGACATCGCCCTCTACGTTAGAGTCGGCTCCCCTAAAAGCCGTACGAGATTGAACTCGAATGATATGTCCGCATCGCGGTTTGTGTGTGTGTCCCAAATACGTGGTGAGCTGCCGCCACGTCCATTGGGTAAACAGCATGCGGGCTTACCCGGCCGAGGAAGAGCGCCGGCAGCTGGCAAGGGTATCGCATACGCTTCCAGTGCCAGCGCCGCCTCCGCCTCCTCGCTGGGCTGCCACAATGACCAACGGCTCGACCTCGCAGAGCAACCTCGCGGGTGGTGGCATAAAGCAACCGAGTCGATCGCCGTCAGACCTCTTTGGACCAAAGCCTACGGATGGGTCGCTAACACCGCAGGTGTTGCAAATCCTCGAGAGAACGAGCGCCACGCTCGAGCATCTCAACTTTCAACGCATTTCCACGCTCCAGCAGGAGAGCGACGGAGGTTGTGCCACGGACCAGTGCTGCTCCAGCTGTTGCAGAGGCATGTCTGCCACCAGCGGCCCTAGCTGCGCAAGCAGCTGTGCCGTCGCGCGCTCAGGTGTGCGGCGAGAGCGCTACGGCAGGGACTCGCCACGGCAGCAAAAGTCGAGAGAGTGGGCCCACGCTGCGGCGGCGCGCATGAGCCCTGAACGCAAACTCGAAAGGTACTTGCAGGTGCACTGCAGCGGTGCTGCTGGTCCTCCTACTTCGTTGGCCGCCACCTCATTCTCCTCGCAGCCAGATAGCTTGTCCCCGACGGCTATCGTGTGCGCGTCACCGCCTTACGATGCAGACGAGGAGGACACGCATGGGCACGCGGGAGCCCGTCGACGAACCCGTGGCTCCCCGCACGGCCACGCCCACCTCGGCAAGATACCCTCGGGCCTGTGCAACGGCACCGCCGTCGCGGTGCTGTCGGCGGAGACCCTCCAGGGGCTCAAAGCTGAGCGCGCCGAGCGAAACGCGAGCCGGCGCGCTGCAGCGGCAGCTGCCTTGGCCGCGACCAATGAGGCGAAAATTGCGTCGTGGCTCCAGTTTTCTGACCGTACAGGGCAGTGGTCCCAGAGCACCTCAATTCATGCAGATGTGCTACAGCGCGAGCTGCAGCTGCAGCTGGACGCGAGGATCGTACGCGCGAAGGAGGAGTTTGAGCACGCGGGCGTCCTCTGCCTCGATACGTGGGCGCGATTGTGGAAGCGGGCCACGCGATGGTACTGGGAGAGCGAGTAGTAGAAAAAACCGCTAATGAAAATCCTCATCACATCAAGGCACTCGAACCCAACTTTTCGCCAAAGACGTGCGCTCAAAGCGGCTTGGCGATGCCGGCTGTCAGGAGCACGACGCCGCAGAAATCGGAGCGCCCGCCTTCGCCGGTGAAGCGCAAGAAGTCGCTCGCACGCTCGTCCAGCGCGGCGGCCTCGCCGACGCCGCGCGCTCGTCATGCGGACGACCCAACGGGCGGCACGCTTGGCACGCCGCGGGGTCTGCCGCTCACCGCTGCCAAAAAGCCGCCGCGCGCCCCATCGGCTGCGAGCGACGCGACGAACACATCTTCCTCATCACCTGCCGAGTCATCGTGCGAGGCGACGCCACGGCCACTGTCGCCCGCTTTTGGTGCCACCGCTGCCACCCCCTCTGCCAAGGAAGGCAAGGAGAAGGAGCGCGTGCGCGTCTTCGTGCGCTTGCGGCCGATGCGCGAAGACGAGGGCGATTCGACGCTGCGGCTCGATGCGACAGGTAAGCGGCTGTGGCTCGGCGGCGACCGTGTGGGCGACCAGGGCAGCTTGCCGTCGCAGTTTGACTTTGACGGCGTGCTGCAAGCCGATGTGACGCAGCAGCATGTGTACGAGACAGTGGCCCGGCCACTCGTGGAGGCGGCGACGTCGGGCTACTCGGCGTGCCTCATGTGCTACGGCCAGACCGGCACTGGCAAGACGTACACGTTCGGCGGGGGCGACTGTCTCAAGGGCGTCGCCGGCAGCAGCAGCAGCAGTGGCGGCAGCAGCAGTCGTGCGAGCGACAAGGCTGAGGCGCCCTCGGGTGCGCCTGCGGCGAAAAAGGGGAAGCAGAAAGAGCCTCGTCGTAGCGAGCACTACGAGCAGGCACAGGGCAAGCAAGGCGTCGTGGGGCGCGCACTCAAGCAAGTCCTTGAGTGGGCGACGCCGCGCAAGCAGCGCGTGTGCATGGCCTACGTGCAAGTGTACATGGAGCTGCTCCAGGATCTGCTCCGCCCCGAGTCCACCCTCAACCTGCGCGAGCACCCGGACCTCGGCGTGTATCTCGACGGCGCGCTGTGGAAGACGGTCACCTCGGCCGAGGCAGCGTGCGCAGAGGTGGCGACGGCGGACACGCGACGCGCGACCGCGTTCACCAAGCTGAACGCGGACTCGTCGCGCTCACACGCGGTGCTCATGATCGCGATCCGTGGTCCCGCTGACAAGGAGCCCAACTTGCAGCACTACGGCGACCTGCTCGGCTCGGCGCTCGGCTCGGCGCGCATGGCCTCATCTCCGGATGAGATCGCCTGGGCTAGTGCGCGAGGTCGGCTCTTCCTCGTCGATCTCGCCGGCTCGGAGCGTACGAAGCGCTCTGGGGTGTCGGGACAGCACTTCGACGAGGCGTGCTCGATCAACCAATCGCTCACGACGCTCGGCCGGTGCATCAGCGCCCTCTCCAAGCCTGGCAACGCGACCAAGCGCGCGCCGGTCCGCGAGTCCAAGCTGACGCGTCTGCTCTCGCCTTGCCTCGGGGGCGCGACGACGACCTCGCTGGTCTGCTGCGTCTCGGGCGCCGCCGCCGACCGCTTCGAGACGCACAACACACTCGAGTTTGGCGCGAACGCGATGCGCATCCTCCTCAAGCCTCAGTCGCAGCTCGGTGTCGATTATAAATCGCTCTCGATCGAGCTCCAGTCGCAGCTCGACGCGCGCATCCAGCCGCTGCACGAGGTCGAGGCAGCCGTCGAAGCTCGTGTCCGCGCCGAGTTCGCCCACCGGATCGCCGAGCTCGAGCACGCGCGGCGCGAGGCGGTCGCCGGCCAGCATACAGCCCAGCAGCTCTACGAGCGTCGTGCCAGCGCGGCAAAGGAAGCCGAGGCGCGTGCCAACGCCGCAACGGCCGAGCTCCACAAGGTGAACACGGAGTCGGACCTCTTTGCGAAGACGTCGCGGGCGTCGCATGACTCACGCGCCGCCATCATCGCGACTGCCGACTCGCTCGCCGAGGAGGTGGTGCGCGCGCGCCGCGAGCGCGACGACGCGCTGACGCAGCTCGAGCAGCTCTCGACATATCTCGCGGGCGGCCTCAGTGCGGCGGCGCTCCTGGGTAGCGGCGGCGGCGGGCTGCTCAGGCCGGCCACGAACGAGCCCAAGCTGCCCGAGGGCGCGAGCGCGCTCGAGCGCGAGGTCGCGGGAGGCCTCGCCGAGATCGCGATCCTGCGCACGCAGATTGATCGCCGCAAGATGCGCTCGCGGGCTGCGGCCGCGCGCGTCGTACCGAGCAGCCTGGGCGGCGGCATTGGCTCTGCTGAGACAGGATCGGCAGCGGCGGAGGCGGCGGTGGCGGCGGACCGCAAAGCCCTCCAGTTGCTCCGCACCGGCACTGCTGGGTTGCTAGGTGGGCTCAAAGAGATGCTCGCTGGCTCCATCGAACTGTGCGAGACACAGCATCCCGACCTGTACCTGTCGACGCCCGAGCAGCGCGTGCTCGTAGACCAGATCCGAGCGGCGCACCGGTTCGTGCACATGCTCGGGCGCATCCAGAGTGACTTTAGCAGCCCCGAGGTCGACGTCTGACGAGGGGAAGTTACGCGATGGTCATCAGCACGTTGGTCCCGTCCGGTTTTTGTTTTTGATTTCATGGTTCGAATAGAACAATTTGATATTTGTATCCTAAGTTAGTTGTTGATGTACCGATCAACTCCGAACTCGTCAATCTATGTCCCCCGGGATGCCGCATCCGTGTATGTCTCCTGTACAAGTGACGTAAATACATGGGAAAACAGACCACGTCCACCGTCTACGCACATGACGACATTTGAGCGCACCCAAACGCTAACGCGGTAACGGCCGCGAACCGAAGTCCGAACGCGCGAAGCCGTGGGGTCGCGTCGTTGAGGTCGTAAACTTCGTAATCGTCGTGTATCCGTTAAGGCTTCATGTAACGTAAGGCCGTTAGGCTTAGGCTAAACGCCGCGGTTTAGAAGGGCGACATGCCCATGGTGAGCTTGAAGCTCTGTGTGAAACGGCTGTGAGCCGGTGATTAGGCACCACGTTGAGGATGGTCTCGCGTGCCTGGATTCACGGCGTATCACTTTCTCTTATAGAATTGCTTGGAATGAGGAATCGAATTCTACTCGATTTCTCTTGTTCCTATTCGCGGCACGCGCTCAAGCCATGCGCCTCTTCAGTGGGTCGATCTTCATTGGCTACTGGCGTTGTTGCAGACGAAGATTGCGTGGACAGCGGCTGATGCTGCGCCCGGCGCTCTCTCAATCGATCCTCAAAAGAACGAGCACGGCGCCCGGTACGGCGCGGGAGCGCGATCTTGGTGCGCGGCGGGAAGGGCTGTTCGAGCGGCCGTTGCGCTTCGAGCAGCGCATAGTGCGGCGAGCGGTCCCAGCTACTGTTGGGAAACAGGCGCTGGTAATAAGGCTCGTAGAACCAATTGACGGCCACGACGGGCGCCTCCGACCCAACGTCCGTATGGGACTCGACCTCGTGAAGCCAATAGCTAGGTGTGAAGAGCACCTCGCCCGCGCTCGCCGAACACCGAAGGACCGCAATCGCAGACCCGCTGTCCGATTCTGCGGAATCATGCAGCGAGCGCAGCGACTCGCGCGCATAATGGTGGAGGTCCAGTGCTTCACTGACGGCCGCTGCGGAGCGGACCAGCCTCCAACTGGCCTCGCCGCCGCCCTCGCCGCGCTCCAATGCGAGACGGCCTTCGGCCATCATTCCGTGCGCACCGAGGCGCGAGCCGTCTTCTGGTTTGGCGAGGTAGAACGTCTTGCTACCGCTGATGACGGCCATGAGGTTTTCATACGGATCGAAATGTGTCGAGCCGACTGTCCCCCCGCCGCCGATCCACACGAGCTGCTTACGCGGCATGAGCCAGCGTGCGGGCCGAAGAGCACCGGGCTCAGCGCCGCGCGCGAGAAGGACACGCGCTGCGCGTGGGTCGTCGACCGTGGGTCGCGTCCACATCGCCTTGCCAAATCTTGGGCTCTCCTGCGCCGAAACACCAAGGTCGTGCGCTAACCTCTCGGCATCTGCTCTGTCGCTCGCCAGCGCCTCCAACGGAAAGTATTCGATGTAGGCGGTGAGGGACTTGTTTGGGCGCTGCGTGATCATGGCGAGGGCCTCGGCGAGGCGCATCGGAGCGTGCGCAGGGCGAGCGACGATCGTCTGCGGATCGGACCCGCTGAGGCCCCACGTAGCCGCGGACTCGGGGTGGTCGAACATTTGAGTGTCGCTCAGAGAGACAGCAACGCGGGCTCGCCCATAGCGCACCCTCATCTCGCGGGCGTCTGCCCAGCTCTGTAGGGCCGGCCAGCTGTCAAGCAGCCCGGTCAGCACTGCAGGCTGCTGACGGCGGACAAGGTCAAGCAGATCCTCTGCTGTGGGTCGATGCATGCGCACGCACTCGTTCGGGCGAGTCAGGTTCTCAGCAGGCATGCGCAATGCGTCAAATAGGTGCGCCCACTTCTCTCGGCTATGGTCGACAAGCGCATGGTACTCAGCCCATGTGCAGCCCTCGGAGCGCGCGGAGCAGAAGGCGTGCACAGCTTGGTGATGATGCAGCGCTGTGTTCTTCATCTCGTCGATGCCGGATGCATGGAGAAATTCTGTCCACTCATCGACGAGCGTGGTCGGGAGTGTGCGAAATCGGTTGTACAGTGCGACGGAGATCGTGAGCACCTGAAGCAGCACGTACATGCGGATGGTCGGGCCGCCGATCCACAGTCTAGGCGTTCACACGCGGAGTCTCGTCAGAAGTTGATAAAATTGAAATTGCAAATCCTTCCCTCCACCATCCTGACCAAAACACGTTCCCATCTCCTCTACATGTACCTTGTCCGCGCATGCAACCACATGTGAAAAGTGTACAAAAAGCAATTCATGGCAAATTTGTTTGGTCTGTGCTGGCCTAGAAAAACGTCGAAGCTTATCGGATACATGTAATTTGCACACTTTGTCGGCGGCGGCGCGCGTATGCATGTTGACTGTCGAAGATCTGCGCGACCTCTCTGCTGAGTTCCATCCATCTGCACCGACCGCATCCTTCAAACCAGAGATCAGCCCTATGCCAACAGCCGAGATCAGTGGCGTGCGGCTCCCGCGCCCACGGTTTGGCCGCTCGTTTACTGGCATCGGCTGCTGGAACTCACGTGGTTCAAACCTGCGCAGCTCGCTCGCGGCTATGCTCGGCGACGCTTTCGCGTACGTAGAGACTCCCGAGTTTCTCGTGCGCCGCTTGCAGCTTCGGCATGGGGCCGACCGCGGCAGCTACGCCGCAGTGCTGCAGCGAATGCTTTTCCACTCGACGGCCACCAAGGACTGGCATGGGTATGGCAGCTTCAGGCCGAGCAGCATCGACGCGGATCGTGAGGTTCGCCAGCTCAACGGGTCGATCCCTGCGCCGCTGCAGCGGTCGCTTACGCGGCTGGCCATGCAGGCGAGCATGGACGACGCCGCCGCCGCCGTGCTCGCCAGGGTTTTGCTGGACGCCAAGTTCCAGCAGGCGATCACACGCAGATCGAATCTCCTCACCATCGTCAAGAACCGCAACAAAATGGAGGAGCAGCCTGAGGACTTCATCGTCATGTGGGCGACAGTCTATCCCGAGGTGGCGAGCAGCTTCTATGGTCCGAGTGTACTCGTGTACGAGGTGGACGTGGAGCAGCGCTCTGCGGACATCTCGTACCTGGCGAGGCTCCTCGAGCGTGAGTTCCAGCTCGGCATGCCTGCGAATGCCGCCACCTGCACCGACTCGTACGGTTGGAAAAACGCCTACGGCGGCCGTTGCCACGACTTCATGACCGACGGCCACTGTACCGGTAGAGGCTTTGTCGTCGGCCATGAATGGGCGGCTGCAGCCGCGTTCGGCAGCGCTGGTGAACACTGCTGCGTCTGTGGCAAGGCAGACGAGGCAGCGATCGCCACGCCGCCAGAACTGTACGATCTCGGCCGAATGGACGCGAGCGGTCTGATGAGCGCCTCTCGCGGCAATCGGCCGAACTCGGACCTGGGCCAGCTCGTCTACCCAGGCTACGTGCGCCCTTCCGAGGTCCGCGGATTTGAATTGCGGGATGGCGGCTCACGCGACTTGATCGGCGCCGCACGCATCGAAGTGGGCGCGTACAAGTGGACGCTGACTGACGATCAAGATCACGCGCCCGAGGGCCACGGCCAGAGCGTCGTTGTGATCGTTGAGACTGCCGACACGGCCGGTGGGCCGCCGGCCTGCATCACGCACGAGGGCAGCGGTGCACACGGGCCGGTGCCGAGGCTGTTTGCCTGCAAGTCGGAGGGCGGCTGGACCAATGGGCGCATCCCTCCGTTGCCGACCGAAGACACCTCCAGGCCGGTGGCCATTGCGGCGATCGTGTTCGCCCTCGAGCCGACCGATCACGAGGACGCGCAGATGGCCACGTGCGAGGCGGCACGCTCGGCGCTCGCTGCGTCTCACCGCCCACGGGACGGTGGTGGGCTGAGCAAGTGGCCGCGCATTGCGGCCGCCATCGACGCGACGCGCGTCAATTGCGACGGGCACGCTCTCACCCTATCGAGCGCTGCGGTCTCGTGTGCGGAGCTCGTATCTCACGGTCGAGATCGTATCTCAGAGCTGCGCGGCATGCGCCCGTACGTGGACGATCGGTTCGGGTGGGAGCCTCTCGAATGGCACCGAATTGCCTCTGATTGCCTCTAGTTGCCACTCGAATGGCCATTAGATGCCTCTCGAATGGCACCTAATTGCCTCTGATTGCCTCTAGTTGCCACTAGCTGGCATGAATGGGCATCTGCAGCCGCGTTCGGCAGCGCTGGTGGCAACTAATGGCCTCTTGCCTTCTTCATTTCCTCGGACTGAGCTCAGATTGCCGTCCTCATCAGGTGGGAGCCTCTCGACTGGCGGGGGCCTGTGCCCGGGGACTGGGGCAACATGCAGCCAGGGCCGCCGTGTCTGCACGCGTCGAGTGTGCAGCCCCCTTCGATCGAGCCGCCGCCGTCTTCTCCCCCCCCGTCAAGTTCGCCGGCTCGACCAGCGCCGTCACCGCCGCGACCGTCGCCTCTGCGACCTTCGCCCCCGCCCCCGCTACCGCCGCCAGCGGCAGCGCCCGGCACGACGCCTCCAACGGTCGCTCTCAGCGTCACAGAGGCGATAGCGCCCGGCACGACGCGTCCGGCCGGCACAGTGCTCATGCCGGAATTGACGGCCAGCCACTGGCTGCCTGTGCCCCTCCTCTCAGACTCAATGGGCTCGAGCGCGACCGTGCTGCTGCTTCTCTGTGCCCTCGGCCTTGCCCTACGCCTTGCCCTACGGGCCGTCCCCTTATGTACCGTCCGATGGCGCCTAAGGGGCTTGAACCGCGACGCCGCCAACGTTGCCCAGGAGGCTACACCGCGGCGCTCGGCACGACGGTCAGTGAAGGGGTGCAAGGGGTCGGTGCAAGGACAAGGGCGGTTAAAGGGCGGTCGAATGGAGCGGTATGCCGAAGTCCCCGCTCAGCCGCAGGCGGACGAGGGTGACGAATACGCAATCGATATCTGATGGGGGTGCGGGTGGGGAAATTTTGGATACATGATCGCTGTGTTCCCAAAGCCTTATTCAACTCAATTATGCAGATGAACCAATACATCGGACGAGGGTGATGAACGAGTTGTCGCTCCCCCTTGTCGCCCTTCCACACGCGCTACATTGGGCACTATTCGCAAAATGGCCGAGGATCGCTGCGCCGTCCTTCTGCACAGCAGCGATCGCATGGAGGCACGGCCATTTTGGCGCCCGACATTGGTGACATTGGACCGTCACTTCCCGCCAGGTCTATGCGATCTTCACTTTTCGTACGGCACGGCAGACGTTGAGGTGCGCGCTATTCTCAATGGGCTTCAGCAACCGTTTACACTCATCCGTCGCGGCGATGGCGACCAGCTCCTTGGATGGAGCGGTGCACTGCTTAAAGATCTCGAACGGCTTACGGCTTACCGCTGGATTTTCCATCTGATGGACGACGCCATCATCCCCGATCCCATCTCAAGGTTTTCTATCTCCACAGTGCTCGATGTTGCCCGGAGACGCAACGCGTCCACGATCGCACTATACCGCCGCACCCTCAATTTCTGGCACCGCATGCGAGGCAATCACACTCAAGGGGCCGCAGACCATGTATCGCTTCCTTTGGCTTTGGTGGATACCGCCGTGGTCGCCTCCGCCCCTGGAGTCTATTCCGCGCTCGACTTTTATCGTGCTTCCATTCGCAAGTCGGCCCTATCAAGCCTGGTGGTTCAGCAAAACTTTGCGCTCTGGCGACGCGACGCCCTTGCCTGGACGCTTCGCGAGGCTGGTGATCAAGCTGGCCCACATCAGTGGGAGGCGCGCTTCTCCGGGTTTTGGCAGCTCCATGAATGGCCAGGCTCTTCCCAGGCTCTCGCCGTTTGGTATCGAGGCCTCGACGGCATGCTGGGCGTCGAGGACATTGGCCATCGCGGGCGCATCAAGGAAGGATTCGCGGCGTGCGCCTGGATTCGTGCAGCCACGCGCGTCGGCCTGTCACCCGACTCGGTCCCGGGCGGCAAGGAAGCTGCCTCGCAAAGCGGCTCTGCGTTTTGCTACGCGGACGGCCTGCACGGACTTGGGCGCCACTTCGTGACGGCAGTGGCCTTGCTGCCAGGCCGCTGCGGCTGGCAGTGGCCTTGCAGCCAGGCCGCTGCGGCTGCGTGTACAACTTCACAGGCATCTCCGGTCCCTCTCGCGCGAGCGTACCCGCCGTGTGCCCTTGCACTGACGCCGGCCTAGAAATGCTGACATCCTGAGCCGAAACGATTTCGACTCTTTGCATCCTGTGTGTGTGTGTGAATGACGAAACCGCCGCGAGTGCACGCCGCGAGTTTTTCTTGCGCTCGGGAGGGAGGGACCATCCGTCGAAAAGAGCTCGCTCGCAGAATGGAACACTACGAAGTCGGACGCAGAATCGGATTCGGCGCATCCGGCAGTGTGCACCTTGTCCGCGACAGGCGGCTGGCCGACTCGCGCGCCCTGTGCATCAAGAAGATTGACCTGGCTGCGTGCTCCAAGGCTGATCAGCAGTCTGCCCAGCGTGAGGTCTCCGTTCTAAAGAGCCTCAGGCACAGCGGCATCGTGCGCTACCACGATCATTTCGTCGACGATTCGTATCTATGCATCGTGCAGGATTATTGCCTCGGCGGCGACCTGGGCATCGAGATCAAGCGACGCGCCAAATCGGCTGACCACTTTGGCGAGAGCGAGGTCCTCGACCTATTCGTGCAGGTGGCCGAGGCGCTGGACTATGTGCACGGCCACCGCGTGCTGCATCGCGATCTGAAGACTGGCAACCTCTTCCTCGACGGCGCCGGCAACGTGCTGCTCGGCGACTTTGGTATCGCAAAGCAGCTCGATGGCTCGGCCGCAGCGACCTGCGTGGGCACGCCGTATTACCTGGCACCCGAGATGTGCCGCGGCGAGCGCTACGCGTACAAATCGGACGTGTGGGCGCTCGGGTGCATCCTGCACGAGCTCTGCTGCCTGCGACCCACATGGCAAGGCCTGAACATCCTCGGCGTCGTGTACCAGATTGTCGAGCAGCAAGCACCGCCTCTGCCGCCGCAGTACTCAGGCGAGCTGGCCGCCCTGGTGAACGCGCTGCTCACGAAGAGCGCGGCGCAGCGCCCCTCGCTCCACCAAGTGTTCAACATGCCCATTGTGCGCCGGGCCCTCGAGCGGCGCCGGCGCAAGGAGCGAGAGAGCCGTGAGACAGCTGTCACTGCCGTCACTGCCGTCGACGCCGCCTTCACCAAGGAGGGCTTCGTGCAGGATCGCATCATGCCACCGCCGCGCTACAAGCAGGTTGCCTCTCGCAAGATCATGTCGCTCGTACTCAACAAGGACGCGCAGGTCGAGGCGGCCGTGGCGAGGGGTGTTCCCGTCATCACTGCGTCCCCCATCACGCCCACGTCCGTCGTAACGGTCGACCTTGCGCCCGCCGCCCTCGAGGGCGACCGTTACGACGAACCAGTCGTAACGGTCGACCTTGCGCCCGCCCTCGAGGGCGACCGTTACGACGAACCAGCGGTCGCTCACCAGAACTCGGAGCCGCCGGTGGGCAGCGACGAGATCCAATTGGATCCCGCCCCCTTCTCTCCCCGGCGGGAGACAATCTCGGAGATAATCTCGCCGAACCCATGCCTCATAGGCGCCATGCTGGGCGGTCCGCCGACACATGACGCTCAGCATGGCGCCCAACATGGTGCTCAACACGGGGCGCAGCGTCGACGCGCCTCCCTGCTCACATACGTGAGCACTCTGGTGCCGCTGCGCCGGGGCTCCAAGATGGTAGGCAACGAGGGACGCGTCCCATCCAACGGCCAGACAAGGTGCGCGATGCGAGATGATGCGATCTCCGCAATCTCAGCAATCTCCGAAACCTCCGAAACCTCCGAAACCTCCGCAAACTCGAGCCCGAAAGCCGATCGCACCGCTGAGTATTGGCGAGGAGTGCTCCAACGCCGCCAGTCATCCGTCGTGGCGCCGGCGTGCATGCAGGCGTCCGGCGCGCCTGGGAGTGAGGGCCTGTCCTCTGATGCCTCGGAGGTCAGGGGATGCCCAAGCCAGCCACCCCTTATAGCTCGTGGGGGCACGCCGTCACTGCACATGAACTTTGACGCGTTGCTGGCCGATTTCGAGGCGGACGAGGCACGGCACGGCATGCCACTGGCCGCCGCGCATGCTACTTCACAGGCGACCTGGTGTTACTTGGACCGTGCCAAGGGCGAACAGGGCCCAGTGGATGAGGAGATGCTCCTCTTACTGCATGCGTGTGGCGACGTTGATGACCATACGCTCGTGTGGTATGAGCGGCAAGCGGAGTGGGTACCCATGGCAGAGGTCCCCGGTCTATTAATCTAAGCGTGTAAGTCACACAAGGGCGCACTGCCTGTCGAACCTTTACCATTGACGCACTTGGTGTAATTTGAGAATGAGACATGTAGTACTCGCTCCTCAGCGTCTCTCATGTCGGTGGTCGACCTCCCCAATTGATTCAGTTACTAAGGTGATCGGTCCGGTCCGGTCGCGTTGCCATGTTGGGCCCCTAAACTATTCATTTTTCGAGGGGACACATAGGTCGCTTTTCTTTCGGAAAAAAAGAGTCAGCACGTTCACAGCCAAGGGAGTTTCGCACTTAAAGTTTCGTTGCAAAGTTTCGTCTCGTGAATGGCGTCCGCCGAGCTCACCACGCTCGAGCTCCGTTATCCCTCAAACTGGAGTGCGGAGGGATCCTTGGAGCTTCTGTACCTCGACGCGTCAAGCGGTGCTGAGACCTCATATGGAGAGCTGGCCCAAGGCGGATCGAAGTCACAGGAGTCGTTTGTGGGCCACCGCTGGCTCCTGCGGGAGAAGACCTCTCGTGAGCTCCTCATGAGCGTTGTGGCAGCGCGCGCGCCCGATGGTTCGAGGTTCCAGCATGTCGTCGTACAATCGGACAGCGCCGACCCGCTCCGCGCGGCTGTTTGGCGCATGGGCAGCTCGCCGAGAGAGGTGCTGCTGCCGACGAGTGCCTTGCTGATCAAGATCGTGTCTAACATCACGGCCAACCCTGCTGAGCCCAAGTATCGCACGATAAACGCCACAAAGATGGCCAGCGCACTCGATGTGCCGGGCGTCCTGGCTCTCCTAACGACTCTCGGCTTCGAGCAACACGTCGATGGCGACGTGCCGCGCCTCATCCTTGCGCCGACTCGGCCCACGGCGCCCCTCCACGATGCCTTGGGGCTGCTGCGACGGCTCGACGCCATCCTCAATGGGCGCCCGCTACCGCAGGAGAGCCTCGCGTCGATGCAGGCCACCCAGCAAGCGGCGCAAGCGGCACGAGCATCCTCGAGTGCTGCCGATGCGCCGTCGCATCGATGCCAGAGCTGCGGCAACGGCATCGAGAACGATCTCAGACGCAAGCTTGCGGGCTCAGGCGAGATCGGCGGGTGGCGGACGCTCGACGTCGTCGGTAGCGGTGAGTACCGCTTCCACTGCGATCGCTGCAACGTCGACCTCTGCGCCAAGTGTTACGACCGTTACAAGGGCGGCGAGGCCACGCATGACCAGAGTCATCAGCTGACAATCATCGCCCCGATTACGACCCCGTGGGGTGGCTCGTCGTACGGCCCCCCGCCCGCCCCACCAGCGTTCAATCCGAGCAAACGTCGTGGCCCGTGGGGCTGATTGCTGAGTCGTAGTACTACGGCGTACAGCTTACACCATCGGGTCACGCACGTGCTCGTGCACACGTCCGATCAGTCTCATACAGCTGTACGCTTTCACAATAGCCGTCGTGAGTCGCCATACAATAATTGACATGTACGAAATACGGCATGTTTGGGCGACGGCATTCCACATTGAGCGTTTGTGAACAAGAAGCGCGTGAGAGACTCGTCACACGACCGGTTCTGACCGAACATTGCACGCGCCCTTGCAGACCCGGGCTCTCCCTGAAGCGTTACTGGAGCTACAGATACGTCGTGCACGTAGTACATCATGATGACTTGATGACGCCTTCCCCCACCCGACCCATATTCGATACGTCTTGCACATGCTCGCACCATCATGCCACCGCGTACACGACGCCCGTGTGTAGGTTGAGACTTGCTCAGCACGGAAATTCGAAGTCCATATCACATTTCGTTCCACCGAAAGGGAGCGTTTGTGCGCTCCGCGAGAGTGGCCTGGAAGTGCCTCATGAACTGCGAGCAGAGCACACCATCGGGTACCATGCAGTGGCGTCTCAGACGGCGTCTCTCAAGTGACATGGGGTGCACTCCAGAGGTGAGCACACGTCTCACCTCTTCGCTGCACGCCTCATCAATGCCCTCTGGCGACACGAGCGTCTCCCCCAGCGACTGCAACCGGCGTATTGCCTCGTCGACCACGGGCCGTGGTCTGCGTGCCGTCGCAAGGGGGCGATCGGGGATCAGAGAGAAAGTACGACGAGAGGAGCGGGGTGTGCCGCGGGTGGGCGGAGGGTGGCGGGTCGGTCGAGCGAGCGCACTTGCTCTCCGCCAGGCGCTCTGCCAAGTCCTCTATGTATTGTTCTCCGCTATGGATGAGTGACAGCACGATCGTGCCAAAGCTGAGCTCCGTCTGCCCTGCTTCGTTGCCCGTGTGCCGAAAGTGGCGGTAGAGGATGTGCGCAGCGGAGGGTGCGACGCAGCGCGCCCACTCGAGGTTCTTCATCTTCTCCGCCTCCTCATACGCGCAACGCCTTTGGCGTGCACGCTTCTCCATCTCCATCTCATCCTCCGCATCTACATGGCGCTTGTTCAGCCGTGCTATTGACTGGGTGAAATCCACAGAGCACACCTTGCATGCGCCGTACTGCAGGGAGGGAGAAACTCATGCGAAGGTGCGCGGTCACCATGGGCAGCAGGGATCATGAAGCGTGCAGGGGCATGTGGCGCACGGTTTGCTTGTAGGCCTCGGCGCACTGTTGGTGCATAAAGGAGCACGCGCACGCCTTCTTGCCCTCGCACGGCTGCAGGCAGACGACGCACGTTGACTCGATTACCAAGCGAGATGTCTCGGAGCCCGGCCGTTCGGTGGCACTGGGCTTTGTCGCTTGCATGGCTTGGTGTCTCAATCCGTCCGTCCGTCGGCGGAGTTCGTGCGTTCGTGGGAACTGGGAAGGAGATTCCAGAACTTTTAAGGTAGTCCGCTCATGGTGTACATGGGGCAAAAACTGATCTCCAAAAGTA
>ERZ761574.174-NODE-174-length-40876-cov-74.317435_pt1 | contig 40876 bp, 22 predicted proteins | sample MGYA00374950_ERZ761574 | MGnify/ENA primary metagenome ERZ761574 (study PRJEB28895, sample SAMN07631631) | mixed culture metagenome | isolation source: Freshwater growth medium | place: USA: Seattle, Washington | collected 2016-10-03 ... | reverse complement strand
TGCCACGTCGGCCGCTGGGACTAGAGGAGGGTGGGCTGGGCGGGCTCGAGATGGGAGGCGACTCAGACACGTCGTTTCGATTCATGTTGGCGGGGTGAAAGGAAACGCGAACTACAGTACTTGTGGTCCTTCAGACCGGGGCTTTCGACTTGGGCAATCTCCGGAAATTGGAACAAACGGAAATGGGTTTTCTCCGGAAATTGCTTATACCGTTGTGGAATGAACTTTTGGGGTGAAAGTGTTACATGAAGACTCACCTCTCGCGCGCCGCGAAGCTTGCATGGTCACGCCTGCGGGGCGCTGGTGAACTCACGAGCTTAAAACATGATGGTGTTGTCATGGTACTCTCTCAAGGCGTGTCACCTACGGATGCATGTGCTGCCTTGACAGAGCTTTGCGATCCTTGGGATAAGTGTCTGACAGGTCCCAAAAGTCCGAGTGGAAAAACTTCCAAATCGGGAAAGCGATAGCATGCCGTCGCTGCCCGTGCTGGTCGCTGTCATGCTCCTTGGCTTCCCACCTTTCCTCAAAAATGAAGATGAAAGCTTTCAAGAGTTCATCGACAGAGTACTGCAAGCTCACAACGAAGCTGGCGACCTCAACAACAAGCTCCAAGGCATCACGAGTCCACAAGATCCACGTGCAGGCGTCAGCGGCCCACCGCCGCTGCCGCCGCTGCCGCCGCTGCCGCCTTTGCAGTCGTCATCACCGCCGCCACATTCACGCCATGGCAGCGATCTGCTGCCGCCACCTCCTCGGCCGCTGCTGTCGCCGTCACCGTCGCCACCTCCTCTTCATGGCGGCGATCAGCCGCCGCCACCTCACGTGCAGGTGCTAGTCATTGTCACCGACCACGGAAGTGGCTCGTCCACCTTTGGGGAGGCGCTCGAGACCCACCCGTGCTTGTTCAACTTGGCCGAGCCGTTCAGCCCGGCGGAGCGGATCTGGTCCAAGAAGACGGTCACCGAGTGCAGGTACAGTGACGACGGCTCGAACGGAACTGACAAGGGGGCGATCTTCGAGGATGGCATCCTCAAGCATGCGGACAACCCCAAACTCACCTTCAAGATCGAGAAGATGCTCCAGCAGAGGTTTCGTTCGGTGCCGTTGCCTGACTTTCACGTGGACACCGCCTCGCTCTACGAAGGGCTCCGCTGCAACCTTGCCGAGTACTTCGTACGCATCCGTGATCTCGTCTGTGCGAAGATACCCGCCGACGTGTGCCCTCCGTCCAACTGCACGGTCGCATTCAAGCTGTTCCCGCAGTACCTCAACGGCGCGACGCGTGGACAAGACGTGAGGACGGACACGGAGGACAAGTGCTTGGCAGCGAGGAACGAGGTGGGCGCTGTGGTGGGCGCTGTGGATTGCTTCGGAGTGCATCTGATTGCCCCCTTAATCAGGGAGCACTCTCGGAATGGAAGGAGGAGCCTCGATTGAGTCTGAGTGCATCTGAGTGCATCTGAGTGCCCCTGAGTGCCCCCCCTCCCCCCCCTCATCAGGTCGCACTGTCGGAATGGAAGCAGACGCTCGCATCCCTCGCGGCCGATCCAAAAATCGCAACACTCCATCTCAACCGGAATGAACTCGCGCGCCAATTTGCAAACTTCCACCGCTTCAGCCCCGTCAACGCCGAGTTCGACTGCGGCTTCCCTCGCGTCCCCACGCCGTTCGCCACCATCGCCAAGGACCAGACTGACTGGCAGATCCAGGTCGAAGACTGCTGGAGGAGCGTCCCAGACGCAGCCAAGTGCCTCGGCGACGCCCTCCGGCTTGTCAACTTGTCGGCCGACTGCCCTTATTCGCACGACAAGGGGGGCATACTGACGACTGTAGGGGACAAGGGCGCGCAGGTGATGTCCGGTTTCGGAAAGGGGGGCGATGTGCCGGGCGCCAGGCTCACAGAAAAGGACCTCAAGCCGGACAGTCAGACGTGCTCGACGGACCCCCTCGGCATCTTCCAGCGGCTAGAGGGCTCCGACGTCAGGCTCATAAGGGTAGAGCCCTCTATCCATGCCGCCAGCATACCCTATGGGTCTCGGCTTTTCACCCAACGCCATGCCGCACAGGGTGACCCTCTGTAGGTGGAGGTGAGAGGATTGGAGTTGAGTTGGACTCAGCATGCTCAGCTCGGGTTCCATCGTAGCGCACCGGCCGTAGCGGTGAACCATACGCGAACCAGCGTTGTCGCGAACGCCTTTTTGGGCGGACCGTCGCGCGTTCATGCCAAGTTTGAAATTCGTTTCACAGCGCAGCAGTCGGCCGTCGCGGCAGAAAAGCGTCGCGGGGCTGCGCGGAGCTTCTCGATCAAGGCCAGATTCGAACACATATGTACTTCGCGCGAGCACTCGCCGTCCGAAGTGTGGTACAAGCAAGCCACCCGCTTGCTTCCAAACGCATGCAGCAGCGTTCATGGGCTCGTGGAATTTTCCTTCCACCTGGGCCGCCCGCCGAAGGCAGCAAAATTGGCTTCACGACGTACGCCATGTGGGGATTGTGTGCTGTGGTGGTCGGCGTTTGTTACGTTTTGGAGCAAAACGAGGCACCGAGCAAGAGCAGTTCGTTGCCCGTCGATGTTCAGCGAGTACTGCCATCAGGCGCCTACCTCATGAGTGCGCGATGCGCGCTAGTGCAGAAGCCACGTGCTCCCACACTGCTTTCCATGCTTACTGCTCCGTGCGAGTCGCGTGGATCGTGTGCGCAGAGGATGGCAGCGTGCGCCAACCGATGGCTCAGGAGCGGTAGAGACGGGTTCGAAGGCATGCGACCTCCAGTCGAGGCACAAACTCTAGGCAACCCAACGGCATCACGGACCCGGGAGAGGCTGCAGTCTAATATTTACTCCCTGAGCGGCGATCTGTCGTGTCGTACCGGACAAGGTCCGGATAAGGCGTGAACGCAGCGTAGCACCGATTCATAGGACACCGGACCTGGACGCTGGACCACACACAAAACACCCCACCTTTGATGAGTGCCGTGATTGGCACAGCCTCTCGAACGTTGTTGTGCGGAGAGGCTGTGGGAGGCACAAGACACGATCTTAAGTTTGGGGTAAGTTTAAGTTTGAGAGAATGAAACCGTTACACGCGCGCGGGCTCGGACGGAGCGGCGGTGAGGCATTAGCGATGGACGAGGAGCCAGGGCGGGACAGCCCGACGAGCAGCCCGACTGGCAGCCCGACCCGTGTGCGCCCCAAGAAGATCCGGACAGGATGGGGCAAGATTCACGAGGAGACGAGCGTACGCTTCCACGATATCAACTATGCGTGGCCCCTGGGCGTGGTTGGCCTGCCGACCAAGGAGCCCGAGTCTGCGTGGACGGTGGGCTCGCGTCCGACGCGCGAAGAGAAGAATTGGATCTCCTCCAGAGGCACTGCGTGGCCGCAGGGCACGCCGGAGGCGTTGTGGCTCCACGCCGTGCCAAAGGCCACACGTCCCGCCTCGGGCGACGAGGCTGTCCGTGCGGAGAGCGCCGCGATGCTCCGGCTGCGTGTCTTGCTGCCTGACAGCCACGCCGCACCGTCCGCCGCGCGTCGCGAGGAGCTGTGGCAGCGGCTGAGCGGCGGACGCGACGCGGTAGATGTGGCCGACATCTTCAACGCGTTCGCCAGTTTTGCGCGTGGCGCGGGCCTCATTGAGATCGTGCCCGAGGACGAGCCCTCGCCGAAGCGGCTGATCTTCCTGCGCGCGGCGGTCTACGCAGCCGCGGACGAGTGCGGCCTTGAGGAGGAGGGTCCGCCTTCACCAGGAGGGACGTTGTTCAAGACGTTCCACCGCTCGCGCTTTCGGGTGCTGGTCCAGCGCATGCACCAGTACCTGGAGTCGTACGCCGTGCTCGCCGACGAGATCTACGAGCCCGGAGGCCGGGTGAACCTGCATAACTTCGAGCGACTTCTCACCAGTGTGCGGCACGAGCTCGCGCTCCGGCATCGAGGTCCGCCCTTGACAGCGCTGCAGCTCTTCGACTCTCTCTCGAATGCCGGTGAGGCCTTCATATTGTTTGACAAGCTCGCGCGCTGGTCGATGCGGCAGCAAATGGTGCGGCCGGGCAGCGGCGCGCTGGTGCGGGCACGCCGATGGGCAGCGCATGATCTCGATCCCAGTAGCGCGGGATGCGGCGGCATGTACAGCTCGGTACAGCGCCTGATTGCCACTGATGACCTGCCTTGCGCCCTAAGTCGCGCGGGAAGCGACGGCAGCTCGGTAGATGGCCTCTTATGTTGAGCGCCTCTGAGTGCCTCTGAGAGCTTCTGAGAGCTTCCGATTGCTTCCGATGACCGCTGATTGCCTTTCTCGTCAGGTACGATGCCGCCCACGGAGCGCCGACGAGCCGTTGACGTCGCGGTCAAGGCCGCAAAGCGCTCGGGCGGCGCGTACCGGTAGCCGTACCGGTAGCCATCCCGTCGGTGGTGGATACATCTCGTCGATCTCGCCGGAGCATGATTCGGATGGAGCCTCACCGGCGCCCCGCCAGCAGGCGCCCTCGGGGGGACGTCACCACATTCACATTCACAGTCGCCAGCAGGCGCCCTCGGGGGGACGTCACCACACGGGCCCGCGCGCACGGCCCGTGTATGACCCGAGCACCCCGCGCCCTCGGCTCCCTCCGCCCCCTCCGCGGGACGCGAGGAGCCCTTATCATTGGGTGCCCACGACGGCGCCGGATCGGGCTCGATCGACGGAGGCCGCGGCGCCCACGACGGCGCCCGATCACGACGGATCCCCCTCCCATGCGGGCTCGCCCTCGGCTGCCGCCAGCGTCGTGAGGAGCGCCCACGACGGCGCGGGGGACGGTGCTCGGGACGCGCGCCGTCATGAGCGCCCCTCTTCGGCGCCGAGCGTCGTGCCGAGTGCCCAAGACGGCGCGACAAGCGCGGACGCGTACGCAGCCATGCGGCTCGAGGCGCGGCGGAAGTCCCAAGTCTTGAACCATTTGCAGCCACCTTCATCAGGGACGCCTTCCCGATTAGGGACACCTTCCCGATTAGGGACAGGGGCGGCGAACGCCGAGGCGGCAGAGGGGAGGGGAGGGGCGGCCGCATCGGATCTGCTTCGCGGGACCGTCTATGGATCGCATCGCGGCGGCGGCGGCGGCGGCGGCGGCGGCGGCGGCGGCGGCGGCGGCGGAGGCGGAGGCGGCGGCGGCGGCCATCCGTCCTTCGCGACCGAAAGCGCTCGTCTCGGCGCGCGCTCCGGAGGCATCCCACGCTACGTGACCGACACGACGCGCGCGCCCGAAGCGACGCGGCTCGGGGGAGTGCCGATCCCATTCACACCGCCGAGTGTGGCGGTGCACGGGCGCGGACGCGTTGCCGCGGGCACCATCCTGGTCTCCGTCAAGCCTCAGCTGATCCGGCTAGATGGGCCCGTGCCCAACGTATTGACTATGCAGCCGCGCCCACCGACCGAAGTGCACGGCGGGCTGCGTCATCGGCCGCGCTCGGCGCCGTTCGCCACCTCGAGCGCCGTCAAGGTCGCGCAACAGCGAGCGAGCGCCATGGCGAGCGCGCCCGGGCCCGCGGCTGATCGGGGGCTGCTGGGGCCGTGGAGGGCGGGCGGAATAAGCTATTCGACGAGCGGCGGGATGAGCTGACGGGCGTGTAGTGTGTACGCCGGTCCGGTGCCCCGGTGTGTCGACTTCTTACTTTTGAAGCCTGTGAACACAGTTGACGGGACCCTGAAATCGGCGTCGCTCGGGTCCCAGCCCCTTGCTCGGGTCCGCCGCGTCGCGGGCGGCCACATGGGCTCATCGCCCGACGCGCGACGCCCACCACCCTCAAATTTCGGCTGGCGATTCCTCACTTTGCTTATCATTGTCTGGTACAGCTTCTCGCTGCTGGCCATCTGCACGTCCAAGGTCATCCTTGACTCGACTCCATGCGCCGCTAGCCTATGCGCACTGCAGCTCGGCGCGGCAGCATTGGGGTGCCAGATTTGGAGCCGGTTGACGCCCCGTGGCAAGGATCACGATGAGCATGGGCGAGGCCCGGCGCCGCTGACAGTCGCCGAATACGGCATAGTGTGCATCATCGCACTTTCATACAGCTCCGGCTTCGTCTTTACGAATGCGGCCTACGAGTTTGCGGCGCCTGCGTTTGTGGAGACTGTGAAAGCGGTCGAGCCACTCTCGACCGTGGCGCTCGCCACCGCCATTCTTGGCGAGCGTGAGCACATGCTCACCTTGTGCTCGCTCGTGCCGCTCGTCCTGGGCGTGGCGATGGCCTCGGGGCTCGGGGAAGGTCACTTGGCTGCCGCCTTCTCTGCTGCCGGGATGACGCTCAGTCTCGCGAGCAACCTGAGCTTCTCCGCGCGTGCGATTGCGACGAAGCAGCTGCGGACGGCGCATCCGAGTGTCGCAGCGGTCCGATCCGACCTCGTGCTCTTCTACCACGTCTCTCGGCTGGGCGTCCTTTGGTTGCTGCCGATGGCAGGATTGCTCGACGCGCGAGCTCTGGTCTCGGCGCTCATCGGCGGGAGCGGTGGCACCGACGATGGTCACAATAGCAGCAGTAGCGGAAGCAGCAGCAGCAGCAGCAGTAGCGGAAGCAGCAGCAGCAGCAGCACGAGCGACGTGGGTGATGGTGGCGAGGCCGATGGTGGCGGCGGTGCCGATGGCCATGCCGTGAAGCCGCAAGTGCTGCTGCTCATCATACTCGTCAACACGGCCTCGCACGCCGCATACAATGCGATTTCGTTTGCTGTGCTCAATCGGGTCTCCGTCTCAAGCCACGCGGTGCTCAACATTGTGCGACGCGTCTTCATGATCGGCGGCACCGCGCTCATCCTCGGCACGCCCATCTCCACTTACAACTGGTTAGGCATCGCCGTCTGCGTCGGAGGCTGCCTCGCATTCGCCAAGGGCAAGAGCGGGCCGCAGCCCGTGGCGGCGCGCAAGAGCGCCGCTAGCATGGCGCGCAGCGCGCGCGTACACAGCGTCTAGGCTCTTAGGGATATTCAGTTTAGAATGCGGCTTAGGAGGCGTGTCGGCTGTCGCCGAGAGGCTCTGGAGAGTTCTCTCCGCTCTGGGACGACGAGCGCCATCGCCGAGCTATCGATGGTTGCGAATTCGAGTGTCGTACGTATTCCGTTAACATTCATAGCTCAACGCGAAAAACGGTAAGCAGAAAGCACGTTCTTTGCGCAAACCGGTTTGAAATGTCGATCGAGATAGACAATCCTTAACTTCCTAAGAAACGCTCCGACTTTCATACGGCCTCGACGGCCTGGGGACCTTGCCCTTCAGCCGGCAGTCCGCTCGCCCTTACAGTTACGCTCACCCCTCGCCCGACCGTTTCGTCGGACAGTGCCCGACTCAGGCTGATCGCAAGCGGCGAGCGCGCAAGACTCACGTGCGAGGCCAGCATGCCCACAGCCAGCTGCGTGCCCGCGGTGGCGACGCAGATGACAATGCAAAGCCACGGCCTGTCGCGCGCCTGCTCCTTACCCGCTCGATTCGCTGCAAACCCGAGCGTGCCTAAGACGGCCAGCAGCACGATGCATGCCGCGTCGATCGCCCACTCAGCGCACCGTGTGGAGCCAGGCGGGAAAAGGACCACGAGGAAGTTGAGAGCGTAAGTGAGCGTCCAAACCAGCGTCCAAGCGACGGCGGCGGCGTAGAAGACGTGCGCGAACCCATACCAGAGGCGTGCCCCACTGCTTCCCAAGCCGGCTGCCATCCACTCCGCATTGGTCACCAGCGCGAGCGTCGACACGGAGTCATAGAACGAGATCATGATCGCGGTCCCGACCAGCGCCAGCAATCGACGCGTCGGCGCAATCGAAGCAAAGCCGGCCGCCGTCACGGCGCGTGCGACTTTGGTCTGGAGCACATTCTCAAACCGACCGGTACCGGTACCCGTCGAGCTGTCCGTCGAGCTGTCTGTCGAAATGCCCGTATGTGGCTGGGGCTGGGGCTGCGGTTGTGGCTGGGGGTGGGGCTGGAGCTGGGGCTGGAGCTGGGGCTGGGGCTGGGGCTGGGGCAGCTGCGGCAGCTGCGGCAGCTGCGGCTGCGGCTGCTGCGGCAGTTGCGGCTGTGGCTGCTGCGGCAGTTGCGGCTGCGGCTGCTGCGGCAGTTGCGGCTGGCTCGAGGCGCGAGAGTAGAGGGCGTCGAGCATCGCGACGACAAGGAGCCGATCCGACTCGACGGAGCACTGCGCTTGGGCCAGCGAGAACGTCGAGATTTGCCTGTGGAACTGCATGCGAGCCATCACTTGCCGTCGGAGCGCATGCATCGGGACAAGGCCGAGAAAGAGACCGAGCAGGGGGGCGACGAAGATCGAGCTCGCCAGCGAGATAGGCGGCAGCAGAAAGTAGATGAGCGTGTACAGGAAGCAAAAGGCGGCGGTGATGAAGGCTTGGGCAGGCTCGAAGAGTGGAATGATCTCGAGCTGCTTCGCGTGCTCCACACTCCCAATGTCGAGGAAGACACCAATCTCGAAGCAGCACCAGAGGCGCGTAAAGTACTCCGGCGACCAGAGCATCAGCATCGTCTGCGAGTTCTGCAGGTAGATGCCGATTCCGTCGATTCCCTGTCAGCGGAGCGCGCTCTCAGTGGCAATCGGTGGCAATCAGTGGCCATAGGTGACGAGTCCCTGTCAGCGGAGCGCGCCTTCAGTGGCAATCAGTGGCAATCAGTGGCAATCAGATGCACTCAGAGGCCATCAGTGGCCATCAGTGGCCATCAGTGGCCATCAGTGGCCATCAGTGGCCATCAGTGACCATCAGTGGCCATCAATCAGCGCACCTGCTGACGAAGCGCGTCATCGTCTTGGCAGATGCAGAGCTTATCAAGAAAGCAACGAGTCGGCCTCGCGAGCCCAGCACGCTCGAGGCGTCCATGCACGTGCTCCCACCCGAAGAGCGTGAGCACAAAACCGACGAGCCCGAACATTTGCGCCCACGGCGACGTGCGGTCCGCGACCAGCTCGTTTATGTCAGACGGGACGGACGTCTGCCGTACCTTGATCTGCCAGGGCAAGTCCAACATGGGCAGCACGCGGGTTCCCACGAGCAGGAGGGCTAGCAGGCAGGCAACATGGGTGACGACGAGCGCCGGCCACAGGCTAAAGCGGAAGAGGAGCGCGAGCCACTTGAGCAGCCGCGGAGCGCGCCACGAGTGGCTGACAAAGTACTCGTACTCATCGCACGATCGCGAGAGTGCGTACTCGCGCTCGCCCGCCTTGTTGGAACGAAAATGTCGCGCTCGCCCACCCATGAGCGTGCCCAGGTTCACACTGCGCTGCACGCGGAGGCCACGCTTCAACGGCGACGTGAGCTCAGGCTGCGGCGGCGTGCTGCGCCGCTGCAGTCGGAATGACGCCTTGACGGCGCGCTGTTTGCGCCACTGCACGAGCTGGTGGACGCCCAGTTCGACGCGGTCTGCAGGACCGTTCGTTCGGCTGGGGGTAACGCCTTCCTGCGCTGTAAAGAAAGAACTCGTGCTGCTGCTGCTACGGCCCGACCGCCACGAGCTGCGATTGCTGGAGCCACTTGGGCTGCGCACGTGCACGGGCGGCGGCCGGTCGCAGGAGACTGCTGCAAAATCTAAAGACGCCACGCACATGTTCATTGCATTCTGCTGACGGTTCTTGTGAACTTCAAGCGATTTCAATTCACAACAAGTCTTTCTTCGTTCGTTTCTTGGGCCCTCTCGGCCAGACACACACCCACAAGCCCCGAGAATGTGTGCGTGGGAGGCGCACACAGTCAAGTAGCCACTTAACAACGGAACCACGATATTTCACACCTCGTACACCGCACGTTCACACAAGTCTCTTCAACTGTAGTCACTCCACAGAAAGTCAACGAAGTCTCAAGTCAAGCGTCAAATCAAAACAAAAACAACAGACAACCGCGTGTCGAAACATTTCCATTGTTGCTTCAAGCTACAACCCAGCCTGCTGAGGGAAGCCCACATATGTGGAAGCCCATCATATCTATTCGTCGGACGCACCCCTAACGGACCCCCCCCCAACCATATCCCATATCGTACGGAACGGAACGACGTGCTCTACATCGTACATGTATAAAGGAAGGCGGGGTATCTCCAAGGACCCATATCGTAGGAACACCGAAGGTCGGTCCACACACCTCCAGACTCCACAGTGCTCCTCCCTCGTCGTGTAGTGGTGCTCTAATGGTCCAGCCCGTCCGGAGTCCTCCAGACCACTACAGACCACGCCCCCTGTGCCATGACCAACCACGCACGCCTCGAACGGCGGATGGACGGATGGACGGAACACCGAGCCAAGCCCCAGCTAGTCCAAGGAAGCCGCAACGTTCTGCGCTACCTGCGCAGCTGGCATCACCCCGTTTGGCCGCGAAATAACGGACTGACTCACTGGCACCCCATGGTCCCATGCCAAGAAAGGGCCATGCTTTAGGACCTCTCGTCGATGGAATCGGGCGATTTCGAGCGCCGCCTCCTCTGCCGACTTGAAGCAGCCCAGGGAGATCCGCAGTCCATCGTGACCCTTGGCCTTGGCTAGGTAGCAACGCGGACCATCCCCCATTTTGCACACGCCCTTGAAATGAGTGCTCTGCGCAGCCGTTGTGCTGCGTGTGAGCGTCAGACCCTCTCGCGCGGCCGTCTGCAGCGCTTCCTCACTCGTCATCGGCGGCTGGGCCTCCTGCTCCACCGCTTGCGCGAGCCTCGACGCTGCTTCGAACCCAAGCCATTTGGAGTAGGCAGTCGCCGCCTCCTTCGGCGTACGCCACATGCCCAGCGACTTGCCCCAGTCATCCCTTGCCTGCCACGGCTTCTTAAACGCCCGTCGACTGCCATTGTAATGCACATTCTTGTACCCCGACTTCGAGTTCCATATGCTGCGCACGAGGGGCCACTCGTGGGGCTCATGGTGCTCATGGGGCCACTCATCACGTGCGACGAGAGACGATGACGTCTCAGCAGCAGCAGCCATGGCCGCGTTGTCCGGTGGTTGCGCTTCGAGTAGCCCGGCAGTTGGCGCCTGAAGCACCTGTCGATGCAGCCGTCCGCTGTGGAAGAGAAGGCTAGAATGGTTGTACGCTGGAGCCATGCGCTTTTGGGAAAGTGACGGATCTTTGGGAGGTCGCTTGGAGGGACGCCTCCATTTTTGAAGGAAGCCTCCTGGTTTCGCGCCTCGTTTCGCGCCTCGCCTCCCTCCTCCTCGCTCGTAGTCCTCATCCTCTTCTTCGTCCTCGTCCTCGTCCTGGTCGTCGTCGTCGTCGTCCTCGTCGTCGTCCTCATCCTCGTCGTCGTCGTCGTCGTCGTCGTCGTCGTCCGAGTCCGAGGCGATCATCGCCTTCGCCTTTTGGCTCGCCTTGGCAGCTGCCGCGCGTCCCGGGCGCGACGAGGCCGCGCGCGGCGCCACCTCCACCTCGTCCTCGTCCTCGTCCTCGTCCTCGGTGGCATCAATGGTAGCCTTCGCCTTGGGCGCCTTCGCCTTGGGCGCCTTCGCCTTGGGCGCCGCCGCTGCCTTTGGCGGCAACGGCGGCGCCGCCGCCACCGCCGCTGTCGTCGATACCGAGGGGCCTCGGCTCACGATCGCCTGGCGCTCGGTACAGCGCGGACAGAACCAATCTCCTGCGGGGAGGTTCTGGAGCGGAGGATCGCAGCAGTAGGTGTGGAGGGCGATCGGGCATGTACCACCCAGGCCGTCGCAGAGAAGCATCGCTTCCTCATCGCCACGGCTGCCGCACTTTTGGCAAGGCACGTCCTCGTCCTCGTCCTCATCCTCGTCCTCGTCCTGGTCCTCGTCCTCGTCCTCGTCCTCGGTGGCGGTGGCTTTGGTGGCAGGACGTGACAGCTTAGCCATGCACGCCCCTGTCGTGGGCTGGAATGGCTTCCGAGACCTCCCACCACGCTCCACGAAGGTAAAGATGCAAATGCCGCTGTGCTTCTCCTCGAGGATGCAGCCAGGCACGAGGCGGCACGGCGCGTACTCGGGGCAGCCACTGCTTGACGCGTCGTCTCCAGTCAGCAAGGCAAGCACGCGTCGCCTCACGCACGTCAGCCTGGCCCGGCTGCCATCATCTGGCTCCCCGCCCTCTTCGCCGCCCGCCTCGCCGCCCGCCTCGCCGCCCGCCTCGCCGCCCTCTTCGCCGCCCGCCTCGCCGCCCTCTTCGCCGCCCTCTTCGCCGCCCTCTTCGCCGCCCTCTTCGCCGCCCTCTTCGCCGCCCTCTTCGCCTCGCAGAAATCTTTCCACGAGAGGATGGAGATGCTTTGCCACACGCTCCTCGGCACTCCCCTCGACACCCTCGTGCCCATGGACGTCTTCCGCCGCCTCCTGTGCCTCCTCCAACGCAGCCTGATCATCCTTCCGAAGAGGTCCAGCGTCACCCGCTGACTTGCGCTCGACACGGCGCTTCTTGGCAGCCGCGGGCGGCGGCGGTCGCGGCGCGGCGGCGGCGGGCGCCTCGCCGTTCGCGGCCGCCTTGGCCGCCGCCCGCTCCGCCCCAATGTGTCTCGCGTAGCACAAGGCCGCCTCCTCTGGCCTCTCGAAGGTGCCCAGGTGGCGCATCTTGCCATTCAGCCAGATCTGCGCCTGGTACTTGCCGCGATTCCTTTTCACGCCCCTGAAGCCCGTCACACCGCTGCTCATCGGCACCAACTCGAGCCCCTCGGCCGCTGCGGCTGCATAAGCTTCGCCCGCCAGCATCGCCTGGTTCCGAAGAGGTTCGGCATCACCCGCGGACTGGCGCTCGACACGGCGCTTCTTGGCAGCGACCGAGTATCGGAGGAGTTTCGCTTTCGCGTCAGATGAGGCGGTGGCGGGTGGCGGCGGTGGCGGCGCGGCGGCGGCGGGCGCCTCGCCGTTCGCGGCCGCCTTGGCAGCCGCTCGCTCCGCCCTCATGTGTCTCGCGTAACACAAGGCCGCCTCCTCCGGCGTCGCGAAGGTGCCCAGGAGGGCGCGCTGCATGCCCTTCCTGCTGATCTTTGCCACGTACTTGCCAGCAGCACTCTTCCACACGCCCTTGAAGCCTGTCTCGCCGCCCTTCGTCGATGGCACGAGCTCGAGCCCCTCGGCCGCCGCGACCGCCCTGGCGTCGTCCGCCGTGAGCGGCCGCGCCCCCTTGCGCATCGCCTGCACGTGGAACCTCGGTCGCGCAAGAGCAAGCTCAGGCGCAGGCGCAGGCGCCACGAGCATCTCGTCAATCTCGGCATCCCTCCACGGATTTGACTGCGTGGCCACGAGCATCTCGTCAATCTCGTCAATCTCGTCAATCTCGGCATCCCTCCACGGATTTGACTGCGTGGCAAGAGCCTGCACGAAGCACGGGCGCACGTTCGACTCCCTGTCGCCGTCGTCGTAGCCGATGTCGACCGTCCTGTCGGGGTGAACCTTGGTGATGCGTCCTGGGTAATAGTGAACGAAGTTCTGCACAGGGCCCGTGGAGGCACCCCAGCGCGCGCGCACATGCATGCCCACCCTCAGCGGCGCCGTCACGGGCGCCGTAGCGGGCGCCGTCGTGGAGGCGCCGTGCTCGAAGAGGTCGTCCTCCTCTTCTTCGTCGCCCCCGTCGGTGGCCTGCAGGGCTTCTTCTTCGTCGCCGCAGTCGTCGAATTCCATCTGGTCGTGAGCTACTGCTGCCGCTCGCGACAAGCCGTCCTTGCGCGTGCCCTCGTCGGTTTGTCGAACACGCTTGTGTGCTGGCGCGACGCCTGTGGACTTTCCCTTCCCTCTTTGTGCGGGCCTCGGCACCACAAACTGATGGCGTTGCTGCGGTGCTGCCTTGCGACCCACATATTTTACCGGCTGGCGGGCGTTGCAGATGACACAGCGTGATGCCCATTCCTTGTTGTCGCCTGTGCATTGCTGGCAACTCCAGGAGCCGTCGCCCTCAGGTATGTGAGCGTCTGCACTGCTCGCCTCGAGGCTCGCCCGCCCGATTCTTGGCGCGTCATGACTTACGCCGTCGCTGATCAATGCAGTTCTCATCATGCGATGCGTTGCTGCCGTTCGGCACACTGGGCATTCTCGCTTCCAGTGTAGCGCTTCCTTGATGCATGGCTTGCAGAATAGGTGACCGCATGCGGAAAGCGTCGTCGGCTGTTCGGCGACGTCCAGACAGATCGGACAGCGCAGCGCCGCGGACGCCTTGGCATCTGCAGATCGAGTCATTCTGGCCCTCAATCCAGAAAAGCCCAGCCGACTCTTGCACAAATTACCCTGCGAACCCAGCAATTTCAGTGGGGGTACCGGTAACGCACATTCGGAACCGGGATGCTTCAGAAATGGAATTGAAAACTCGATTGAAATCGAAGTGTGATCAAAAGCCGTGCACAAAAGCCGAGCGAGACACGCCGCCGGGAGCGTCGCACTCGCGACCACATGTCTTTCGGCCAGGCGCCACAGCCGAACCACAACCCCAACAACGACGCCGAAATTCCGAACGCGGCGACGGACGGCATCTCGTGCGTCACGTGGAGCCCCGTGAGCAATCACCTCATTGCAGGCTCGTGGGACAGCCAGGTGCGCTGCTGGGAGGTGCAACCAAACGGCACCTCGGCGCCCAAGGCGGGGACACCAGTCGGTGGGCCCGTGCTATGCGCTTCGTGGAGTGCGGACGGCGCGCGCGCCTACGTGGGCAGCTGCGACCAGAAGGCCTATTTGTGGGACCTCGCGACGAACAAAACTTCGCAGGTGGCGCAGCACAGCCAGCCGGTCAAGAACATCTTTTGGGTGCAGGAGATGAACTGCTGTGTGACGGCGTCGTGGGACAAGACGATCAAGTACTGGGATGGCAAGAGCTCCAGCCCCGCTGCCACGCTCACGCTGCCCGAGCGCGCCTACGCGACCGACGTGCGCTACCCGCTCATGGTCGTGGCGACCGCGGACAAAAAGATGGTTGTGGTGAACCTGACGAACCCACAGACGATCTTCACCTCGATCGCGTCACCGCTAAAATTACAGAGCCGCTGCGTCGCTTGCTTCCCCGACCAGCAGGGCTTTTGCGTTGGTTCGATCGAGGGACGTGTGGCCGTTCACCACGTACAAGAGCGCAACAGCCGCGACAACTTCGCCTTCAAGTGCCACCGCGACAACAATGACATTTACGCGGTGGACTGCATCACGTTCCACCCGCAGTACGGGACCTTCGCGACCACAGGCTCCGATGGCACCTTCAACTTCTGGGACAAGGATAGCCGACAGCGCCTCAAAGCTTTCAATAAGGCGAGTCTGCCGATCCCATGTGGTGCGTTCAACCGCGATGGCTCCATCTTCGCGTACGCTGTCTCGTATGACTGGTCGCGTGGCCAGGAGCACTACACTAACCGCTCGAATCACCTGCTGCTGCACTCAACGCCTGAGGCGGAGATCAGATCACGCAATCAGGTTCGCAGCAAGACCACGCGCGCCTTCGGCAACCGTCCCAACTGAAGAAGTTGCCCCCCGTCCGAAGCCTGTATCGTCACCCTTCGCCCCCCCCCCCCTCCCCCCACGCCATTGCAGAATGTCAAGGCAGGGGGCAGACGATGACCCGGCTTGAAGGCGGCCGGACCGAGACGGCGCCGACAAGTGACCGAGACGAGCGGGATGTGAACTGTTGTGAATCGCTGTGAACGGCTGTGACCGAGACGAGCGGGAGACGAGCGGGATGTGAACAACTGCTGTGTATGCTGCACAGGTGTGCTGTGTCGTGATATGTGCTGCAGCGCCAACCCCGACGCCCCGGCTGAGCCCGCGCCGCTGCCCCGCTCTCGCAGCGGCGTGCCGCTCCACGGCCGCCCGGCGGGGGCCTCGAGCGATCGAGACCGAAGGGACCCTACAAGGGAGCCATGTGGGATGTGGCGCACATGGCGCCGTCATGAAACAGATACGAAATTCTTCGATACTAAATCCGATCGTGAACCGTCGTATCACGGTCGCGCACACACTGACATGACACAGCGCGCCGCGCCCCACCCCCGGCGTGTATTACCTACCCGGGCCCCGCGATGGCGACGGGCACGATGGTGTCTCCCCGCGCGTCCCGGGGCGGTTCGCGACGTCCCGCTGATGTGTCTTTTGTACGATCCACGCTCGATGGTACCTGCGACGACGACATCCGCGTGGGCTTCGCAGGTACCATCGAGCTCACACCCATCTTCCCTGGCAGCCAAGTCGACTTTGGCGTACGCATCGGCATGCAGGAGCAGGGGGCCGCGTCGCTGGCCGACCTTTCTTCTTTATTTGTATCGCAAGTGAGAAGTGTCTTTTATTTCTAGTTTTCTCCACCGCCTCGCCGATTCGACATTCGAGGCCCGATTCTCATGATTCTCATTCGATCGATTCTGCCGTCGAGGGAACTATCGTGTGTCGCGTGCATGCTAGCTGAATGCTAGCCTGGGGCGCCCCCGGTGGCGGGCGGCTTGCGGGCGGCGGATGAACCCCCGCGCGGCGGCCGGCGGCGCCGGGGGGGCGCGTAGGCCGTAGCGACTAGCGTACCGGCGCGGTGGCCTGCACCTCCGACCTCGCGCTCGAGCACTCGAGACGGCCGGACCGCGCGGGTGTGCACGGCCACGGGCGGGTCAGTCACCGATGTCACGACGCTCCCGATGTCGGATCACACCGAACACCTCTCGCCCGTCGACACCACCACGGAGCCCCACTAACGGACACTCACGACGGCCGGGCGCAGAAGACTAAAATTGAACTGTCTGTGACCGTAGGTAATTGTTATCATAGTTTGCGAGAGAGCGCGCGGGGGGCACCGCGACCGTTGGCAGGGGGACCTCTGGCGAGCCGGTGCGTATGGCACGCGCGCGCGCCGCGAGCAGCAGCCGAACAGGGCGCCGCTTAGGACTCCTCTTCCTCGCCGCCGCCCTCGGCACCCTCTGCGCCGGGCTCCGGTGGAAGCCCATTCTCGAGGAGCGAAATGACCGCGTCGAACGCACCCTCCTTCGCGAGGGCCAACGGTGTCTGGCCCGAGCTGTTCTCGGGTGCCGTGGCGGCGCCGGCGCGCATCAGCGCCTCCACGATCTCCAACCGCCCCTCCGACGCGGCATAGTGCAACGCCGTGCACCCATCCTCGTCTACCATGTCAATCAGGGCCTTCGCGTCCGGCAGCGACATGACCTTGAGAAAAGCTTCCGGATTGGGCTTGGCCGCCGCGACGTGCAGGACCGTCATCGCCATCTGCGTGAGGTCGGGCAATGTGCCATGGGCAGATCAGGTGAGCCGGTGACCGGGCAGCAGAGAGACGGGCAGTGCGAGAGTTGATGGCGCGCACCATGTCCTGATGCTTCGGGTCCGCGCCTGCTGCCAGCAGCACCTGCATCGTCTCAGCAGCGTTCTGCTCCGCGCTCGCCGCCACCTGGAGCGGCGAGAAGCCGCGCTTGGTCGAGCGTGAATTGACCATGGTGGGATCCTTCTCAATGCAGCCTGTGACGCCGGAAACCTTGCCGATGAGGGCGTACGAGATGAGATTCTTCGCGGCCTCGGGCTTGGCCATTAAAGCCTGCGCACAGCATGGGCGACGGGCATCAGCAGCGGCGGGCTGGCACGAGGCGTGGCCGCACGAGGCCGCTGCGGTTGTTGACCTCCATGTGAGCCATGGTTTCCGCAACAGAGAGGCGTCGTGTCGGACGATCTGGACGCTCTTTTAGGTGCGTGTTCTGTAATCGTCGTCGCTGCTCTGACGAACAGCAATCGCGTCGCCTTCACGCCTCCCCGAAGCGCAATGTGCGCCGCATGCCGTGCTCGCCGCGTCCGCCGCGTGGCCCTAAAAGTACTCATCAGTCCGTGCGTTGCTCCGGGTACATCTCCGCGCGCAGGGGCGGCGCTCAGGATCAGGAGAAACGCGCACTCGAGGCGTACTTTGCCGAGCACCGGATCCAGGAGAAGCTCAACTCGATGCTCAATGAAATGGTGCAGGTGCGGCCGCACATGCCGTATCATTGGCTCGCGAAGCGCATGCGCCAAGACGGCTCCGCGCCGTCGGCTGGCACGATGCCGCAGCTCGCGCCCGCGGCTCAGAAGGCCCTCGGTGGCGATCTCGAGAAGCAGTGGAACTTTGCGCTTGGCCTGCAGGTGCGATCAGGCTCAGCGCCATCGGCGCCGGTGGTGGCGGCGGCGCCACCCAAGCGAAGCGCGGTGGCCAGTGGCGCCGAAGGCGTGCTGCTGACCATCGAGAGCCTCTCTGCCGCGAGCAGTGGCGTGCTCTTGGCGATCCGAGCACAGTGAGCCGCTCCCCGAGGGCGCGGCGCAAGCCTACGCTCGCCCCCAGCACGGATGCATAGGAGAGCAGAACTGTGAGTCGTCCTCTGGCACGCATGCAAGTGATGGCCGAGCAGATGCACCGGCAGCGTTTGTGGGCGGCTCGGTAGGGGCGTTAGCCGAGCCGGTTGCATGCATGTGCATGGTCGGTTGGCTCTCGTCTATACTCAGGAAGAGGTGTCGCGCGTGTGACGCGCGCGTTTCGAGTCACAGCCGCTCTCGCCCAAAATCGCATGGTGTTCACTTCTAAGAGACGAATGCTTTACAGCGCGAACCGTTATCATACTAAATCGACCTACCAACACATGTGCTCAACCGCCCGAAACGACCGCTACGACCGAGCGGCGCGCAGGTACCACCAGCGCATCTATCCCCTCTCAGGAGCAGACGGCCCATATTTCCTCTGCCTTGAAGAGGAAGATTGTGCTCTCGCGCAGTGGCTTGTCCTTGAGCTGGATGCGGATCCCAGCCTTCGGCCCGACCACCACCTTCTGCCCAACCTTGATGTCAGGCATGGGTGCGCGATTGCCGTTCTTTGTCAACGCGCCGGGACCGACAGCGAGCACGGTGCCCGCGCGTGGCTCAGGTTTCGCGAATGCCTCATCTTCCTGCTCGTCCTCGAAGACGGTGGGCAGCAGGATGCCGGCTACCGTCGCGCTGGGCGCGGACTGCAGATCGATCACTATGTGGTCTTCCAGCGGTTGGAGCTCCTCGCCGGACTCGATCGTGCTAGCGTAGGCCTGCGGCGGCAGCACACGTGGAGACGTGATGCGCGCCGCGAGGCCACCCATGGAGAAGCACGCGCAGTGACTCGCGAACGCGACGAAAAGCGCGAGAGCATGACGACGTCCCATCAGCGGCGCAAAGCAAAAACGCGATCACAACATAGGAGATCGCGACGTCGCGAAAAGAACATTTCTAGCTGCGGTCGGAACCCTAGAGTTCTCGAAGTCCACCACCCGCGTACCGGTACCTGTCTAAGTGCCCCACGCGGGCAGGCGCCCGGAGTCGACGCGTCCGGGACCCACGACGGGCGACCGTCGGCTGACGCGGCTGCCCATGTCGTCCGCCCCGTCTCCGCACGTCGGTGAGGCGGCACGCCTGCTGCGCGAACTTTTGCCATGGGAGGCTGGCTTCCTAGAGGCGCCCCGGCCCTTTGCGCCCAGCGCGTCGGCGGGTAAACGGCGAGGACGCACGGCGTCACCAACGCTCCTCGTCAACGGTTGCGGGCGGAGCGGCACGCACGCACTCGTGATGCTGCTGCGTCGGGCGGGCATCTCGGCGTTACACGAGGGCCACGGGCGCGAGGCAACAGTTGGTTGGCCGTACGCGGGCCATCTGAATGGGAATTGGAAGGAGTACTGGCCAATGAGCAATCAGCCGCATGGCGGCAATGATGTGCATGATCCGATCTTCAAGGTGCACCGTCATCCGCTCACGGCCATTGGGTCCATTGCGCCTGGCCTGACGTCTTCGGGCGGCTGCCGCAACCCGTCCGAGCGCCGTTGGGACGCGCGGGCTTGGCACTGCGCTTCGCACTTCGTGCCACTCCCCGTGGCGCAGGCAGCCATCACGGCGCAGGAGACGTGCAAGATTGTGCCCGACGCGCGGCGTCGCCTGGCGCTGCACTACTGGGTGAAGTGGAATTTGCTCGCAGATCTTTGGGCCTCGCACACGTTCCAGGTCGAGACGATGACCGCCACCGATTTGATGCAGCGCTGGTGCACACACTGCTCGCCCCCTCGCACATGCCAATGCCCCGCGGCGGCGGCGGCTCAGCTACTTGCGCGGAATGCGAGCAACCAGAGCGAGCGCGTGCGCGCGCGCAAGGGCCATGGCGCGAATGCGAAGCGGACGCGGACGCCGATCACATGGGCCCAACTGGAGGCGATCGACAAGAACATGACCCTCATCGCGCAGAAGCTCGCGCTCGAGTATGGGTACGCTCTCCATCCCCCGAAGCACTGAAGTAGTTGCCGGCTTGCCGCGTTTCGCGTGTGGAGAGTCGATAGTCAGAAGTCGCATCGATTGCGCTCTCGTGGGAGCAAACGTGGGCGCGGTTCCGGTTATTAGAGGGTGGCTCACTAGCAACTATGAGTCCGCCCGAGAGAGCGAGTATTTAGTACTTCGCTACTTGTGTTGACGCCGAGGGCAGCGCGGCGAGCGTGAGCAGTCCTTTCACCTTTGAGACGGAGCGCGTGGTGAGCGCGGGGGGACCGCGACATAACTGACTGATAGACTGATGAGAGGATGGTGTGAGTGAGAGTGATGTATGAACTCAGGGTGGTGTGAACTTGCCTTTTTCGTGTTGGCGTCAAGTCAAGTCAAGTCAAGTCAAGTCTATACATAAACAACAGACAACCATACGGAAGCCTCCACTGTATCGAATGTGCTCCGGAACTTGACTTGACTTGTTGGCGTGACTTCGTGATGAACTTGCCACAAACGGATCGGGCAGGAGCTCGTGAGGGTCGTGTGTGGAGTGTCGATCCTCTCTCTAAAAATGCCACGCTTCGGCTGGATCGGCGTCGGCGTCATGGGCCGCCACATGGCTGCACATCTGCTTGCGGCGGGGCATGAGGCGCAGGTCTTCTCACGCACGGCCGCAAAGTGCCAGCCACTCGTGGAGCGCGGTGCGAGACTTGTCGGCAGTCCACAGGCAGCAGCGGAGGGTTGCGACGCAGTATTCACCATGGTGGGCACGCCAGACGACGTGGAGTCAGTCATCCTGGGCCCAGACGGGGTACTCGCGGGGCTCAAACCGGGTGCATTGCTCGTCGATTTCACCACATCCACGCCAAGCCTCGCATTGCACGTGGCCGCATGGTCGGCCGCTCAAGGCGTGATGTCGCTGGATGCGCCCGTCTCAGGAGGCGACGTGGGCGCAAAGGCCGCGACGTTGTCCATCATGTGCGGCGGCAGCGATGAGGCGTTCAGTGCGGCGCGGCCCTGGCTCGAGCTCCTCGGCAAGAACATCGTGCACATGGGTGGGCCTGGCGCCGGCCAGCATACCAAGATGTGTAACCAGATCCTGATCTGTTCGAACATGATCGGGATGACCGAGAGCCTCGTCTACGCGCGGCGCGCCGGCTTGGACGTCGAGGCCGTCATCAAGGCCATCGGCGCGGGCGCCGCCGGCAGCTGGGCGGTCAATAACCTCGGACCGCGCGTTGCACGGCGCGACTTTGCGCCGGGCTTCATGATCGAGCACATGGCCAAGGACCTGGGCATTGCGCTCGCCGAGTCGGAGCGCCTTGGGCTGCGCCTGCCGGGTCTCACACTCGCCCGTCGCCTCTACGACGCCCTATTGCGCCATGGGCATGGCAAGGAAGGCACCCAGGCACTCGTGCTGGCCATCGAGGATGCGGCACGCTATGATGACGAGGCAGAGATTGGGTAGAGGTGCATCTCGTTTCGAGGGAGACTCCGAGACTCGCAGCGTCTATGTCAAGTGTTACCCTGGTTGGGTCTGTCTCTCGAAATATCTCTATTCAGTCTCCACCGCTCCGTCTAAATCAATTCTCATCGTCAACGATGGCATCAGCAAACTCGTCGAACACGGAGTCGAACTGGTAGTGCACGGCGCGCCATGCTTCGATGAGGACCGTCGTCGCGATCAGCGCCACGATCCAAAACGGCATCGGCGGCTGGTAGCCCTGCAGTACCCCTCGCAGAGCACAGCCAAGCGGTACCGAAGCTACGATTGCCGGCAGCGGAGCCAGCAGCGCTTCCGTGCGGGTGCCCACGCTTTTGTATGCCCCGAGCCACGGTGCAAGCAGCGCCCACGTGATGATGAACGGCAGCGCCGTCGTAAGTGCGGAGCCGTCGGCTGAGTTGTGATTCCCACGTCCGATGGCTGCGAAGATGAGGAGCGCGCCCGCGTCCCCCGCAGCTCGCATGGACATGAGCTGCGCATATGGGAGCTTGGAAGCGACCTTGGGTTCTGCGCGCAGCACGATAGTCGACGCTCTTGCGTGCGATGGATTTACCAGCGACGTGGAGGAAGCCGCCAGGAGAGCGAGGAGCGAGATCATTGTGAAATTATAACCAGCGGCTGTGAATTATTTCCGAGAAAGGAAGGGAGGAAAGTGGTTGCTGAACTACTGTACACGAAGGCAGCCTCGCGATCGCGACATCCCAAGAGATCAACTAAGGGGATCCTCAACCCCCCAAATTGCCGTGCCGAGTTCACGCAGAACGTTTGGCACGTATCCAAACGTCGAGCCAAATTTTTGCTACCAGTCACCCAGCCAATTTCGTCGATCTTGTCTTGCGAGCTCTGATGACGCCGAGAAGAAGTTCAAGTTTCTTTTTTCGCCGTCGCCGCCGACGCCCCGCAGCAGACGCCCGAAGATATGGGCATCTTCACCAAGTCCAAGAGCAGCAAGAAGATCGCCGAGGACACTGAGGCGATCCGCCCTGAACCGAAGAAAGATAAGTTGGGGTACGAGCAATTCGACCTCGACACCGCCTTTGAACAATTTCACCCGGCAAATAAAAATAAGGTGTATGATGTGCTTGGGGCTGCGCCCGATAGTGGCTCTGGGAAGAAGTACCTCGCCGAGTTCCTGGGCGTGTTCTTCCTGACCCTCGTGGCGTCGACGGAGGACGCCTCGGGCTCCATCGGGCTCCCAACGGTCTTCATGCTCGCCGCCCTCACCTACGGGGCCGCCAACATCTCGTGCGCGCACTTCAACCCGGCGGTCACAGTTGCTCACTACTTCCGCGGGACCATCTCGACGAAGGATGCGTTCTTCTACGCCTTCTGGCAGGTCATGGGCGCTACGGTCGGTGTCATGGTCCTCGGGCTCTTCTTCGACATTGAGCCCAATCTCAAGATCGGCAAGATGAGCCTGGACACCGAGTTGATGAGCCTCGACATCGAGTACACCGACTTGTACTACCCGTTGCGCCCGACGTTCTTGCTCTGCCTGGTGCACGTGGCGGTCCTGTCTGGCGGATCGCGCACTCAGTTCTACGGCCTCGCCATCGGCTTCGCGCTCTTCGCGGGCGTCGTCGCCTTCGGAGAGCGGAACTTTCTGTTCAACCCCGCGTTCTCGTTCGGCAACTGGCTTGCGGACGGTCTGCTGGGCGACGACTTCGAGGGCCTTGGGCCTCAGCTGGGCGTGGTCGGCTGGCAGCTCGTCTCGGGCGCGCTCGCGGCCTTCCTCTTCAACTACATGAACGGCGCCAAGGAGCACTTTTTGGACTGCCTCGGCCCGACGGGCCCACGTCTGGTCACCGAGTTCATCGGCACGTTCCTCTTCGTCAGCATCCTCTCGCTCTCGAATGACTCGTCGCAGGCGCGCTTGGCCCAGGCCGTCGGCTTCGCGTATGCCGCGCTCGTCTACGTCGGCGCTGAGATCTCGGAGGCGCACTTCAACCCCACCGTCACGTTCGCCCACATCTGGGCTGGCGCGTCGAAGATTTCGGATGCTCTCGGAGCGGCCGAGCATATTGGCTACTTTGTCGCGCAGATCCTCGGCGCGACGCTCTCGGCCTTCTGCGCGTACTTCTTCAACGACATCACGGTGGGCCTGCCCGAGGACATCCTCGACCCCAAGTACATCGTGGGCCTCACCATGGGCGGATTCCTCCTCTCTTTTGTGCACCTCAATGTGCTCGGTGCCCAGGAGGGCAACGGCTTCTTCGGTCTCGCTGTCGGCTTCTCGGTCATCGCGGCCATCGTCGTCTTCTCGAACCCAGCCAACCCGGCCGCGGCCATCGGGCTGTATGTGATCAACGGGCTCTTTGGCGACGGCTTCGGCGCGCCGGCCGACCTCGCCGTCCTCGTCCTCGTCCCATTCGCTGGTGCCACCCTCGCCGGTGCTCTCGCAATTCTCGTCCAGAAGGGCGACGCCTACTCCAAGTACTGGATCGAGGCGGTCGGGATTGGCATCATCGTCATCTGCATCCTCTCCACTGCCAAGCAGGTCATGACAGCCAAGGAAGCGGCCGCCGCCGCTGCGGCCGTCAAGGCCACTGCCGAGGCTGCCGCCGCGAGGTACGCGAGGACGAAGTCGTTCTGGGGCCGATCCCTCTCGTATTTTGACGACGAGTCTGGGGCGGATGGCTCGCCGGCGGCCATCGGCCTCGACCAGGGCTTGCTTGTCGCCGCCATCACCTACGCGGGCGCGTACGTCTCAAACGCCCACTTCAACCCGGCCATCACCGTCGCCCACATGATCAACGGCGACTCCGCCAACGGCTTCTCCGTCGAAGTCGGCCTCAAGTACCTCCTGACCCACGTGCTCTCGGCCACCTTCTTCGCGTGCGTGGGCGGCTACCTGTACGGCATCCCCGACGCGGCGCTCCTCTTCGTCTCCAAGACGCACACGCTCTCCTTCTTGCTCGGGTGCCTCTTCATGACCTTCACCCTCACCCTCGTCCACCTGACCACCCTCGCCTCGCAACGTGGTAACGGCTTCTTCGGCCTCGCCATCGGTTTCGTCATCTTCACCGGTGCCCTCGCCCTCGGCGATTCCGAGACGGCGCTCTTCAACCCCGCCACCGTGATCGGCCTCTACGTCGCAAACGTCGTTCTCGGCTCGGGCTACGGAGGCACCGATGAGCTCCTCGGCGCCTTCGTGTTCCTCGTCGTACTCTTCGTCGGCGCGGCCCTCGGTGCCCTCGTGTTCAAGCTTCTCGAGGGCAAGCTCCTCGGCGTCAAGGTCTTCGAGGTCAAGATCGGCGCCGTCGTGGCGGAGGTGCTCGGCACCTTCCTCATCGTCGCCACTATCCTCAAGGCGCCTTCCACCCCCGCGGGCAGCGGCGACGCGGTCGCCATCGGCCTCATGTACGTCTCCGTCACGTACGCACTCGGCCACATCTCCGGCGCCCACTTCAACGGCGCGATCACGATGCTCTACTGGGTCAAGGGGTCCATGCAGAATCTGGAGGCGCTCGTCTACGTCGTCGCGCAGACCGTGGGCGCGCTCCTCGCCGCCCTCGCGATTGGCGTCGATACCCCGATCGAGGCTGCTGAAGTTCCTCTCGTCGCACTGACCACCGAGGCCCTCTTCGCCTTCCTCCTCTGCGTCGTCCACGCCCAAGTCTTCAACGTCGTCCTCCCGGCGCGCAACGGCTACTACGGTCTCGCCATGGGCTTCACCTTCTACGGCGGTTACGCCATCTTCTTCAGCCTCACCGGCGGCCTCTTCAACCCGACGACCGCGCTCGCCTTCTACCTCTTCAACGCGGCCTCGACCCTCAGCCTGCCCGCCCTTGGCACGCTCATCCCATTCGTCGCCGGACCGTGCCTCGCTGCCTTCCTGGCCTCACTTGAGGCGTCGACGTCTCTTCTCTCGGCCTGAGTGTGAGTGTGATGAGATCCAGAATCTGGACAGCGAGTCATCCTGTACAGAACGCATATGCCGGCGAGAGTGTGAGCTTGCCCCTATGCATGCGAGGAGAGTTGCACCCTCTGTATGCGAGGAGAGCACTGCATGCGATATGTGCATGCGAGGAGAGTTGCACCCTCCTCGTGGGTGTGCCCCTATGTGCTCGCCACGCGAGATGGCGAGAACTTCGATGCGTCAAGAGACGTAGTTCCAATGGAGACGTCCGCGTACGGATAGACGACCTTGCTTGGAGCCCTTTGGTCGTCTCCCTTCTGTCCGGATCCTTGTCGGAAGCCTTGCGTCGTGTTTTCGCCGAGTTTGAGAGCGGAGGCCCGCCCGTTTTATGTGCCGCGGTCGTGTAGGTCGCCATGTCTGTGACTTTTGTGTAAATGCGGGATCCTCATTTTCGAGTCCCGCGCGCTCGTGCATGCATCCGATTGAACCCAAAGGGTGAAATGACGAAGATTAGCTTTGACGAACACACCTTTTGCAGCTCAGACTTTCGCAAAGTTCTTGAGAAACGGTACGTGGCAGTACGACATGGCAGCGCAGACCGCGGATTTAGCCATCTCACCCAGCTGCTTCGGAGTCTGGGATCGAGGCGATGCGGTCGAGGATTTCCGGGAGTTTCCGTTTGTCCGAGGCACGTGCTGCAACGCGCCCTGGAATCGAGTCGAGGCCAAGCCGGGGGTCTTCGACTGGACTCAGCTGGATCGTTTGGTGGAGAAGGCCTTCAGAGAGAATGTTTCGCTCTACGTCGCCTTCGAGGCCGGTCCTGAATCGCCCGATTGGGTCTATGAAGCAGGCGTCCCTAAGGTCGTCACGAAGCTAGGCAAACGAAGTGGAGGGGACGAGTGGCCGCACTATCCATTCTACCTCGCCCCGGAATACAAGGAGCACTATCATCGCTTCCTCAAGGCAGTGGCTGAGCACCTTCTCAGCTATCCCAAGGCGAAGCGGGACTGCATCGCCTTCATCCAGGTCAAGACGGGCTGCACCGGCGACGAGTGCCCCTACAAGGGCGAGCCGACGGACGCGGCCTTCGACCTGGACGTCAAGGGTCCAGCCTGGAACAAGTTCCGCCTCGAGACCTTCGCCTTGTATGCGGAGCTTTTTGGCCCGGAGTCTGGGCTGAACATCAGTCTCTTATTCAACGGCCTGGCGCCCGAGGACGACGAGGACGAGGGTCAGGATGAGGGCAATGCGTTGCAGGCCGAGCTGTGGCAGTGGGCGACGACGACGCTCAAGAATGGCTTCGGGATCAAGAACGGTGCGCTCTGCCGTGGGCACCACCTGCACGGCGAGCGCGGGGCGACGAGCACTTACCTGCCGTACCTCGTGGCTCCCTCGGGCTTGACACTCTTCCGTCGTTCGGAGATGGATCGGACTTGGACGCGTCCGTACTACCAGCTCAACGTGCCGCTCCACTTTTTCTGGGGCGTCGTCAACGCTCTGAATGCCGGCCAGAGCATCATGGATGTGAGCAAAGAAGCGATGCTCGTGTGCAAGGAGCAAGGCTTTGACTACGCCTTCCAGTTCTTCACGCGGTACGCTAGCCAGATCCATCCTGCCCTGGCAACTGAGGCATTCTGCGCGCTGCACAAGGGCCTCGATTGCGCCGACTTCGAGGTGTATCCCGAGGACACGTTTGGCAAGGCCCGGGCCCGAAAGCGCAGCGTGGAGCGCTCGAAGGCCATCGTGGCCGAGTATGCCAAGTACGGCGCCGCCATCGATGACGAGGATGCTCTCACCTATGGGCAGGTGTGGCAGCGTGGTAATCAAGCCGGATTCAATGACGTCGGCTGGGAGATCTGGCCGGAGAATTACTCGCGATTCCTCACTCAGATTGAGCCAGATGCAACCTCAATTCCGCGGTGGCGCATCGGAGGGCCGCTCACGGCGACGTCGCCCATCTATTCCCGGTTTGGGCGCGGCTTTGAGCACGCGACCGGTAAGGACGCCCTGTACCTCAAGCTGCACGAGGGCTTCTCGGCAGACTCGAGCCCCAAAATCATGTCGATCACCGTCGTCTGGTATGACGCACACGAAGGATCGCAATGGAGGCTCGAGTATGATGCCGGCGCCCCGAGCATGAAGACCGCGCTGACGGTCACAGGCACAGGCGATCAGACCTGGCATCATGAGGTCGTGACACTCCGAGACGCCGTCTTCCGACAGGGCGGCCCCAAGGGCGCCGACCTGGCGCTCGTGAACGCCGACGACAAGGACGACGTCTTCAGCCTGGTCGAAGTGCACCGTGGCGAGCCGCTCGTCCCGGTGCTGCGTCCTCCCGCCGAGATTCGGGTGTTCTCAGGCCACGCGAGGGGCGCCAAATACGGATCAAGGAGTGAGATAGACAAATGAATGCAGACAAATGATAGGACGGAACAGGTTGTGGGATAGACGCGACCGCGCGAGAATCGACGGGAGCTTCAATGTTTGCATGCACGTAAACGTACCTTCAGAGTCGTCCGGCGTTACTTCAAAATGAGCAGTTTCGAATGAATTCCTTTTCGAGCCAAGTTCATCGCGCGAGCAAATTGCGACGTCGGACGTTCGCGTCAACGAAAGGGCGGGCACTCTTCCATTTGCCGCCACCCACACAACGAGAGGGCAATGTTGAAAAGGCGTGCTTCCTCCTTCGGCTGGAGCATCAAGAAGGCCGCCCATGCTCCGGCGGAAGCAGCGGATGAAGAGGTGAAGACTCCTCGTTTGACCTCTTCCCGGTCTTTCGGTTTCGGCTGGAGCAAGAAGGCCGCCAGCGCTCCGGCGGCAAAAGGGGTGCGGGTGGCGGAGGAGGTGCCCAGGGCCGCTCCTCCGCCCGAGGGGGCAGCGAGGGAGGTGGAAATCACAGTTGCAGAGGCGCACTTTCCCGTTCCAACGAAAGTAGCAGACGAGCAGGCGACAGAGCACGTCGTCAACAGTGAGGTTCGTGACCTGGTCGCGGAGGAACGCGTGTACAAGCGCTGGTGGAACATGAACCTCAAGCAGGTCAACCTTTCGGTCGACGACCTGACCGAGGACTTCAAATCCGGAGTGCTCCCGATTCGGCTGCTCGAGGTGCTCACGGCGACCTCCCTCGGCGAGTTCCACGAGGAAGCAGGGGTCGACAAGTCGCCGAGCAGCGTCCGCACGGCTCTCCAGCACGACAAGATGCTCGAGAATCAGCACGTCTTTCTCAAGGCGCTCGAGGGCAACGGGCACATGCCCCCCGGCATCCGAGTGGACGATTTGGTCGCGGGGAACACTGAGCTCATACTCGGTCTGACATGGACGCTAATCCTGCGCTTCGAGATCCATCAGCTCCACACGACGGTGCTCGAGCTCTTCAGCTGGGCGATGAGCGTCGGCGACAAGCACAACGTCGCCGTCCACGGCAGCTGGTCCACCGCATTCAACGACGGCATCCTCTTTAGCGCGATCGTGCTCGACTGCATGCAGTACGCGGCGCCAGCCTGCATGCATCACGCCGTTCAAGCTGGACAGCTGTCTTACAATCTGGACGCTGCGAGGACGATGGTGCCCGCGATGGCGCTCTCGGCCGCCTTTGACGCGGCGGCGGAGCACCTGGGAGTCGCCCGTCTGCTCGAGTCGTCCGACTTCAACGGGCCGACGATCCCCGACCGCAGCGTCATCCTGTAAGCACGCCGCAGAGCCTGGGACACTGCAGCGCAGCGCATATCGCAGGCCCAGCCGCCCCTGACTGCATCATCTGCATGTGACTGCATCCCTCTTGGCTGCATTCTGTGTGACTGCCCGTGTGCTCTCGCGGCGTCGCCGATGGCTGTTTTGCTCTCTCCACCCCCCTCCCTCCCATCCCCCCTTTCTCCCTACCTCCGCTGCTGATCTCATCCCTCCCCTCTCTCCCTCCTCCCACCCCCCTCAACGACCCCCCTCCCCCCACCACCCACCGCTCCTCCCCCCTCCGATGCTCCTACTGCAGGTACACGGCCAAGCTCAAGCAGCGGCACGATGCCGCTCGGGCGCAGCATGAGTCACTCAGGCAACTCAACGAGCTGCTCGACGACGGCTTGATCACGCCAGAGCTATTTGAGCTCAAGCGGCAGGAGGTGCTCTCGCGCGGTACCGGCGCGGCACCGGCGCAACACCATCTCGCGCTCCAACAGGGGCCGCGCAGCTCGATGGTCGTTGACGACACTGTCCATGACGTGGTCGGTGCGTTCACTGAGGCGAACGCGACACATGGGCCGAGCGCCCCCGCGAGATCTGTTCAGACGATCCAAGCTAAGTTGCTCGGGCAGACCAACGACGACATCGAAGGCGACTTGTTCGAGCTCGAGGTGCCGCCGAAGGTAAAGCCAGGCATGAAGCTCAGGTTCTCCATTCCTGGCACGGAGGAGACAGTGATGATCCTCGTGCCCGAGGGCGCCGAGCCTGGCCACACGATCACGTTCACGATGCCCACGAGCATCCACGACTTGGCCCGGGCCAAGCTGCTCGAGCACGAAGGCCATTCGGCTCGGACGATCCAGAAGCTGGCGCGCGGCAGGCAAGCCCGTCTGGTGCTCAATGGCCAGCGGTTGCGCCAGTCGAAGGCAGTAGTGGCGCCAGAGCCGCCCGAGCCGCCCGCGGCGCCAGAGCCACCAGAACCGCCCAGGCGCTCTCAGAGGGTTCCAACGGTGCACATGAAGGAAGAAGCCCCCGCCCTCCGAAGCTTTCGTTCGATGAGCGCTCCAAAAGCTGCTGCACTCCCGCTCACGCTCCCTGGAGCGGTCCCGGAGGAAGAAGTGGCCATTCCCGCTACGCCCGCGTCCCCTAAATCATCGAGACCGAGCGCGAATTCTGAGTCGTTCATCAACCTGATGCGCGACCATATCAAGGCAGGCCAGAGCGCCCAGGTGCCCAAGCCACCGAGCTCCGAATCATTCCGATCACTCCTCAGGGAGCATCGGCTCAATCCCGACGACCCGGAGCTGTACCGCCGTATGCACCACGCCGCCGTCGTCTCGGTGCAAGGGGAGGGGCGGCGGCTCCTCTGTCGCCGCGCGGCACACAACGCGTGGCAGCGCCTCAGCTCAGCAGTGCCGGCGCAGAAAACGTCGTTTACAAAAGCATCATCATCATCGAGTGCATCAGACCTCACCAGCCGTCGCTCGTTTCAACGCCCACCCACGAGCGACTCCGATCAAGTGCCTATGGCCTTCGGCATGTGCATGGGCATGCTCGGCACCATGGGGTCTGCGCCGCCCCTGAAGCGTGCCGCTTCGGTGGAGCTCAGCCGGGCTGGTTCCGAGGAGCTAAAGGCGATCTCGGAGGCGATCTCGGAGGAACCTCCCGAGGAGCTCAAGACGATCATCGACAAGACCGCCACCTTTGTCGCGCGCAACGGCCCCGACTTTGAGATGCGCATCAAGAACGAGCAAGATCACGCCAAGTTCTCCTTCTTGCACGCCAACGACCCATTCCACTCATACTACCGCTCCAAGCTTGCCGAGTTCAGTGGCGAGACAAGGGCGCCGAGATCACCAGCGAGATTGCCAGCGAGATTGCCAAGATCGCCGCCCGGCGCGCCCGTGCCGCTCGGCGCCTTTCTCGTCGCCCATGTTGCCCAAGATGGCGCCTCGCCACCGGCTTCAGTGGCTCTTGTGATGCCTACGGCTCCTGTGATGCCTACGGCTCTTGTGATGCCCGAAGCAGAGACGCCCCAACGAGCCGAGCAGGAGGCGATGGCCGCCGCCGCCGCCGAAGTCGCGGCGGCCAGGGCGGAGGCGGCGGCCAAGAAGGAGAGAGTAGTGGCCTTGGCGGCCGAGCTCAGGGCAAACATGGAGGAGGCGGCCAAAGTTCAATTGGAGGAGGAGGTGGCCAAAGCTGCAGCGGCTCTCGAAGTGGCCAAGGTGGAGGCGGCAGCCAAGGCGGCGGCTGTAGCCGCAGCCAAGGCGGCGGCGTTCGAAGCTGCGGCGGCGGCTGTAGCTGCAGCTCGCGCGGCGCTCGAAGCAAGCTCGCCGAAGCCAGAGCCTGTGCCAGCTCCGACCGCGCCCGAAGCCCCATCGTTGTCGCCACAATTCGGGGGCCGGGGCTTTACTCTCTACAGGACTTCTGCTGACTCGCCAGGCCAAGGCAGCAGCAGCCACCTCCAGGCTGACGAGTCTCCAATTCAAGCCGCAGCAGCGCCACCCGAGCCGCCGAAGCGCACCGCAAGGGTCCAACCCAAATTAGGGACCATCAGGGTCCAGCCCACTCACATGGAGGCGGAACAAGAAGGGTCTCATCGAAGCAATTTCACCAGCCTGAAGGTCCCGAAGCACGTGCTGGTGGCCCAGGTGGTTCCGGACGAGGAGATTGAGGAGATCTCTGGAAGCGGAGCGAGCTCGAAGGAGATCGAGGAGATCGCTGGAAGCGGAGCGAGCTCGAAGCCCCCTCAGAGCAGTGAAGAGGAGCTCCTCGAGCAAGTGAGGACTGCGATGACTGAGCGGCGCAAGCAGCAGAACTACTGGCGTGAGCGTGCGCGAAACGCCGAGAAGGTGCTTCGCGATCTCGGAATCGAGGTCAATGTACAGGAGCTGGACGATGAGCCACCCAGTCGCCCCTCTTCCTCACTGCATCCCCTGCCGCCTATGACACCGTCTGCGCCTCCCGAATCGGCGGCAGCGGTAGCTCCCGAGCCTCCGAAGCGTAGAGACCCTACCCCGAAGCCCCCTCCCTCTACCGAGTTCCCCATGCCACCTATTGCACCGCCTGCACCGCCTACACCGCCTACACCGCCTGAAGGTGCGCCAGCGTCGGTGGCTCCGGAGCCACCAAAGCGAACTCCTAAGCCAAAGGTTCAATTGCCAGCAGGTCGGCCGCCTCAACCACCGCCACCACCGCCGCCACCGCCGCCGCCTCCTCCTCCTCTTCCTCCGCCGGTGTTGCCGGTGTTGCCGGAGGTGCCGGAGGTGCCGGTGGTGCCCGAAGACGAAATCCCGCTTCGAAGCGCTCGTGATGGCGCTCGACCGATGACTCCGCCTTCCCGACCCGGATCTGGGCCATCGCTGCTTCAGAAGACGGACCTCATCAAGCGTAAGCTGGGCCTCAGTGGCAACGTGCCGGCTGTCGCCACTACTGCGGCCCAGCAACTGGGCGTCGACGCGACCGCCAAGACCACGGCAGCAGTCATCAACGAGTGCTACCAGCAAATCCTTTCGGCCAAAGCCATTCCGCAGGCAGGCGAGGGAGCGCCTCGACAGCCAGCCTCGACGTCGACTCGCCATCGGAGAGACAGAGGCGTTTCTGAGGAGACCGAGGAGACCGAGGCTCCCGAGGTGTCCCTGGGGGGTCATACTCTGAGTTTGGAGAGGATCAAGCTTCGGCAAGACTCAAGCTCATCTCCGGCTTCGGAGGCGATCAGCGCGCAGATGAGGTACCTCCAGGCGAGCGAGAAGTCGATCTCGGAAGATCTAGAATCTTCGCTCGAATCGCCGCCCGCGTCGTCAGCCCCGAAGACCGGCCTTGACGCGGAACAGTCAAGGTTCATGTACATGCTGCGGGTTTAGCATTTAACTGCGATGGACGGTTGCGGATTCAGACGAACCATAGTCGATCCAGGGCGAGCGTCAGACGCGGCGCGCGTCGGCGCTGGTGCACGCGCAGCTTCCGGCACCGAGCAGCCGCGAACAGACCGATGGACTTTGATGGAGCATGTCAAGTGAGGTTGACTCTTGAGCGACTTTTGAGTTGAGTGAGGGGAGGCTGATGCGGCATACGTGCTTTGTTGTTTTCTTCCGAGGTCCGCGTTTAAGGCTTGTAACGACGTAACGAAACTTGTAAGTTTCAAGTTTGGTTGGGCTGCATCTCGGTGCAACCCTGCGTTCAGCGTGCACGTTCAGCGCTGCAGCTCGGGCGCCACTCCCCAATGCCGGGCTGCTGTTCAGTTTGCTGCACGCTCCTACGCCGCAAGGAGGCGCTCCTCAAGGCGAATCGCTGCTGCTCGAGCGTCTTCGAGATCCTGATCCCCATCTTCCTCAGCGCCATCGTGCTGGTCGGCGCCCTCGTCTCTGAGATCGAAATGTTCCCGACCGAGCTGTTTGTGCCCGATAACTCAACGATCGCATTTCGGGATCTTCAGGGGCTACTTCCTGACATGACCTTCAATAGCTTCACGAGCTTCGCGAGCTTGCCAACCTTTGTGCCGCCGCTTCCTCTCTTTCTCGCGTACAATGCCATGTTCACCTCTGCATTCCCCAAGCCCACCGAGTGGGTCGATGGTTTCAATCCATACGACGGCTCGTACTTGGCGGTGGCTCCGGACACGCCGGAGGTGCGCGCCTTTGTTCAGAGCGTCGTGAGCCCCGCGCCGCGTGGGTGGATGATCGACCCGACGAATATGGTTGGCGCTTCGGTCCACGCCTCGCTCAAACACGTCAGCATGATCACCAACAGGGACTTCAACATTTCCAACTTTGGCCATCAGCCGCTTGAGGTGCGCTACCTGCCGAGCGACGAGGCGCTTGAGGTCCTTGCGCGTGCACGGGGGGCCATCTGGGCGGGCCTCGTCTTCACCAGCATCCCGGTCGACGGCGTCGGCACCTGGGAATACAAGCTGCGGTACAACGCCTCTTTGCTTCCGCAAGCCAACAGCAGGTTTGATAGGTTCCCGGGACAGGGTACGAGCAGCGCGCTCTCGAAGCAGTTTTTCCAATACTACCGCAGCGGCTTCCTCTCACTGCAGGCCGCGATCAACGAGCGCATCCTCCTCATCAACACGCGCGTCAACTCGACCATATCGGCGGTCGAAGATGACGTGCTGCCGTATGGCATGCCCTTCCCCGTGCTGGAGAACAAGCTCAACAGCTTCTTCGCGTTCGCGGGCAACTTGGTCGGCCTCGTGTGCGTCCTCGCTTACCTGATTCCAGTCTCGACCACTTTGCGCACGCTCGTCCTCGAAAAGGAATCGAAGCTGCGCGAGCAGCTGCTCATGATGGGCGTCACCCTGCCCGCCTACTACGGCTCCGTGCTTACGACGTTTGGCGCGTCCTTCTTCATCATCGCGGCCATCAGCGGCGTAATCATCTCGATCGGGTGCTTCACGCTCTCCTCGCCTGGCATCGTGGCCATCCTCTTCATCCTGTTTGCACTCGCGTCGCTCGCGTTCACCCTCGCCATCTCGTCGCTCTTCCGCAACTCGCGCGTCGCGGCGCTCGCGGGGCCTCTCATCTTCTTCCTCACCTCGCAGCTGTACAACGTCTTCCTCGAGCGTGGTGAGCTGCAGGAGGGGATGAATGGCGCTAAGGCGCTCACCTCGCTCTTCCCCGCCATGGGCTTCTATCTCGCTGCCTCTCTCATGGCCAAGTACGAGGGCACCCAAGTCGGGATCACCGCCAAGAACTTCGCCACGGCCGGCGGCGGCTTCTCCGTCGCGAACTCGATCGCGATCCTCTTCTTCGACATCTGGCTCTGGCTCTTCATCGCGTGGTACCTCGACCAGGTCATGCCCTCCGACTACGGCCTCCAGCAACGCCCGTGGTTCCTTTGCTCGCCCTCCTACTGGTTCGGCAAAAAGAACGAGCCACTTGCTCTGCGCGCTCTCATCGCCGACGATGCGAACCGGCCGCTCGCCGTCGAGCCGATGGATGAGCCGATGGGCGCGAGGGGCGTGGTAGTGCAGGGACTTCGGAAGGTGTGGCCGCCGCGCCGCGTCGCTGTCGAGTCGTTGGATATGGAGATGCGATCTGGGCAGATTACGTCCCTCCTTGGCGCCAACGGCGCGGGCAAGACCACGACGATCTCGATGCTGACTGGCCTGATGCCGCCAACGTCGGGCAACGCGACGGTTGACGGCCTGAGCATCACGTCGCACATGACCACGATCCGCTACTCGCTCGGCGTCTGCCCGCAGCAAAATGTCCTCTTCGACCAGCTGACCCCTGTGCAGCACCTGAGTCTCTACGGTGCCATCAAGGGGCTCGAGGGCGCGGCTCTGCGGGAGACGATCGACCTTCTGATCAGCAAGGTGATGCTGAGCGAACGCAAGGACGTACAGGCCAGAAATCTGTCGGGCGGCCAGAAGCGCAAGCTGTGCCTTGCAATCTCGCTCATCGGCGGCGCGAAGACGATCTTCCTCGATGAGCCGACGAGCGGCATGGACCCGCACTCGCGACGCTCGATCTGGGCGCTGCTGCGCGAGCAGCGCGAGGGACGTACGATCGTGCTCACGACGCACTTCCTCGACGAAGCCGAGATCCTCTCCGATCGCATCGCCATCATGGCCGAGGGCAAGCTCAAGTGCGTCGGCTCCCCCCTTTTCCTCAAGGAGCACCTGGGCACCGGCTACGCTCTCACCATCACGAAGACGATGGCAGCTGCCTCGGCCAAGTTTGATAAAGAGATGTTGCTCACGTTTGTGAAGAAGCACGTGCCGCTTGCGACGCTCCAAAGCGAGACGAAGCGCGAGGCGAGCGTGCGCCTGCCGGGCGACAAGCTCTCGATGTTCCAATCGCTCTTCGAGGAGCTCGACAAAAACTTCCGCCAGCTGGGCATCGATGACTATGGCGCCACGTGCACCACCCTCGAGGACGTCTTCCTCAAGATCAACGAGAATGCGCTCCAGCGGCTCGAGGACCAAAAGGAATCGCACAACGATGCGAATCTCCAAAAGGCGCACAACGATGCTCGGCTCGAGATCCCACCTCCCAAAGGCGAGCTGATGAAGGGCGCCAAGTCGTCTCCGGACAGCCGCGCGGCACCCCAGGTTTTGGCCCCTATGTCCCAGACTGGGGCCACCATGCACGTGTACAGCGGCCTCGTCGCTAAGCGCCGGATCGCCGCGCGCCGTGACTGCTACACGACGTGCTGCATGATCTGCTTCCCCGTGTCGCTCGTCATCGGCGCGCTCGCGCTGCTGGGCGTCGCGGGCAGGATCACCGCCATCCCCGACCCAGTTGCCCTGCTCCCCGACCCGCTCTTCCCGAACGGCTTTGGCGGAGACATCCCGCGGCCGGTGCCGCTCACCGTGCCCAAGGGCAACCTCGCCGAGACTCTGCTTCCACAGCTGGCCGAGGGCGTCTGCCGGAAGAAAGGTTGCGGATGGATGGGCCTCCAATATCGTGCCAACTCGACTCGGAACGGATTCCTTGAGGTGACGCAGGAGATGGAGGCCTATGTGCTCGCAAACCCGAGCGAGGCGCGGCCGGCGGCGATGGCATGGAGCCCCGGCGTGCGCATCCCCCCTGCGCCCACTTCCTATAAGGACGTGGGGCCGTATTGCGGCGACGCGTATTGCGCCTCCCTCAGTTCCGGCGACGCATATTGCGCCTCCCTCAGCACGCCGGGCCCGTGCCCAGCGACTAGCAACAGCAGCGTGAGTGTCGTGACTCTTATGCACAACGCAACCAACTGGCACTCGATGCCGATCCTGATCAATACGCTCTACGACGCGCTGCTCCTGCAAGCGACGGGCGGCGCGAGCACGATCACGGGGTTCACCCAGGACCTGCCGCTCGATGACGCGAGCAAGGCGTTCATCGACTCGTTCCTCGCCGTCTTTGCCGCCATCCTCATCATGGTGCCATATTCCTTTGTGGGGGCGACGTTTGTGACGCCCCTCGTCCGTGAGAAGGAATCGGGCTCGAAGGAGATGCAGTTCATCTGCGGCGTTGGCACGGTGACCTACTGGTTCGCGACGTGGACATGGGACCTGTGCATGTATCTGATCATCGAGCTCGCGTCCTTCATCGTCTTCTTCATCTTCAATCGTAAGGAGTTCATCGGCACTCCCGAGGCGTTCTGGGGCACCATCTTGATCCTCCTTGGCTTTGGTTGGTCGGTGATCGGGCTGTCGTCGATGGTCTCCTTCTACTTCAAGACGCCCTCGAATGGGCTGATCGTGATGATCGCCTTCCACTTTCTGACCGGCTTCGGCATGGTCGTGGCCGACTTTATCCTAGCGAACATCGAATCGACCAAGGAGATCATCAAAGGCCTGCGCCACTTTTTCCGCATCTTCCCGGCCTATTGTCTCGGCCAAGGGTTCGTGACGCTCGCGACCCGCAAGTCGACCAAAGCGATCAGCGCCCTCATCCCGGGGCTTCCTTCGATTCCAACGCCTGGGCTGTATGAATGGGACCAGCTTGGCGCGATCATCTTTTACCTCTTCGTCACCGGCCTCATCTTTGGCCTGGCGACCCTCGGGTTCCAGTACGGCAGCTCGTACGTCGCCCTGCGCCAGCGCATGTCCGTTTCGGGAGGGCTCGCCGCCGCGACGGGTTCCACAAGCACCACCGAGCAGAGCGCCCTCGAGGATGATTCGGTCATCGAGGAGCGCCGGCGTGTGGACGCCGGCGACACGAAGGACTCGATGCTCGTGCTCAGCCACATGCGCAAGGTCTTCACGGGCGTCTCCGTCAACCGGAAGACGACCCAAAAGATCGCTGTGCGCGACCTCTCGCTGCGCATCGACGCGGGAGAGTGCTTCGGCTTCCTCGGCGTCAACGGCGCCGGCAAGTCGACAACCTTCTCGATGCTCACGGGCACGCTCGTGCCGACCTCGGGCGATGCGACTCTCAACGGCATGTCGATCCTGTCCGAGCAAGAGAAGATCCGCCGGCTCGTGGGCTACTGTTCGCAGCACGACACGCTCGAGCACCTGCTCACCGCGCGCGAGACGCTCCGCATGTACGCAAAGATCAAGAAGGTAGATCCCGCAATCATCGAGTTCGAGGTCGACCAGCTCATCAAGGATCTCGATCTCGGCAAGTTTGCGGACAAGCCGGCGGGCACGTACTCGGGCGGCAACAAGCGCAAGCTCTGCGTCGGCATCGCGTTGATTGGCAACCCGCAGCTCGTGATGCTCGACGAGCCTTCGTCGGGCATGGACGCGGCGTCCAAGCGCTTCCTGTGGACACTGATCAAGCGGCGCACGGCGCAGGTCTGCACAGTCCTAACGACCCATTCGATGGAGGAGTGTGAGGCGCTCTGCGGCCGCATCGGCGTGATGGTCGACGGCACCCTCCGCTGCCTCGGCCCCATTCAATCGCTCAAGTCCCAGTACGGCCAGGGGTACAAGCTCGACCTGCGCCTCGACATGGCGAACCACGCCGATCCGCAGAAGATCCTCCAGATACTGCAGGAGCGCTGTGCCGGCATCAAGACCGAGGAGTTTGAGCCGCCATCACTCGTGCTCACGGTGCCCCAGAATGCCGTCAAGCTCGCGAGCCTGTTCGGGCTGCTGGATGAGCTCAAGGGATCGCACCATGTGCAGGAGTGCTCGGTGACGCAGTGCACGCTCGAGCAGATCTTCATCTTGATGGCGAGCAAGGCGAACATGCGCGTGACCGACCCGAGCGCCATCGGGGTCAACCAGAAGATGGGTAAGCCCTTGGGACAGCCCGTGGTGCGAACTCCCATGAGTGGCGTGAGTGGCGTGCACATTCCGAGCGTTGTGTGAACGTGTTCGCCGAGGGCTCGAATTCGCCGCCGTCGTCAGCCAGCCCCGATACAACATTACTCTGCTGCTAGCAGGCGTGGCAGCGCCGCGGCGCTCGCGCGCTCGCGCGCTTGCGCGGCCGCCGCCGCTGCCAACAGCAGCCCGATCGGTACTATCGGAATCGGTTTACTTTAGGGGGAGGGCTTCGCCTCTCCCCAACTTTCTGAAGGTGAATGGCCTATGTTCTGCAGGTTGTGTCGGCCACACATCCATCCATAGACGAGAGATGCGCCCCTCGTGCTTGGGGGACCCGGACCGAGTGCGTATTGTGTGAACAGCAGCAAACATTTGTTTCGTCGCGAAAGAAGATGTTCTCCCAGAACCGCACTCACACGAGCACACATATGAGTTAACAATCATCCTGGAAAGATCCTTATCTCACGTGCTTCTCTCCAATCGTGGTCCGTCCGTCCACGTCCGTGAACATGATACCTTTCGTCCCCCCCGCGATTCCCATTTTGAGAGAACCTGTGACGATCGGAGCTCACGCACGTCATACGTAGCGACCAGCTTGGTGAACACACTTGGTCCTCCCCGAACGTCTGAGGGCTTCTTACTCCTTCCTCAGAGTACGCCTGCATCAGTTTAGGCATAAAAGCGGCTCTTGTCGGCCTTGAAAGAGAGCAGGGCAACGCGCGCCGAGCCGGTCAACCCTCAGTCAACCCCACGTTGGAAGCTCGCAGATCTTTGTAGTGGCCCAAGAATGCGAATCTCAGATATGCAGCATGCCGGGCACGGCCGAACACGGAAAGGGGTCGTCGCGGTTGGGAGCCTCCGACGCGATGCTGCTGCTGCCGCCGGAGACGCGGCAACCTGCCGACGAAACGCGGCCCCCACCGTCGTCCCCCTCTTTATGAAGCACATGGTCGCTCAGCTGGTGCTCGCCTTTGTCAAGGTAGATGTCATGAGAATCGGTGCCGATGGAGAAGTCGGGAGCAGAGCATGCAGAGGAGCCCCCCCATGGCGGCTGATGCACGATCGTCGCGCCCTCCCGCGCCCATATCACCGTTGCCTTACGCTGCGCCTCCTCCTTTTGCTGGCGCACCATGTCCTGATGCGTGCGCGAGCTCTCCGTCACTGTCGGCGTGCGGTTCGCGTCACTGCCCAATGGACCGATGACGCCCGATTTTGCAGGTCGTGCGCCGCCCACGGCACCGCCTGCGCGTGAAGAGCCTTCCGTTTCGGAGGAATGATGGTTGAAGCGACCGCTCATCTCGATGCCAACGCTGTCATCGTCTGCTGAGACTGTGCTCACGGACATGTTGCTGAGCCAGTTGTTGACGTCTTTGCGCCGCAGCTCGACTCCTCTGCGCCTCATCCACCAGCAGACAATCGTCAGGCAGCACAGCAGCCCAACAATCGCAACGAGCACGGCGATGACGAGGATGCTGATGGCGCCGCCACCGGCGCTGTTCAGCGCGCCTGGCGGCCGTTGCGGGGGCGGCAATGGTGAAGGCGAAGAAGGCGGCGGCGGCAGAGGCGGTGGTGCGACGTTCGTGACGGTGGGTGGCGTCACGACCGCGAGCACGGCGATCGAGACGCCGGTGACACTTGCGAGCATGGCGGTCGCGCTGCTTGGGCTGCTCGTCGCGCTCGCAATCGCCGACTGCACCGAGGTTGCCATCGCCGTCGGCGTGTGGATGCGCACGCCGACGATGACGCTTCCCGATGTTACAGTCACCGAAACTGCCGATGGGTCAACGCCCGCCCGTGCCGCGATCGCACCCTGCACCTGGGTCTGCACACTCGGCGTGAACGAGAAGACGTCGCCGGCGAGCTCGAGGATGAATCCGACGAGGCTCATCGCCGGCGGCAATGGCGGTAGCGAGGGCGGCGATGGCGAGGGTGGCGGCGGCGAGGACGAGGGCGGCCGCGGCGAGGGTGAGGGCGGCGGCGGCGAGGGCGAGGGCGGCGGCGGCGAGGGCGAGGGTGGCGAGG
>ERZ761574.168-NODE-168-length-41409-cov-66.191469_pt1 | contig 41409 bp, 34 predicted proteins | sample MGYA00374950_ERZ761574 | MGnify/ENA primary metagenome ERZ761574 (study PRJEB28895, sample SAMN07631631) | mixed culture metagenome | isolation source: Freshwater growth medium | place: USA: Seattle, Washington | collected 2016-10-03 ... | reverse complement strand
TTCTTCGCGGGGCTGCCGCCCCGCACCCGGCCTGGGGCTGCCGCCCCAGACCCCGCCTGGGGCTCTCGCCCCAGACCCCTGGTTTCGAGACCCCCCCCCTATAGAGCACCCCCGTCGCCTCCCAAGAGGCCGTCGACTACCCGGGCCCGCAGCCGCACGGACGAGCGCGTAGATCCGTATCAATTGAGTTTGGAACGCGTATTACGGTGACGCCCCGAAAAACCGGCGGCGGGGCCGGCCCGCCGGGTCTACGCCGGGTCCGGAGGGCAATTGCGCCGAGGTGGGACGTTGGCATCGTTGCGCGTTGCCGTTGGTCAGGGCGTGCGACGACTAGAAGGCTCCTAGTAAGTAGTAACTTAGTAGAGGCGACGACTAGAGGGCACGGCTGCGTCAGAAAGGAAGCTAGCTTGTCAGAAAGGCGCGATATCTGAATTTATTGGACTTGAGGACTTTGTGCGGACTCGGCGACGCCCCAACGACGACCCCCAGCTCGTTGTGTGTTCGCCGGCCGCCAACCCGCTCGACTCGTCGGCAAGCCATTGTATGTTGTCCAAGTCCCTGCTGCTGCTCCTGACTCCGTCTGCATCGCTTATCACGCTAGCGTGGCTGCTACGAAGACGTCAAAATAGATTGCGTGGCAGCTCTGCATCCACCGCTGTGCCAGACACGCCCACGCTGTTTTCTCATATCGAGAGAGCGGGCACGCATTCAGTCAAGCACGAGCTCACTTCGAATCCGCATGGCCTGCAGATGTGGGTGGCAGACATGGAGCTGCCGTGCTGCCCTTCAATTGTACGTGCGATCAACGAGCGCGCTGCTCATCCGAATTATGGCTACACTGTCCAGCCGGCGGCCATCTGGGACGCTGTCAGCTCCTGGCTCGTGGCGCGGCAAGGCTGGCGAATGCCACCGGCATGCGAGGAGTTCATCTTCTCCGCCAGCGTTGTGACCAGCTTTTGCAACGTGTTACGGGCGCTCACGAGCGAGGGCGACGCGGTGCTCGTCATGACACCTCTGTATGCACCCCTCCAGCGCGCGGTCACCGGCTGTGGCCGGCGACTCGTCGAGCATCGATTGGCCTTTGGAGACCGCTGCGCCTTCGGTGACACAGACTCACCCAAGGCATACCAGATGGATGCCACCACGCGTCTTGTCGAGCGCCTTGACTCCGAACCGTCCGTGCGCGTATTGCTCCTGTGCAACCCCCACAACCCGACTGGCCGCGTGTGGCGTCGCGCCGAGCTGGCGGCGCTCGCTCGCGAGTGCGCCAAACGGCAGATCCTCGTCGTCTCCGATGAAATCTGGGCGGACTGGGTGCTGCCGAGTGCGTGCCAGTGGCCGTTTGAGCCATTTGCGAACGTTGCCGCGGCCGCCGGCTGCCAGTACATCACTTTGGGTGCGCCGACCAAATCCTTCTCTCTTGCTGGGTTGCATGCTTCATACCTCATTCTTCCCGACGCTCGGCTACGGCGCAAGTACCTCGAGTACACCGAGCCCGCGTTCCTCACCTATGGCTCTGTCTTCGCAACGGCGGCGATGCTCGCAGCGTACTCGGACGCGGCGGCCGCGTGGCTCGACGCTGCGCGCTCCCATGTAGCGGACAACGTGCGCTACCTCGGCAGCTTTCTGCACCATCACGTGCCCCAGGTCACCGTTGAGCACCTGGAGGCTACATATTGCGCGTGGCTCAATCTGCGGTGCCTGCAGCTCGATGCCGACGAGACGTCTGCGCGCCTGAAGCGAGCGGGGCTCGTGCTGTCGCCGGGTCGCGAGTTCGACTCCTCCGGCGCGTCTGATTGCTACCAGCGCATCAACCTCGCGTGCTCGCGCCCTGTCCTCGAGCTAGCGGCAAGTCGGATCCGCACCGTGGTGGAGGAACGGCTAGTTACGCTGGGCACCTTTCAGGTCGTTTGACCTCGTCGTTTGAACCGGAAAGTCGAGACCACTCTGAGTTTCTTTTTCACAGCAAAAGTTGTGCATTGGGCCGCTCGAGTGAGCGCCTCCCACGCACGCCTTTTCGGGGCTTGTGGGTGTGTGTCTGGCCGAGAGGGCCCTGAAACGAACGAACGAACGAACGGAAGCATTGGGCCGCTCGAGACGCTACCATGGTAGAAAAGGGGTCGCGCGACGGTCGCGCTTTCACGAAGCCGAGGGCCGCCTCGCTCGGCCGACGACCATCGTCATGATCCTGTCCAATACAGGGATCCCGCACCACAACACAGGCGGCTTCGTGTCGCACCGCAAGTTCCTCGCGGACAAGGAGTACGGGGAGGCGCTCGACACACTGGTCAAGGCGTGCTCGGACATGCTGCTCATCTCACCTGATGGAGAGCGCATCTTCCTTGGCAAGCGCAAGGTGCAGCCCCAGCCGGACTGGTGGTTCGTGGGCGGCCGCATGTTTCCGGGCGAGACGCCGAAAGAATCGTGCACGCGCCTCCTCAAGCGTGAGCTCGGCCTCGAAATCAGCGTATCTCGCCTGCGGCCTGTCTGCTGCCAGTCGCTCGCCTGGGGCATGCGCGAGCAACTCCCGAAGACGAACGGCACGACGGACAGCCAGTTTGTGCTGAGCTTACAATTGGAGGAGACCGAACTCGAGAAGGTCGTGCTCGACGAGAAAGAGTACGAGGCCTCTCAGTGGGTCGAGCCGCAGTCGATCGTAATGGGCAATTTCCACCCCGCACTCAAGTTTGCTGTGCGCTCGCTGCTCGCGGCGCGCAAATTCAGCGAGCTAAAGGCGGCAGTGGTTGCCGCGCCCGACAACTACGTAGAGGTCGCCAAGCTTGCCATCGAGCTCGTCGCGCTTACTGCCGACGCGCCCGAAGGCGAGAGCGACTACCGCGTGGTGGCCCCTTCGCTGCAATATGAGTGCGCGGTCACCACCATGTTGTGAAAAGTCGTGGTCCGCCGACCGCGGCGCGCGCGCGCGCGCTTCTAGAAGGGCCTGACTCGACACTGACGACCGTTTACCGCCGTACGACGCAGTGCGTTTTACCGAATGCGGCGTCCGGCGGCTATCAATCGCGCGGTGCGACATAGCCGGTGCTCCGGTACGAGTACCGTACGTATGGCCGTTTAACGTGGCTTGACCAACCGCTACTCTCTTTCAGGTGCTTTAAACATGGTTTTTTCGGGCCGACCGACTGGTCAATGTTTTCTACACTCTATCTCTCTCTGGGTCCGGTGTGTCACTGGCTCAGACACAGTGCCACAGACCGGCTCGTAGACAACCAACATATCGCATATGACCCTAAGAGAACGTGCACTGCCTGCTAGATGGGTTTGATGCGGAAATGCAAGCCCATCAGCGAAAAGGCCAGGCATTTGAGATCCTGTACGAGGTAGTAGAAGATGCGCAGGCCCTCTGGGTCTTTGCTCTCCTGCACGTCGAGCAGCGAGCCAATTTTGGCGGTGGCGAATGATATGTGCGTGTCGCCGAGGACCACCTCGAACTCTTGCCGCCCATCTCGGTCAGGCTCCGGCCAGTGACTGTCGTCCTCGCGCACGATCTCGCTCTCCTTGACGATGCGCTTCACCTCGCTGAGCACGACCTCACCCACGTAGACCTCTTTGCGGATCATCGAATTGGTCGAATCGCTCTTGTTGCTGCCCCCTTTATACTGCGAGTTGTTGGCGTACCGCAGCCGGCCATCGGGCCGGAACTCGAACTCGAGGAACTCGTGGCCGAACTTGCCCTTGTGGCCCACGTAGTAGCGTAGGTAAAACTCATCGTCGGCAGCCGCGGAAGCCATATTCCACCGCACAAACTTCATTCACAACACACCAACACGCACAAACTTCACAGACAGATGGAAAACAGAAAAAGCACGATTGAAGATTCGAAAGCTGCAAACACCTGGAAACTTCGCACGTTATCGTGAGCGCTTTCGGCTTTCCTCGCGCGCTCCGGACCGTCGGGCGGCAAGGTGCTCGCGACCGTGGCTAGGCGTCGCTATGGTACGCACGGCTCTTCACGTGGCCGAGAAGCCGTCGGTCGCGCGCGAGCTCGCTAGCATCCTTGGCGGCGGCAACGCGCACAACACGCCGGGCGTCTCGCGGTACAACCCGGTCCACGAGTTCACAGCACTACTCGACAACGCTCCATGCAAAATGAAGATGACCTCAGTGGTTGGCCACCTGCTAGAGATGGACTTCACCGAAGCGTACCGGAGCTGGCGCTCTACCAACCCGATCGACCTCTTTGAAGCGCCGATCACGGAGACGACCCGTGAGGACCTGCAGGACGTGCGCAAGAACCTCGAGAAGCACGTTCGAGGGTGCACCGACCTGATCTTGTGGCTCGATTGCGACCGCGAGGGCGAGGCCATTGGGTTCGAGGTCATAGGCGTGTGCCAGGCCGTGCAGCCGCATCTGAGAGTGCGGCGCGCGCGCTTCTCAGCGCTCATCCCGCGCGACATCCACCACGCACTCGCCCACCTCGTGCCACCCGATCAGCGACAGTCAGACGCGGTGCTCGCGCGCCAGGAGGTCGACCTGCGGCTCGGCGCTGCATTCACGCGGCTGCAGACCCTTGCGCTGCAGAACAAGTTCGAAGGCCTCGAGCAGATGCTCTCGTATGGCCCGTGCCAGTTCCCGACGATGTGGTTCGTCGCGCAGCGCGCCGACCGCATCGCCGCCTTTCGGTCGGAGAGTTTCTGGCAGATTGAGATGGAGCACACGCGGCGCGCGGACGACGGCGAGCAGCTGCACGTGCGCTTTTCGTGGTCGCGCACGCGCCTCTTCGACCGGCTCGCCGCGCTCGTGTTGTACGAGCTGTGCGTCGAGAGAGGCACCGCGAGCATCACCTCGGTCACAGCCAAGCCCACTTCGAAGAGGCGGCCTTTGCCGCTCTCAACAGTCGAGTTCCAGCGGCTGGCCTCTTCGCAGCTGCACATCGCCTCCGATCAGACGATGGACATCGCCGAGAAGCTCTATCAGAGCGGCTACCTGTCGTACCCGCGCACCGAGACTGACTCGTTTAAGGAGGGCTTCGATCTGCTCACGCTCATTCGCACGCAGCTCGCCGACCAGCGCTGGGCGGCGTACACGCAGCGGCTGCTCGACGGCGACTTCCAGTGGCCGATCCACGGCGGCAAGGATGACAACGCGCACCCGCCTATCCACCCGTGCAAGTCCGGTACGGACCTGAGCGGCGACGAAGCGAGGTTATACGAACTCGTCGCGAGACGTTTCCTCGCGTGCTGTTCCAAGGATGCGCTCGGGCACGAGACAGTCGTGCGTGCGGAGCTGGCGGGCGAGGAGTTCTCGGCGCACGGGCTGATGGTGCTCGAGCGCAACTACCTCGACGTGTACCAGTACGACCGTTGGACGGCCAAGAAGATACCGACGTTTCATGTGGGGGAACACTTCGTGCCCACGCGGCTCGAGATGGCAGAGGGCATGACGACGCCACCGAGCTACCTGAGCGAATCGGACCTGATCCACCTTATGGAGACGCACTCGATCGGCACAGATGCGACCATCGCCGAGCATATCAAGACCGTCGTCAAGCGCTCATACGTCGAGAAGCGCGGCCAGCATTTCCATCCGACCACCGTGGGACGCATGCTGCTGAAAGGTTACGTCGATGTGGGCTTCGATCTGGGAAAGCCCGAGCTGCGTGCCGAGATGGAGCGCGCCATCAACCGCGTCGCGAGTGGCGAGCGCACACGCGCGGCCGCTGTGGGCGAGATCGTGGCGCTCATGAAGCCGCTCTTCGCAAAGGCGAGCCGCTCGGTGCAGGTGCTCGTCGCGGCGGCAGCGGCCGCATTTGCGCCGACCGACACGACCAACTGGCCGCGTTCCGCGCTCGCCGACGGCTCGCAGCCTGCATGCGGCGCGTGCGGCACACCCATGGAGCTGCGCGCCCAGCCGCCGCCACAGCCACAGCCAGGCGGCGGCGGCGGCGGTGGCGGCGGCGGCGGCGCCTTTGGCTTTGGCGGCGGCGGCGTCGGCGGCCCGCGGGGTGGGCAGCGCGTGCTGCGCTGCCCGCGCTGCGCCGCCGACCACTCCCTACCGGCGAGCGGAGACCTCTCGTCCCATCCCCACCGCTGCCCGCTCTGCCGCTTCCAGGTTCTCAACGTCACGAACTCGGCCACGGGCAACAGCCACACGATCTGCCCGCACTGCTTCGGCAAGCCACCTGCCGTCGCTCTCGGTGTCGACGCGAGCGCTCCCGCGCCAGCCACGTCCCTCTCGGATCTACGCTGCTTCCAGTGCGCAGCGCAGTGCCCGCTTGCGGGCGCGACGGCGGTGCGGCTGCGCCCGTGCCCGCTGTGCGCCGATGGCTCAGTCGTGATCAAGACCAAAAAGGGTGGCGCCGGCGGACAATTCTTCTCTTGCTCGAATGGAAAGAGTGGGGGCGGCGGGGGCGGCGGAGGTGGGGGCGGCGGTGGCGGCGGCGGTGGCGGCGGCGGCGGGTGCAGCTTCACGGTGTGGTTGCCCGGCGGTGCGGATGTGTCCAAGCTCGACGAGGTATGCGCCCAGTGCGGCGGCGTCAAGCTGCGCTGCGTCTTCAAGACATCGACGCTGGATATTCACCTTCGCATGCGCTCATACGACGCATGCTGCCTCTCTGGCTGTGATCGCGACCTCGTTGAGGTGATCCGCGGGAGCAACGAGGACTGCGCCGAGCGGCGGCGAGATGCCAACCTGCTGTGCTCGCCCGCGGCGGCGCCGCAGCCCACTGCCACAGCTGCCCATGCGAGCCGCGCCGGGCCGCGCCTTCTCGCGTACGAGGAGGACGACGGGTACGACGGCACGGAGGATGAGGACGCCGCATTGCAGGCCTTTGGGCAGCTAACGGGTGTCGTCGGCCGTGGGCGTGGCGGGCGCGGACGCGGCGATCTGGGCCGCAGTGGCGCGTCAATTGGCGCCAAAGGGCAGACGGGCTTCAGCGGCGGCGGCGGCGGCGGTGGCGGTACTTGCTACAAGTGCGGTTTGCCGGGCCATTGGGCGAATAATTGCCCGAATCCCGGCACAGGCAAGGGCGGCGGCGGTGGTGCTGGCGGCGCCGGCGCTGGTGGCTTTGGTGCTGGCGGCCGCGGAGGCGGTGGCGGCGGTGGCGGCGGTCATGGCGGTGGCGGCGGTGGCGGCCGTGGCGGCCGTGGCGGCCGTGGCGGCCGTGGCGGCGGTGGCGGCGGTGGCGGCGGTGGCGGCGGTGGCAACGCCTACGGCAGTGGAATGCAGGCGGGCGGCGGCGGCGGCGGCGGTGGCTCTTGCTACAAGTGCGGTTTGCCGGGCCATTGGGCGAATAATTGCCCGAATCCCGGCGCAGGCAAGGGCGGCGGCGGTTGTGGCGGCAGTGGCAGTGGCTACGCTGGTGGTGGCGGCGGCGGCAGCAGTGGTCATGGCGGTGGCGGCCGCGGAGGCGGGGGCAAGGGTGGAGCTGCAGTTGCCGGAAGTGATGATCAGGCGACGAAGAAGCGCGCAGCGCCCACATGCTCTATCTGCCACACGGTTGGACACACGAAGCGCTCATGTCCAAAGGCCCCAGGCTGATTGCTCGCTCGAGGCAGGCGAAGATGTGGATGAGGAGGATGCTCAGAGACAGAAATTTTCATGTTGCGACCGCAACGCCAAACGGTGAATCCCGGTACATATAAATCCTTCATCGAGACCAGAAAAGCCCAAATCAAGGTACAGCACGTGGTTCTCTGTGTGAAGGGGTCGAATCGCCCAATTCTAATGAAGGGTCGAATCGCCCAATTCTAATAACAACGGGCTGTGAAGAGCATGTGATCAATGCTTTCCAGGTTGGTGCTGCTACTGATTTTGGCCTTGGTGCTCGCTGTCGTCATCAACGTCGTCATCAACGTCGTCGGATTGCATAGTGCAAAAGACGTTTGGCATCACGTGCAGCTTCCAACTGTGTTGGTGACCTTCTCTGATGGTCGAACTCTCGGCGAGGGCATGCACCTCCTCGCGTCAGACGTGGACGGGTCGTGGGATGGGCGTCGGTGGCGCTTACCTGCACATGACCCCCTCGTGTTCCTGCCTGGGCGCGACGCGACCGGAATCGCGTGGGCGAACGCAGGCGGCCCTCCAACTGTCTTCCGCGATCCCTCGTTCGCATGGCACGAAGGCTTCTTTCACCTTGTCTTTACGACGGAGCTGTGCACTGGCCTCGCCACTTTGGCCTTCCACTGCGATAGCCGGAAACGACGGCGCGACCTGCCAGCGCGCTTCGGTTATGCGCGCTCGCGCGACCTCCTGCACTGGGAGGGCGCGCGGCCAGTCGTTGTAGACTCGCTGGAGATGTGCAACGTGTGGGCTCCTGAACTGTACATGCTCGACGATGCGGACCGCCGGAGCAGCGTCGAGCTACAGGAGGCAATTGCAATCGTCGTCTTCTCAGCGACGCTCGCCCCGTCGGGCAGCCTCGTCAGCTGCCCCTGGGACTTTGGGCCGAGTGCCGGAGCGACCCGTCATGAGCCCATATACATGAGCACAGCCGATTTTGAGACTTGGAGTCCGCCGCAGCGGCTCTTCGATCCGTCCGAGTCGGCGATTGACACGATCCTCTTCCGGGCGCCTGCCGAGATGTATGCCGAGATGGCGGAGACGCCGAGCGCCGCGCTGGCACCGAGGAGGGCTCAGTTGGACAGCAACAGCCGCAAGGGCGGCGGCTGGGGCAGCGGCGGCGGCCTTGCGACGTTTGCGATCTACAAGTCGGAGCACAACGGCGCGCCCGGCCAGCGCTGCCTGTGGCAAGCTGGCCATCAGGGGGGCAGCAGCGTGTCATCGCAAGCCAGTCTCGGGAACGCGTCATGCACCTTGGCGCTCCGGCTGATGCGCGCGCCCTCGGTGCTTGGTCCGTACGAGAAGGTCGAGCTCGCGCAAGCTCCCGTATGGCGAGATGCGATCTCGCGCCCATGCGCCGAAGGGCCGACCCTCATCCCGCTCCGATCTGCGGCCGGCGACACAAGGTCGCGCGCGCCAGCGCCGGCGGCTGGGCTACCACCAGTGGCTGGTCTGCAGCCCGGCTGGCTGCTACTCTACGATGGATATCGGTCGGACTGCGTGCTGCTATGGGATGGCGCTGGGGTCGCTGCACGCGAGCGCGGAGGGATGGCATACGGCGTGAACGCGAGCGGTGCATGTGAGCCTCGGTCTGGCCTGCGACTCGTCGACGGCAAGGAGGCGGAGCTCACTTCCGAGCAGCAGCAGTTTGGTCAGACGGGGGGGCGGCGTTGTATCTACATGGGAGACTCTGGTTTCGGCGCCCTGCACTCATCCGACCTGCGGTCCTGGCGCGATGTGAGCGAGGGAGTGATCATTCCTCGTCACCACAAGCACGGCACGGCACAGCAGCTGAGCCCCATGGGCCTCTGTGGGATCTGCCGCGCAGCCTCCGAATTGGAAGATACGAGGAGGATGTGGAGCGCACTCGGCGTGATGCAGCTGTGCGAGGACGATCTCATCGGTCCGTGGTGCCGTGCGCATCCGTGGAGAGCGGGCGAGGTCGAAGCTTCGATGGCAGCGCCCACGCCCACGCGCGGCATGCTCGTGCCGTACATCATGGGATTGTCGGTTCTAATGATGCTAGTATGTGCATGTGCGTGTCGTACATGTACATGTAGACATGTACAGCGTACCTGTAAGTATGCGCCCATCGCGTTCGGGTCACCACGTTGAGGCCCTAGGGTGCATGTGCGTGCACTCGAGGTGGTAAGAGGTGGTCCGGTCACCAAAAAGCAAACTTTCCTACGTGCACAGCGTCAGATGTGGGACAAATATACAAAGTAAAAATACTGAAAAGGACCGACCGAGCCGCAGGGAACTTGATGAAAATAGTTCGCATTTACATCATTCTGCTGTGGTCGAGGTCTCTTGTGATGTAATTTGTGTTTGATGACTGATGAGAACGTTAACGCGACGCACGCGACAACCGTGTGATCTGTGTCTCCTGTTTGTAGTGCCCCGTGTGCGTCCCGGCTCCCCCGGTCAACGTTGCGTCATATGAAGTACAATGTACCGGTAGGATAAAGCCACGTCATCTCTGCACAGTTGCGCGGGCCAGCACGTCTTCGCGCGTGCCTTTTGCCGAGGTGAGGCGCAAATTTGCCGACCTCCATCGTGTCCTGCGCGCCGCGCGGCGCCTGGGCGCGGGGCGCTCTCGATCGCGCGGCGGAAAGCGCGCGCGCTGCGCCACGGGCCGATGGCCGCAGCGCCGACTCCAACGCTCCTTGCCACCCCCAGCGCTCCTCCCAAATTGGTATTGACTAACGTCTCTTCCCCCTTGCGTGCTTGCGCTTACGCAGACAGAGAAGATGAGCAACCCTGTGGTGTTCTTCGACATGACGATCGGCGGTCAGCCGGCCGGCCGCATCGAGATGACCCTGCGCGCCGACATCGTCCCGAAAACCGCCGAGAACTTCCGCGCCCTCTGCACGGGCGAGAAGGGCTTTGGCTACAAGGGCTCGGATTTCCACCGCGTGATCAACAATTTCATGTGCCAGGGTGGCGACTTCACAGCTGGCAACGGCACGGGCGGCAAGTCCATCTATGGCGCCAAGTTCGCCGACGAGAACTTCCAGCTCAAGCACACCGGCCCTGGCATCCTCTCGATGGCCAACGCTGGCCCGGGCACCAACGGCTCGCAGTTCTTCCTGTGTACGGTCAAGACGGACTGGCTCGATGGCAAGCACGTCGTCTTCGGCTCGGTCACCAAGGGCATGGAGGTCGTCAAGGCCATCGAGGCCGTCGGCTCCCAGTCGGGCAAGACGGCGAAGAAAGTGTCGATCGCCGACTCCGGCCAGATCGCGTAAACATGCAGCCAGGGACGGTCACATATGATAAAATCGCTGCTAATGCGGTTACTAAGTTCCGCTGAGACGCGAGCATGTGTTTTGCCACACCCCCTGTGATGCGTGGTCGGGTCGTGTGTGAGTGTGTGGACCAAACGGAGACGGCGACGCAATCATCCGGCCGCGTATATACCGTACTGTGTACTGTGTGACCGGATATATTGAGATCATTGTCGGAACGCGAGCCGTCGGCGCGTCAGGCTGATGTCATGGTCAGGGGCCGGGATCGAGTGCCGGGACAACCGTTGGCGCAACCTTTTAGCTTTCACGGCGCGGGGCCGCGGGCGCGGGGGGCCCTCTCCGTCCTGCTCTCCAAAGGTGGCGTTTCCCCCAAAACGAGCCGCGCGCGGCGTCCGGCGAACCTCGCACTGCGACACAGGAGGCTCTGGAAGAGGCTCACCGGCGGCTCAGGGGCCGAGGGACGAGGGACGCGAGGGCGCGCCCGCCTGGGCCGGCGTGGGGCGGGGCCGGGGAAGGAAGGGTACTACGCTGAGGCAGTCGAGTGCCGAGCTCTCCCCCCCCACGAGCCACTCGCGTGGGCGGCTGAGGACTGACCCGACTGAGCGCATTTCCATTTCGCATTTGCGCTGGGCTCGGCGGTCGAGGACACTCGGGGAGTCACAGCTCACCGGCCTCCGACGCTCTGCGTTCAGTCCTCAGAGGCGTCAATTGAGGCGTCCCTCCTTCTTGGCGCGCAGCGCCGCAGCACGCCCATTCTGCGTCGAGCGCCGTGCCGCAGTGCTCTTTGCGGCCGATGCTGGCGCTCCTGCTGCTCCTGCTGCAGTTCCTGCTGCCCCCATCGGTGCATCCGTACCGTCGGCCCCTGACACTGGTGGTGCAGGCGCTTCGCGGAGTTCGCCCGCGCCCCTCGTGTCGCCCTTCATCTGCATGGCCGCAAAGTCGTGGTTGGACTGCAGCGGCGCCAGTACCGAGCTCTCACGCTGCTGCCGGCGAAACAGAACGAAAGTTGCACCGCTGGCTGAGCCGATGGTTGCGCCGCAGAATAGTGCAATCATAAGGTAGCCAGCACCCACCGTGCCGTCCAAGGCCATGAGCGCTAGAACGACGGCGACCGCAACCGCTGCGCCGACTACTGTCAGCTTGTCCGTCCGCTTTGCTGCTGCCGCACATCGATTGGCCTCGACGCACTGGCTACGCAAATGCTCATCGCTTGGGTCCAGTGCCGCAGCGAAGCTGTAGGACTCCAACGCCCGCTCGTGAAGGCCCACCTGAGACAGTGCTGCAGCGCGTCGAAAATGTCCCTTGGGCCAGCTCGGCTTCAGCCGGATGGCTTCGTCTGCATCGACGATCGCACGCGCAGTGAGGCCGAGCCTGAGGAAACTGAAGCTCCGGTTTGAGTGCAGCACGGCGTCCCTAGGATTAAGTGCGATCGCCTGGCTGTAGTACTTGAGCGCATCCACGTAATCGCCAGCGCCCATGGCTTCGTTTCCGAGCTCCTTGCAGGTCGTGGCATCCATCCTTCCCGCAGGGCACGGAATAGGCCGCCCGCTGCGTCGACCCCTTCAAGAAGGGGCCCTGAGTTTGCCGAAGCGCGAAGTCCTGTGAGTTGTAGTCCTGTGGTATTAACCTACTGTACCGGTAGGTTCCCGAGGCAGGGTGGTGTGAAATGAACGTTAACACGACAGACGCGACAAGGTGCTACGGCACTGGGTGTGTGGGAGACTTTGCGTCCGCAAATTTCACAGAGATGCTGCGCGCAGTCTCTAGGTGCATGAGCAGACGAAATAGCCGACAACTAGAATAGAACTAGAGTGAGGTGCCATGTTGGTCTTGTTTTGACTGCACACACCCGGGGACACGCGCTTGCCTGAGCGCCGCTGTACTGTGTGGTCGATGTTTTAATACCCACACATAATCACACCCGGGGATCAATCCTGTTAATTGACTCGACAGCCGTACAGGATCGAGGATGAAGAGCTCCCAGGTACGCAATCTAAAAACCCCTCCGGTTGTGTAAATACTGTAGCAGTATAGGATGTTTCTTTTTAGTTTCTTTAGACCTTACCCTTTTATGATGGGTAGCGCCAACGTATTATAGGGTTCAGGGTTAGGGATTGATGCGCCCAACACGGCGCGTCGCTAGGCTTCCATGTAAAAGATCTTTCGAATCATTCGTAAAGGAATGGCAGCGATCCCTCCTAGAGACAGGTCATGAACATTTAAAAGCCACCCAACATGGGTAGCTGACCAATGCCTAAAGTTTCTAAACCTCACTCTCATGCGTCTTCTGATTGGAACGAGATTATCAAACTGCTCTTGTTCACTCTCAGGTAGAGAATTGAACAAGTCTTGACGTCTTCGACCACTCATATGTATCTCGTACCGGCCACCCTCTCTCAAACCACCTTCAACCCGATGCCGCCTGCGCGGATTTATGATCGTCTTCCAGAATCGACTTCTTACTGGCAAGCGCGCCATCGACGATACCAGTTTGGAAACTTGTAGTGTCCGGTACCAATTAAGGAAGGCGTGATTTCGAGGGCTACCGAGATCGAAAAGCGCCCAACACGGCGCGTCACTCCGGTAATTTCTGAGTTAGCTGTGAAAAGCATGCTGCCAACGACACCGTCATGGGGGGGCAGTGCTCGAAAGGTGCTGCGCGAGGCTCGTGTCCGAGATCGATTTCAGAGATTGGCCATGGGAGTGCGCACGCGACAACCCGAGATAGCCGAACGCCGAAGAGTCATAGATTCAGGGTATTCCGTGGTATTTCGTGACTGGTTAAGAGTAGAAACTCTACCTCAAAAGCGTTTGTGGAAACTCACAGAACTTTTTGCAAAGTACATTAGGACAAAACTCATTAAGTTGGAAACAATGATGTGGTATGTGATGAATGATGTACTAAGTTGGAGGTTTTATCCAAACGTGTTGAAGATGCGCTTATTGACAATGGAGGTCAGGGGTTGGACTGTTTCAGAACGTAAACGATATTTACGCACGCAGCGGGGGCAACGAGTTGCATTTCAACCCTTCGGGTGATGGAGTGGGTGTTGCACCCAACACGGCGTGTCATCAAAAGCGCCCAACACGGCGCGCCACACCGGTAATTTCTGAACTTACTGTGAAACCACATGGGCGCGGGCGCGAGTGTGTACCCAAAAAAACGATATGCGCCACTTGAGCTCACATTATCGGCTTTTTACGTCTTCAAAGAGTGGTTGTTTTTGAAGCTTTGGCTAATGCGCAGGCGTCCGTGGAAACTGACCACGCGTCGACCTCCACCAATAATCATGATAGATGATCCACGTACGGGTGGTGACTCCAATAGGTGCAGCATACGCAGGAGGAAATCCGTTACCCTGATAGTCCACATACGTGAACCTGTAGTGATCCGATATGAAAAGCGCCCAACACGGCGCGTCGCCACTCTCCAGTATGGGGTCGGGTCGGAGGGGGTTGGGTCGCGGGATACGATATGAAAATTGGGCTCCGAGGTCGAGGTCGGGTCGGGTCGGGTCGGGTCTGAAGCGAGTCCAGGAAATTCAGTGTCGTTTCCGGGAAAACACCCCCCCTCCGACCCCGACCCCGACCTCCGAGGACAACCCCTAAGCGGACCCTAGGCGACCGGACCCGACCCCCCGGGCCGAGGTTTGAGAGTCGACGTGTCACACTGGAGTGTCTGACACTGAAAGTGCGGGAAAAGGTTCGTCGAAGTTTCGTCACTGACCTCGCTAAGTTTCGTCATCTCTTTATTAGGCAACCAGTGGGTTTCGTCAGTGAGTCTACCGGTAGTAAATCTCCGTACGATATAGCAACCTCCGGCCGCCGCGGTGGGCGCACCGCGCGGACGGACGCGACGAATTTCGCGACGCGCCCTCGAGAGACGAGCGAGCATCCGGTAACGGCCGAGGTGCGTCGCGTGGGCATCTGCAATCTGAATCTCTGGCGTGTCTGCGGATACCCGCGACCACCACCCCGCACCCAATTCGATCGAGTGGATCGACGTCGAATCCGCACCGCATCGGCTCGGTGCCGTCTCGGTAACGGTCACGCGACATCCGACAACCGCGACATCGTGACGAGAACGGAGAGAACGTGATCCGGATCCGTTAGTCCGGACTCCGGTCCGGAAGGCACCGGCACCGCGCGACTGGCACCGCGCGTTCGCGCCGTTCGATCTTCGAACGGACGGTTCCGACGACTAGTCTTCCGGATTAACAAATGAACTCAGTCTTCCTGGGATGCGACCTGCAGACCCCAACATACATGACAACGTGAACGTCGCGTCACACCAGATAGGCCGAGACGCGTTTCATGACATGATGATGATCCCGCACATTGCCGAGGGCGATGGTTTGCACACGAGCGCGGCAGTGCGTCCACGAACATGCGCGACTACCCCTACGTATGTCAGCCTGAGCGTGTATGCGTATTTCACTAGATGCTGCTCCCGACTGCTGTTCTCTCCGCCGCACCAGCCACAACGAAAGCCCGCAACACACGGGCCCTCGTTGACACGCTCGGAGCTCGTCTGCATCCATCAGCGCAGTCCTGTGGACTGCATCTGCATCTGCGTCTGCCGTACCGCCGTCGCCGTCGTTCAACAACTTGGGGGTTTGATTTCACAGAATTGGTTGCATGTTGCGAGTGGTGCTGCGATCAGCGAGTGGACCTGGGAGCGGACCGCTCGAGGAGTTGCTCAAGTTTGGCGTACAATCGATCTAATTGATCCAGCTTGTCGAGCTTCTTCAGCTGCATGGCGACCGCCGCCGAAGTGGCCCCGTCGACTGTCGGCGGCGTCTCGATTACGGCCTTGGGCTGGGGATCGGCACCGTTGTAGACACGGTCCAGATACTTGCTCCATGCAATCTGAATCCTAAGAGCGCTGACCTCCATCTTCATGGCATGAGTGGGTTGGTGCTTGTTTACTTTGTTTTTCGAGCCTCCTTCGAGCCAGTTGATGAGCAAGCGGAGCGACAGGTAGCGCAGGCGCTCTTTGCGATGATGCTCCTTCAGCACAGCGGTCCGGATGATCGCGCTTTCGTGTGGGCGGCGTTGGAATAGATCCATGAGCTGATCTTGGAAAATGACGATCATGTCGCAGGCCAGCATGGCGCGGTGCGTCGCGTTCCGCCGTCTGCCCGTGATTGCACTCTCACCAAAGTAGCGGTGCGGCCCCACGCGATAAAGCACGCGGCCGTCGAAGCTCGAGATGACGTCCACCTGGCCCTTGAGCAGAAAGAAAAGGCCATCAGGCCGGTCGCCCCTCGAGAAGATGATTTCACGCGGCGACGCCGACATGGGTTTGAGCAGCGGGAAGACCTCGGCCTGGAATTCAGGGTCAAGCGCCTTGAACAGGGGGATGCACTGGATGGTCTCCTTGAGGGCGTAAGTCACCACCTCGTAGCGGAGCGACGGCGTGAGATTGCCCAAGATATCGCTTTCGTCAAACACGGTCTTGTGAGAATAGAAGTACGTGTAGTAGCGGCGCATGCGGACGACAAGGTCTCGGGGCAGATTACGAAAGCGCATATACTCCTTAACCTGGTCCAGCTTCTCCTCGGCCTCAGCACCCTGCCGATCCAAGGCAGCCACCAGAGAGTTGACGGACGCGAGCATCGTCGCGAAGACGAGCGAGCCCGTCAAGAGCGCTAAGCATGAGTACATGCGCTCGAGGTTGTTCTGTGGCGTAATGTCGCCGTAGCCCACGGTGGTCAGCGTGGTGAGCGCCCAGTAAACGGAGTACAGGTACTGGATATGCGGAGGTGCGTCAAGTCCCGAGCCGCCCGCGTACACGGCCACCCACGTCGGGGTCTCATCTTGATCCAGACCCACCAGGACGGCCAGGTAAAACCAGAAGCACCCGAGCATGTGCGCAAGAAATAGTATGCTGCAGAGCATCTGTACGATGCGCAGGAAGGTCAGATTGACGTCAAATTTGATCTCAAGCGCTGCAATGTATTCTCCCACCTGCGCGAAACGGTACGCAACGCCAGCGCTCTCAGGAATCGTGGGTCGAGGGATGAGATGCTCGTGCAATGAGTGCAGGTACAAGCAGCGCAGCAGACGCAGGCGCACCTTAAGAAGGCGCAGCAAGCGCAGCAAGCGGAAGAGGCGCAGAAAGCGCAGCATGGCGAGGTGATCGTTATCACCCTCGACGAATATGTCGATCAGCTCGACCGGCACCGAGGAGGGCACGTCGATCCAAAACCAGCCTTGCAAGTAGGTTACCGCGATTCTCGGGCGCGAGATTACCCATCGCGTGTCATCTAAGTAAGCAGTGTTAAAGTTGAAGAGCACGTCCGTGATGAACACGAACGTCACGCATTGCTCGAAAATAAACATGTATCCGACCGCTTCAGCGTCAAAGCAGATGCGGAACGGAACCATGATTGCCGAGTACATGATCATGACGAGGATGAGCATATCCCAAGACTCTTTCCATGGTCGCGTAGGCAGAAATACTCCATTTTTCGGCAAATGAACCTGATCATCTGGAAGGTAATCATCAGAGAGAGGGTTCTCCTCCTCGCCCTGGGTAGCAACCTGGAATCCTTTCTTGCCGTCATATATATTGCTCTTCGGATGGACTGCAGATGCTGACTGCAAACAGCCGACTGAAAGCCTGACGCCTCGCCAGATGTGCGCCCACCCAAGGGCAAAATGATCCGAAGCCGTGCCTGCCATGAGCAGTTGATCGGCCGGATCTGCAGTCTGCTTGACCAGCTCCATGCAGCGACTGACAATCCTGCACACAGTCACGTCTGTTGCGTTAATGTTGTCGCGCGTTCGTCAGGGCGGCAGCCAGCAGCCGCAGTACAGCCGCAGTGCAGCGCTGCCAGGCGGGCTCTGCGGACCGCTCTGCGGCCCTGCGGGCCGAGCGCGCGAGGGGTTGCTTTGGCGCATACCAATCCCTTCGGCGCAAGTTCCTCTTTTTGCGCGTTGGGGATTCTTCCTAAGTTTGCGAAAAAAAGGTCAAGTTTCGGAGAACGAAGATAGGAAGGAACCCTCGGAGAGGGACTCTAGAGGCGCCTAGCCCTCCGGTTGCTACTCCTCTAACTGTGCACTCGAGCTGGCCACTGAGACGCCCTCAGCCTCACCCGCCTCGGCCTCGCCTCTACAACTCGGCGTCTTCCGTCTAAGGCTCGCTAGCCTAAAGCCTAAATTTAGTACTCAAGTAGTTAGTTATTCCCGGCTCTACGTTTTCCAGAAGATTTCCAGCCGTTAATATCCACCACACAAAAGTGCTGAACTTAGTATCTGGTGCCTATATACTCCGCACAGACGAGCTTCAAAGGATGAGTTCTACGAATACTTTGCGCAATTGGGTAGAGCTGGAGGCGGGACCGTCGTAGGGTATGTCTTGAGTGGCGGCGGCAGTCTCCGCGGTCTAGCACCGAGGATCTGTGGTTCGGGCCTCTTTGGTAGCGGCTCGCTGTACACCCACATCCACGGTTTAGGCTGCAAAACGCTGGCAGCTGGCCTCAAGGTTGCACCCCGCCCCGATTGCGCAGACAGTCCTTTTGAACTCCTTGGTCGCATGGGGGCACTCAGGGTGCGGGTGAGCCCTCGGCCGTTCCAGTCGTCCAGCGCCGATCCATGCCGCAAACTCCTGCTCAGATCGATGATCTCATTGCTGATGGTCTTTGGGCTGCGCGTCGGCATGGTCGAGTCTCCGCCGAATTCCTTAACCGCCTGCAGCTCCGCTCGAAACATTCTACCATGGGTGCTCGATGAATCAGCCACCTGCAAACTCAGCTGGGGGCCCGGCTGGCTCTTGACCTCTTGCACCTCCTGCTCCTGCTGCTTTCGCTGCTGCTCTCTAGACGCAACTGCGCCATCAGGAGGGACGTTCTCGAGGTCTTTTCCAAATTGTTTCTGTGCTGTTTTCACCTCCTCGAGTTGAAGAGGCGTCAGCGCATCGAAGCCCAAGATGTTGGCCGCATCGATGTAAGCTCTGGCGAGCCGGAGCTGTGATTCTTGCAGGACAGCCCAGCTTGCCTTGAATTCGCGATCAATCGTCTCGATCTTCACGCGGGTTAAGGGAGGTGCCTTGGCTTCAGCTTGATCACTGGACGGCCAGTCGACGCTTGCCCGTGATGCAGCCGCAGTCGTGTCGGCGAAGCTAGTCTTGAGACTTGCCCTTGGCGACGCTGATGGTGCAGTTGAAGGCCTCGAGGCATTCGGCGCCTTGCTCATAACGGCTGCTTCCGTCTCGACCGCTGCCTTCTTCGTTGCTGCTGCTTTTGCGGCTGCTGCTTTCTCGGCCGCTGCCTTCTCCACGGACGCCTTCTCGGCCGCGGCCGCCTCAGCCGCCACCTTCTCGGCCGCCGCCTTCTCGGCCGCCCCACGAGCTGTAGCCTCCGCAGCCGCGCAAGCTTGCGCCGCGGCGTTCGCCTTGTCCTGCAACATTTTGAGCACTGACAGATTCTGGGTGACGGCGCCCACCTTGCGCTTGGCTGCGGCGAATGCTCGCTGCGCCTGCTCGGCCGCGGCCGATGCTAGTGCCGCGTCGTCTGCCGCCACCTGCGCAGCGACGAGCGCTGCCTCGCTCTTTTCCGCGGCGACGAGTGCCGCAGCGACAGCCGCAGCGACGAGTGCCGCAGACTCGCTCTGTTCCGCTGATACAGCAGGTTCGGTGCCTTCAGGTGGCGCAAGATTGCCAGTTGCCTCCGCGACCGCCGCCGCAAGCATGCTCTCCATGAGAGCAGGGGCGATGAGCTCTACAAGACCATGCACCCCTCTCTCCGCCTGGGCATGCTCGCTGCTCGCAGATGCCTCGGCGTCGGCGAGCACCCTCTGGATTTCGAAATCCTCAGGAGACGGAGGCGACCCCAACGGCACATGGTGGTTCCTCGTAATTATTGAGGTCAGCATGGATTGCGCGAGTTTCTCCTCGGCGAGCAGGCTGTTGTAGGACCGTTCGTTGACCTCCTTCTTGCGCAGATTCCAGCCCTGCTCGAGCCATTGCTGCAGAGCGCGCGCATCAACCTCGGCGCCGTGATTGCCAATCACCGAGACGGCCTCTTCCACTGTGAGCTTCAGCGCCTCCCCCCACAGTTCGTTGTTGTTGACCACAGTCTTCATGAACTTGAGAAAGGACTTGTTTGCCCCCTCAGCGTTCGACCCTTCACTCGGGGCGTCAGCCTCCCACGCGCTTATCAAATCGAGAGGCGTAAGCCCTTGTCGGAGCAGTAGATCTTGCAGCTCTTCTTGCAGAGTGACGGTGCTCCACTTGATCTCTTCAAGAGGCAGACTTTTCTTGTCGCGGCGATGCTGGAACGTCATGCGCCTAGGTGGCCAAGCCGTGCCTCGCCGTGTAATGCCTTGCCTGACCCATCTGTTGAACTCGTTGATGCCGATGAAACCAGAATCCTCGCGATCGACGTCGCAAAAGGCCTCATTTCGAATCTCATCGGTGACCTCAAAGCCGAGGCGCTGCAGCGCCTTGCCAAATTCCGCGAGACTCATGACGCCGCCGCTGCCATGAAGCTCCATCATGGAAAGGAAGAGATCGGCACCGGATGCGTCGTTTCCCCGCATCAACTTTTTGAGCTCTTCACGCAAGATGTTGACGCTCGTAGCAGTACTGAGCATGTCCCGAGCCGTGCGCCATTCAGCGTGCTTACGACCGGACGTGATTCTCCGATGGATGCGTTGACGCTGGTCGGCGCCATGACCAAACGCGAGAGAGGCGAGCTTGATCTTTGCCTGCAAGTTGATGGTTGTGATGCGCTCGCTCAAATCACTCAGGACCTCTTGGCATTTGAGGAGGCCTCTTTCATCCTTGTACGAGGCCTCGAATAGATCTAGCCCCATGCGGTACGAAAAGCCGAGCTCCTCGACTGCAAGCGCAAACTCGTCCTTCGTCAGCTCGCCAGCAGCATTCTCATCGTATTGTCGGAAGACAGATCGGAAGCCTTCAGCAATCTCTGCGTACTGATTAATGAGGACCCACGTGACGAACTCCTCGGAGGAGATGCGGCCGTCTTGATCGGTGTCAATGCTGCGGAACAGGGTCGACTGCTCTTGAGCTGAAACGGTAGAGCTCTTGGGGATTATCATCCGAAACTCGTCCATGCTCAGTCGCTCATCGCCACCCACATCAGCCTCCAAGAACTTCATGGCGGCCTCTCGCAAAAAATACTTGCTAAAATCGGAGTGACCCTTTTGCAGCCGCCTCAGCTTGGCCACGTTCCTCGCTAAGCCGCCGGTCGCCGCAAAGGACGGCATTCCGAGCCACTCGTGTCCCCGCTCGCTCGGCGGCCGCTCGCACACCAGAGCGCGGTTGAAACCTCCGGTCCAAGAAGGGCAGTGGGCGTGGGTGTGTGGGAGGAGACGCGGTAAGCGCGCATACGAGAAACACCTGTTTCCACCTTCTTCTAGGGTTTTCGAAACGTGTCCGTCGGGACCCCCATGTACCAGTTACCAGATACCCAGCTCCCCCTGTGTTTTTGAACCAGACGCCGGGGACCGGGCGGCGGTCCGGCGGGGTCAACACCGCCCCTTGAACACCGCCCGGCTACTTGCCTTCACGCTTAAGCGCGTCCTTAATCAGGCGCTCTTCACACGGTCCTTGCTTGCTTGCTTGCTTCACACGGTCCATCGGACCTGGCTGTGTTGGAAGAATTTAACCTCGACTTGACGTGACATTTCACATCTGCGTCGGAAGTTTGCGGACCAAGGGGCTCCCAGCCCCTTGTGCGGACGCACGCGTCGGGGTGCGTGTGTGCGGACGGATGTCGAATTACTCTCGCCGAGCTGAGTCAATTTGCCTAGAGAACACGCACCGCACGTCGAAGCCAGACTTCTGGTCTTGTTACGACGATTGCCGCCGGAACAGCTGCAGCTGCATGCAGTACCGCAGCGCGCCTTCAGAACTGAATTGTCGCTGGGCTGGTCGCGACTTCCATGGAACAGCGACGAGCAAGGCTGGGTTTGATGCTTGGGTGCTTGAAGGTGCCCAGCCTTTGCTAAGGAGCGAAGCCACTGGCGGCACATGCATCTCAGCTGGCTCGATCCTGAAGCCACCATCCTCGGGGCCTCTGGTGACGCCAAGATACTTCATGCTCCCCCCGCTGTACGACGATCGAACACTGCTCGCTTGCTATGCCGCACATCACAAGGGTAACGGCTATCCGTTTTCAGCCGACTCAGCGTTCTGGCTTGCTCGGTCACTGGCAGCCCATCCTGCCCGCGTGCACGGTCCGAACGGAAGCGCCGAACTGTGGTGGGTGCCGAACTCTGCGGCGCTCAGTGAGGCGGCAGGGACTTGTGCAGGCAACTCGCATCATGGTCGCATGATGGCCGCCGCGGACGCACTTCGCTCGGCTTCTAGCTTCCGTCTCAAGCCTAGCGCGCATTTCGTCGTCAATAGCGTGGCCTCGACGATGCGCAGCTCGCTCGGCGAGCTCGGCGAACTCGTCTCGAGGAGCGGCGGCTATGCGGCGTGCCTCGACCCTCACTTATGTGGCGCCTTCAAGAAAGAGCGCTCGATCTCGTTGCCATGGCCGACAATACCCGCCCTGCTGACGTCATTCCACCGCCGTGCGGTGGATGACGAGGCATGTGGCAAGCGACGCATGGTTCGCAGCATTGTGCTCTACTTTCGAGGATCTCTAGGGAGCTCAGGTGACGCACAGTCGCTGCGAATGCGTCTGCAGCTTCTTAGGGGAATCAGCGGCGCGCAGATCACGCTGATTGGCAACGAGAAGGTACGATCTCCTCTTATTGAATCTGATTGCTCGTGGCGTCCCCCTCGAGCTGTTCATTGTTCACGAACAGCTTCTGATTACCCCGATTGCATCTGATTGCTGTGGTGGCGTCCCCCTCGAGCGCATCATTGGTCACGAACAGCTTCAGGCAGCGTCCGCTTTATACGCCTCCAAGATGCACGTGCCACTGTCGCGCCTCAAGCGCATGGAGGGCACAACCTATGGGCGGATGCTCTCAAACTCGAAATTCTGCCTTTGCCCGACCGGGGACATTGCCTCACCGGGTCAACGATTGTACGACGCTATTGCTGCGGGCTGCGTGCCTATCATGATAGGTGTGAATGCGCAGTCGCTTCCGTTTGCTCGCCAGGTCGACTACACGAAGTTCGCGGGCTTTGCGTCCCGCTCCTCTTTCCTCAAGGATCCGGTCTACACGATTGAGACTCTGATTCACAGGCTCCTGCCAAAGTTTGCGGCCTTGCAGCGCGCGATGATGGACGCGCGTCAGCAGCTACTCTACGGAGTGCTCAACGACCCGAGCGGTGAGTATGCCGGCTACGGAAATCGGTCGATTGCCGAACCACAGGCCACCAGTGAGATTGCGACGCTCTTGCTAAGAGAGCTTGCGCTGTCGGTTGCATTTGGTTGAAATACAAGAGTACATGTTGGTAGCAGGAGGTTCAGCTACGCGGGCCCTACGGCGAGGGCGGCCGCGCGTAGTACAATCGATAAAAGAAAAATGGACAAGTGGACTAGTGGATGGTGCGTGATAATCGGATTCACTTAATGTAGAGGACGAAAACCGGCCCGGAGTACGCGAAAGCGTGTGAGAGCAGAAGGGGGGGTCGCTTGCGGCTTGGTGAGCTATACAGTCGCGCGGCGGCTGCTCGAGAGAGCGCTTTTCGGCACTTCCAACTCAGTTTTCGCGGACGGCCACTCGAAGATAGCAATCAGCACTTCAATGCCACCAGCAGCTGCAGACGACGACTTACCACCCGAGGAAGATGACCTCGAGGCGCCTAAGACCACAGTGCCTCCCATCAAGGGGCTTGGTAAGCACAAAGGCGCAGATGAGGCCGAGGAGCCATTACTCTCCGGCAGTGCCGGAGGCAAGCAGGCAGCATCGGACGAGCCGGAAAGCGGAAGGAAGACTCCACGCGACAAGTTTCGGGAGCTTAGCACGTCGACACCTCGCGAAAAGCCAGGAGCGCCTAGCACGGATCCAGGCAGTGCTGCTGATCCAACAGCTGCTGCATTGAAACGTGCCGGAGTCGACAGTGAAATCCTACAAAAGTCTGGCCGAGACCTGCTCAACGAAATGATGGCAGAAGCAGCGCCTATCACCAAACTACCAGAAAACAAGCGCATGGAAGCATACATCGAGTCTCTAGCAAAGCAAGCAGAAGGTACTCAGGCAGCCGAAGCGGTTGGTATTCTCAAGCCGTGTCTTGTGATGACCATTCGCATCTTCATGGCATGTGGCCCATGTATGAGCTGCTTCTGGAAGTGGGGCAACATCCTCTACGCGTGGTTGCCGAAAAACGTAACGATGATGATCTTTGGCGCTACGCTGTGCTACTTTGGCGGCACATTCACGGCCAGCATCGCGGCCTACGAGGCCTTTCGCAGGATGGGTTTCGACAGGGCCCAGGGCGATCTGGATCACATTATGACGCAGATAGAAAAGGTGAAGGATGCTAACGTGTTGGATGACACTAAGGACGATGATGGCGACGGCGTTGCCGATGTCCAACAGGTCACTCCTTCCGAGTTGGTCCGGAGAAAGCTGGTGCTCATCATGAAGACCATCGACGAGCCGGATAGGATAAACACAGCTGCAGCGTCCATCTGGGCAGCCAGCATTTCCGTGCTGGCCACGTTAGCCATCGAATTCGCAGCAACAACGGCGATGGCCTTGGGCGTACGTTCAGCGCAGTGTAACTCGCGAAACGCGCGTCCGAGCGCTCGTACTCCAGCTCAGTGCTGATCTGTGCGTCGGTCCAATCTCGTTGTGGCAGATTGTCAGCATGATCCGCTTCCCGATCTTGCGCTTTGCCACACCAGTGCTGATCGACACGCTCGGCCCCGACCTGAAACACTGGTGCCCATGGATCGTCGACACGGCAACCTCTCTCACGCTCATCTATATCGCCTGGGAATACAAGATTTCGGTGTTCGCTTTCTACTCTGCCTTACGTGGCGGCCGCGTGTTTGCGGATGCTTTGTTCGCCATCATCGTCGAAAACGCAAAGGCTGGGAACAATTACTGTCCCATCATTGGCCCAGATTGGGATCCGAACGAGTCGGTCCTCGATGAGGTGATCGGCTTCCTCATTGCCTCGCAAGGCTTTATCTTCCAATGCACGCAGGACTATGAGCTCCCCTTCCCAATCAACTTCCTGCTGTTCCCCTTCACGATCGTGGAGAACATGATCCGAGCGCAGGTCACAAATGGAGCCGAAGATTCACTCTATCGACCCGTGCCCATCTTTTGATCGCCGAACGACCGCCTTTCGCGAACATCGAGGGTGATGTCAGGCGTACGCGACGACTCTCGGCTGGGTATAGTGCCGGTAGATTGGTTATCATAGCTCCGCGCGGCCCACGCCGGCCGCCGCGGCGGCTCGCCACGGTCCTGCGTAGCTGCAGCGAGTAAGTTTGTGAGTAAGTGAACGATGAGATCGGCATGCGTACGTGCAATGGAAACAACCTCACACCGGCTGTAAATCGCAAGTTAAACTTCAAGTTATTCTGACGACGGCACGACGCTACAGCACGCAATCCGCGCGATGAACATCTGAGCCGTCGTCCGGTCCATTGCCCGCAGGTTGCTGAAGCCGCCTCGGCTTCCTTCGCAGGTTGCTGAAAATGCCCTTCGGGCGGAACAAATACGCAACCTCGCGCGGCACGGTCTGTATTGTGAGAGGACGTGATTTGAGTAGAGGACCTATGTCCCGGCTGCTCATGCCGACCGCTGCCAGATCATTCACTGCGACGAGAAAGGCTCCGGACGGAAGTTCTTGCTTCGAAGCGGGCGTGTCGGGCACCACTTTGTCGATTATGACGCCGTTTTGCATGTCCTTGAGCGTAAAGCCAACCGGTGTGATATGCACACGCCCCTTGCGGTCGGTATGGCCTTCAAACGTGCACTTTGTGCAGGGCGCGATGTTTAGCGTCATAGGCCAATTGGCCTTCGAGATAGCCTTGTTGACGCCGATCCAGCTAAGCCCGTACACTGGGTGGCCATTGACCGAGAGGATGATGCCGCCAAGGGGCACCTTCAGGGCGAATGCTTGTGAGCCAGCGATGACATCTGCAACGATGACACCGGCGGGCACCTCCTTCATTGTGATCCCCGTCGGGCCAGGGTCGAAGATGAAGCCCGTGGCTTTTGTGGTTGCATGCGACTGCTCGACTGGGATTGCACTGCTGCCTTCTGCCGTGGCTTTCTTTGATGCTGAAGCACGAGGTGCAAAGAAAGGAGCGATCGCAGCTTTGCGGCTGCCAGCGATTCCGCCCACGCCAAGGGCGAGTGGTGGTACAGGCACGCCGTAGACCATTTTCTCAGAAAGCACAAGATCATGCACCCTCTTCCGACGACGTGCTGTGTCCTGGCGCTCCTGGTCGGCGGCGACGTTGGCATCGTGGTCGTCCTGACGAATGAGCGTTGCACGAAAGTGCTTCCGCTCGGCGTCTGCTTGACGTTCGCGTTTGGATTGCGCCTCGAGCGATAGGACGCGCTGACGAGACTCTTCGGCCCTATGGCGGCGCTGTTCTTTCATGGCGTCGACGGTGGCTTTCACCTCGGCAGAGTGCGCGCGTTGCGCTTGCGCTGCGGCTTTGCGTGCACTCGCCTCTTCGTCATAGATGCTCTTCATTACATGGAAGCCGATCTGCTGCCGCACGCGCTCGACCGATGCCGACCGAGCCGCGACGGCCAATCCCTGCTCATAGTGGCGCTCGGCCGCAAGTGCAGCACCTTTTCTTGCGAGTTCCTGACGCTCTTGGCCTTTGACCTCCTGCGCCTGCGCACGCTTGAGCGCTGCGTCCGAGCCATAGTGCCGATCGTGCAGCTCCTTTCCGTACGCGGCGTGCGCCGCGCGCAGCTCGTTGCGCCGCCGCTCTATCTCCTGCAGGTATTCTCGCTGGGCAGTCGCGGCCTTGGACGCTTCCTGGCGCGACTGCTCGACGGCAAGCCGCATGCCGGAGCGTACACGCTCTTTGGTAAAGAGTGCCTGCTCTATAAGCGACTGCTGCATGTCTGTGCGCAACTGCATGTGGTTGTTGCGCCGTGCTGTTGCGGCCTGCTTGTGAGCACGGGCCCACTGGAAGTTGCCAGACTCAACGCAGAGGCGAGCAAACTCCGCTTTCGTGAGCGGACTGGCTGCGGAAAATACGTCGTCGACGCTGCTGCCGGCGCCCGCAGAACGAGAGCGCGGCGAGGCGGGGGCCGAGCGCGGACGGGCGACGACAACCATTTGGAGAGCCGCGACGCGTCGTGGCGAGCTGGCTCACGCGTCGTGAGTGTTTGCTGTTGTAACGGCGCTGGGTTCTGGACAAGGGGCGTGTTGTACGACTCAAGTACATTAAGTACATTACAAGTACATCACCACAGGTAGAATCGTCTCTTGCAAGAGACGGACGCTAGACCCGGACGCATGCAAGTCCGAAAAATTGTCGTTGTAGACAAGGGGTACTTGCAGACCACCTTCAAGCGTTTCGAGACTGGGCTGGACCGGAGGACAAAAAGTTGACTCCGCCACGGGACATCACCACGACCGCAAGCATGCCACCGGCTATGCAGCCGGAGAGCACTATGAAATCTCTCGTCATCTATCGAACCAAGCCGACGATTGGAACCATCACGCCCGCCGTCGGCCAGAAATCCTCGTTCGGCAATCAGATGTGCGTGCTCGTCGCGTGTCTATAGACGACAGATTGTGATGCAAGAACGGAACCGGCCTTGACCGGGACCGGGCTTTCTACAATTTCATCACTATCCTACGCGTGATTTTTCTCGACTTCACAGGTACTCCACGCAGCCCTCAAACCCGAGCTATGGCATGGGTACAGGCACACGTGCGAATTCTGACAAGCGGTTCATCTCGAACGCTCACGTTGCCAAGGATCAACCACAGTGGACACCGGGGCCTGGTGCCTACCAGCTGCACAGCCAGGACATGGCGCCCAGGGTGCCTCCACCAAAGCTGAGCACAGGGGCTCGCCCCTATGGCTTCCAAGCAGAAACGCGCAAGAAGACAGTGCCGGCTTGGCGGTTTCCCAAGGACGATCGCTGGGCCCGCCTCCACAAGGCGAACCCCAACCCAGGCCCTGGCGAATACACCCCGTAAGCGCGAATGTACATGTAGAGCGCTGAAAGCGCGGCGGAGGACGTGTCAAATAGTACTGCGTGGAGTCACAGATTTAGGCCCCGACGAATCGTATCCGCGTAGCGGACCGCGACGGGGCGCGCGACGCGGCTGACGCCGGGCTGACGCGTGGGCCGTCGCGCCGGCCCTGGCTCCCCGGCGGCGGGACGGGGCCACGGCGGAACGCGGGAAGTTTACCCCCGGTATAACCCGCGGGTTGGGCCGGGTTCGGGCGTTGGGCGCCGGTTGGGGCGTCGGTTCCACCGGTACGATCTTCTCGATTGGAACCCGGTACGACGGATAATTGGTGACACCGTCGCCGATGGACTGCGTATGTGAATACGCCGAATCGCCGATACCGGCGTTTTGGTTCGAAACGGCGTGGTTCTAGCCCTCTACTGGCCGTCCGATTCTCATTGCAGCTTGCATCACTCACGCACATCACCCTGACACTGTGGACACTGGACTGCGCACCGGCACCGGTCACCTGCCCCGGAACAGTGCACTTGGCCCCAAGACGGTCACGCGCTCGGCATCAGCGTCGGGCGATGCCAGCTCGAATCGGCAGCGCCACTCGACACCATCCACGTGCACATCGTAATCGGCCGCACCGCCACTCTTCTGCTCGCGCCGCCACCGGTACACCGGCCGAGGATCCGCTGCGAGAGTCTGCACGAGCGCCCGCCGAAGCTGCTCCACGTCGCTCGTCAACGCGCCTGCCATGGCGCTCGTCTCCTTCAGTGCCGCCTCCGCCTCCAGTGCAAAGGTGACCTCATGAAGGGGCGGCGGATCCACCCACTCTGCGACGCGCACGTCGCCTGCCGAAGGCGTGTCGGCGTAAGGAAGGTAGGGCTTGATGTCAAGCACCGGCGTGCCGTCGACGAGATCTACGCCGGAAAGCCTTAGTGTGTTGCCCTGGACGGCCTCGAGACGCACAAGGCTCAGACCGATCGGGTTCGGCCGAAATGGCGAGCGTGTCGAGAATAAACCTGCTCGATCACCTCGTAGATGCGGGGCGCGCACCTTGGCCTGCTTCGCGTCGTGTTCGTTGAGGTGTGCGGCCCAGAGCAGCCAGACATGGCTGTACTCGTTGAGGCCCTCCAGGGCCTGGTGGGCATCGATGTCGGTGAGTGACAGCGTGAGAGTCGCAACCGCGTCCGGCACGATGGCACCCTGGCGAGGCGCGCCGAACTTTGTGCTGTAGATACTACGAATTTCTCCTATCGGCTGCAGCGACCTCCAGCCAGTCCACACAAGGAGGAGAGTGAAAGCATTCATCGTAAAATCGTGTGTAGTGAACTGGTGAGGGTTTTGGCGCAGGTTGTGGGCTCTCTGTACCTTTGTGAACGTTCGACGTGGGTCAATCGGCTCTGTTTGGTACAGCCCGCTCAGAAAACACACACCTTTGAATGTCCCCATACGAGGGAGCGTCACACGGAGCCGATGCGCTGCTGCGCTCCGCAGGCTGCCGGCTGCGCGGCCTGCCCGCGCTGCGCCGCCGCCCGGCCTTAACCCGGCCGCCCACCCCGCTCCCCGGACGCCTCCCCGCGCGGGAGCCGGACCGACGCCGTAGGCGTTACAAAAGCCCGACCTATTTTAAGCTCCCCCGGCCGCCACGACTCTCTCTATACACGTAAGTCACGAAGCGCGCCGCGCGAGACCGAAATTGAGCTACCTCCGCGGCGCGACGTCCGAGTAGCTCACTGTCACAACACATCACAAGACCCACACAGCGCCAAACAGAGGCCATCAACAGGCACATACCCGGCGCGGCACATGCACAGGTGCACAATCGCTCCCCGAGATTATAGCCCGGCCACGGTCGATGCGGCGGCACTCCTCGGGAGTAGGCCGCGCGCCGTGCCTCCACCACAGAGCATGCTTGCTCTACGAGCATCCTCGTTCCGGGGCCGCTCGAGATTGTGGGCAGCGGGTAGTGCGAGCGGCGGCGCTCACTCGTCGTCGTCCATGCCAGGCACGTAGTCGCCCTTGGCCTTCTTCTTGGCCGAACCGCCGAGGGAGCTGGTAATGCGCTTCTTTGTCAATGACTTGGGCAACTCTTTCGACGGCTTGCCCTCGCGGCAGTAGACGGCGCCTTCATACTCCTCTGACCCATTCTGGTCCGCCTTGAAACACGTGGGGCAGATGTCCTCCTCGTCGTTGAAGAGGTACGACTCCTCATAGCAATCGGTGCCGCACACGTCGCACGAGATCTCGTCCTGCTCGATCTTCTTCCCGTCCTTGTCGAAGTAGCCGTACGCCATCTCAACCGGATTGTGGATCGTCCACGTGGCGCCGAAGCCAAAGTGGAGGTGCACGGAGTCGCCCACGGTGAGCTCGACCGCCGGCGAGCCATCATCGGGCGTCAGCGTGGCAACGCCAGCGGTGATGAGCACGCGCTCAGAGCCGTAGTCGCCGTCGTAGTCGAAATGGAACTTGTTCTCCGTCTCCTGCATCGGCGCAACCTTCGAATCCCAGATGGGCCATTGGGTAGCCATCTCCTTGAATTCGTCGGTGACGCTGGCAGCAGGCACGAACTTGTACAGGTGCGCCATCGAACCCGGAGGCACGGGCGGCTTCGGCTTGGGCGCGGGCGGAGCAGCAGGGGCAGGGGCCAGAGCAAGCGCAGGAGCTGGGGCAGGCGCAGGCGCGGGCGCTGGGGCCTCCGTGGCGTCGGCGGCGACCTCGGGGGCGGCGGCGGTGTCGGTGCTGACCTCGGGTTTAGCTTCGGTGTCGGCCATATTTAGAGAAGCGATTTCAATGGGAGAAGTCAACCCGACAGACACTCTTGTCGTGCCGCCCACGCGCCGTTCGAAGTTAAGATGAAAAAGTTCATAAATAATTTTGCGATCGGGTCTGGCTCTTTGACAACACACGGCCATCCTCACCGCTGCCGTCTCATCTCCGCGTACTGCCTCGAATACGACGTGGGCGGCCGCTTGTTGCTCGCGGGCTGGTGAGGATGGCCGCGCACAGGCAAACTGCTACCGCACATTGCGGCCGGCGATGCGCCGCCAGCCGTCGAGACGCTCAAGCGCGGGGAGCTCATGCCGCTGGCTGGTGCTCGCGACACGCTGCCCACCCAGGGCGAGGACGAGGCGCGTTGTGGCGATACGGGCACAGCCGCGGCTGGAGGCAGCCCTGTGGCTGGTGGCAGCCCGACGGCTGGCTGCGCGGCGCTGGCGCCCTCACCCACTGCATCGAGGCGCCTGCCGAAAGCATCGCCATTCTGGTACGCATTCCACGCGCGATCCCACGCGCGCCGCACGGTTGCCTGCACGATGTCGTCATAGTACTTGCTGAGAGCCGCAGCTTCCGGCGGTGGCGGACGCACCAGAGGAGACGGCGCTGCTGCAGCCGAGCTTGGGTTAGCAAGAGCGCCAGCTCTGAGGCTCGCGAAGAAGGCCTCCAGCTTAAGGAGCGGGTCCTCAGCGGTGGCGGCGGCTGGGGACGCAAAGGAAGAGGCGGGCCCGTTAGGCCGCGGTGGGTCGTGGAAGGTGACGGCCGACCGCTGTGCCGTGGGCGATGCTAGTGGAGTTGCATGGTGGGACGCCGCCCGCACATAAGCAATATGCGCCTCGAGCCGGTCAATGGCGCTCGATGGCAGCGGCATTTCTCGCCGGTCGTCAATGGCGCTCGATGGCAGCGGCATTTCTCGCCCGAGCGCGCGCCGTTTTAGCCCCCGCGCCGCCGCAATCGCGAATTGAGCTTGGACGAACTGCCCCGTTTGGGGTTCTTGCCATTGATCTTTTGCAACAAACTTAAAATGTAATAAGACGTCGTCTCGACAACTCGTTCTTCGCCCGAATGAAGGGAGGCCCTGAGTTTGTGGGCCCTCACGGAACGGAAGGATGAAGGGCCTCTCGCGCATGGGCAAGCAACCGCTCAAATTCACCTTCGAGGTGTATGTGTGCGACGTACGTGGGCTGCCGAGTAGCACAGGCTCCATCGTCGTAGTATGGGAGCGCGGCGCAGGCAAGGCGAGCGCCAGGAGTTCCTCCGCACAGACCGAGTTGGTCCCGGGCTCCATAGAGCGCTGTGCGATGGTCAACGGGAAGCTGCGCACGATGGCAACGCTCTACCGCAGCGCGAAGCGGGCCACCTTTGACCAGAAGCTGACGACGTTCAATTTGATCGACGCCAGTACCTTGACTGTTATCGCGACCACCGAGTTTGACCTCGCCGAGTATGCTGAGCTTGACGCAGAGAAGCCCGCGAAGCCCGTGCTGCTCATGCCGCGCCTCGTCCGCAAAGACTCGCCGTCAAACATGCAGATCACTGTGCAGATGACGATAAAGTCGCACTGGCACCACCAGGGGGGCAACGCTGCACCAAGCTTTCGCGAGGATCAGGACGCAGCGGACGGAGGACGCTCCCAGGGCACGACGTCGGCGCCGACCCACGAGGCGCTACAGGCGCTCGAGGCTTCGCAGCGAACTGCCAATACGCCGCTCCTCAAAACAGGGAGCAAGTTAGCTGAGGCACAGCAGCTCGCATCAGTCGCGGCCTCCGACGCGCGCCAGGCCGAGTCGCGCATCGCGACGCTGCAGTTTCGGCTGCGCACGGAGATCGTCGAGAGCACGAGCGAGACTCTCGAGCGCGCGCAGACGCTCAAGAAGGCCGATGAGAGGGAAAAGGCCTACCAAAAGCAGTTGATCTACATTAAAGATCATGTGGAGCGAATCGCGGCGGATAACGGCGCGTCGCTGAGCGGGCACGGCGGCGTGAGCCCTCTCGAAGCGGAGGTGCTGCTTCTGCGTCGCGAGCTTGCCACCGCGAAGATGGACACCGCGCGCCTCGCAGGGGAGAAGGACGAGCTCGACCACGTGGCGAGGAGGCTCAACAAGCAGTTGACGGAGGTGGCCACACAGATGCAAGTGCTGACTGGTGGAGGCGCAGCGCCTCCGGGAAAAAAAGCCCCGACTCCCCGACAAGGTAAAGGGGGCAGCCACAAAGCAGCCGCATCCTCTGTCGACGACCTCACCTAATCTGATTCGTCTTCGTCGTCCAGCGAGACGGACGACAACGCATCAACAGCAAAAGCGACGGGCAACAACGTCTCGACTGCGACTGCGACCGCGAAGCTCTGCGCAGCAGCTGACGTTCCGTGGCTGGAGGTCTGCTGGTAAAGAAGAACCGAACGTCTACGCAGCCTCCAGCCCCGCATGTGCTTCGTGCGAGACTCCGAGAATGCACCACGCGTGCGCCGCAGATGGCGAACCCAGGCGGCTTTAGGATCCCCCACAACGCCGGCCCGCAGCTCTCCATCAGATACTCCCGTCGCTCCCCGCTTGCGGCGCGCCGTCGCGCCCTTGCGCGTCGGGGCGCGCGCGCGGCCGCGGGTCGGCGAGACGGTCGGCGGCCGTCGGCGAGCCTAGCGGCACTGTTATAGCGTAGCCGACCTGACAGTCTTGCGCCGTGCCCCTGGCGTGAGACACGTGTGCTTGATGTTACCCCTGTTAAATGCTTGCCAAAGAGTCTCCGGAAATGATACGTGCCCATTACGGCCAACCGTGCACCTAATTGCTAATTCCTAAGAGCTATACTGTCCGATCTGTACCGTGCGTATATAAGTCGTTGTCCGGGCCCCCGGCCGGCGCTCGTCACATGCATCGACGGTAGTGGTACCACATTCTCAAGCTCCCAGATGGTGCCGCACTGCTCATCGGGGGACTTTGCGTTAGCACCGAGACCACCGACAGCAAGATGCCATCCAGTAGGAACCTCGGTTTGCATGACCACCGAGCCGCGCAAGGAGATCGACAAAGTGTTCAAGGCGTTCACCTCAAGTCGTACGACATCGCCGGCAGAGAGAGGTGTGACCAGCTGCTGTGACTTGCCATGGAGGTAGCACAGACCGCGGGTGCCGTCTGTGTGCAGAGCGACGCTATCGGGCTGCGAGCCAAGAATGTTATCTCGCATAGTAGAACTGGAGGCCATGCCGACGGACGCTCCGAGTCCAGTTGCGTGCAGGCGGAAACATGCGGCATACGGGCGAGAAGTGCTGCAGAGGGGTATGTCAACCAACGCAACGCCGCTGTGTCGGAAATGAACCGTTGTGCCCTTCTTATCGACGAGGACGTTGCGTACTGTCAGGTTATCGTCCACGTACAGTGCGCTTCCGGCAAGTGCAGCACTGAATACGGGATACTTTGGTACTTGTCGTGATGCGCTGATTGTCGTGATACGCCAATGCTCATCTTCGTGAGACGCCGAATCGCGAATACGGCGAATACGTCGTGGTGATAGGTGGCTGGACCTCTGCGCTGCTGGGCTTGTGGCCATTGGAACAACAGACGCGGCGGCATGAACGTTCACACCTCGTAAGAGCACAGACCGCTTCAAGCGTCGCCCAAGCTTTACATTCCATATTCACAGCCAATGTTTATAATTCACACGTCCTCGCAGAAAAATGCTTCAGTGCTCCATGCAGCTCCTGCCAAGCCATCGCACCTTCTCGCTGCGCAGTGCTGCAGCGGGTGCTGAGTGTCGTCGCCAGCGCCTCGCCGCTTCGTCAGCAACGGATTGCGCCTCTGCGTGCCTCGTCCAGCCCTTTTGCGAGGCATCCACGTGGTTTGCGCCCGAGCACTCGATTGTCACACTTCGTGGCGTGTGCATCGGCCGCACGGCCGGCACGCCTTCGGTTCTGAGCCCTGATCCGAACGCGACCGCTGCGCTGCGAACGTGCGATACTCCTGGATGCAGCCTGCAGCAGCAGCTGGACGCGATCTGCTTACGCTTCAGCAAGAGTACAGGCCATGGCAGCAGCTGCAGCGAAAGTACGGTTGCGCGCAACCGCCGCGTCCTGGGAGCTCACGAAGCGGACGTGGAGGACTACGACTGGACGTGCGCGCCACCGCCCGCACCCAACGCTTCTTATCGTCTCGCGTGCGTCGACGACCGCGGTGAGATGGCGGCCTGCCGCTCAGCGTACGAGTCCAAATCGGCAAAAAAACCGTCGCTCGAGTGCCGGCCGCCCGAGGGCAGCGCGCATTTCCCGAGCATGCACGACGTGCACCGGCGCGGCTGTGGCGTGCGCATGGCCGAGTGCGTCGCCACAGGAGGATCAGGACGAGCCGCCTCGCCCGAGGAGCTTGAGGTGGCGGCGGCGATGGCTCCGACGAGCGATGCGAAGCCGTCGCCACTGCCTCACTGGACGCGGCGCAAAGCTGCTGCTTCTGGGGGGGGTGGCGGCAGCGGCGATGCCGGCGGTGTCGACCGCCAGCTGCGCGAGGCATCCGCGATCCCGCCGCCGATCGAGGCGGCCTTAGAAGCGTTGCCTGCGATACGACGGTTACAGCGTTTGGGGTACCTGAACTGCTCGTTCAAGTACGACGAGCTCAAGGACTCGTGCGCGACGCTGCGCCCGGACCTGGACTGGCTGCAGTACGCATGGAGCCCGCGCGACAAATCGATCACGTCCTCGAGTGCTGGCCGAGGCGGCGGCGGCGGCGGCGGAGGCGGAGGCGGCGGCGGAGGCGGCGGCGGAGGCGGCGGCGGAGGCGGCGGAGGCGGCAACGGAGGACGAGGTGGCGGCGGCGGCGAAGGTGGAAGAGGAGGCCTCTCCCCGGGCGCCGAGGCAGTCTCATGGTGGCTACCAGCGAGCGGCGGCGGCGCGGCGGCCGATCCTTTTGACGCGGAGGCATTCTTGCGCGCCCTCGTGCGGCTGGCGGGTGAGCGCGGGGTAGAGCGCAGCGGTGAGCAGCCGAGGGAAGAGAAAGAGAAGAGCAAGGAGAAATCTCACAGACCGCCCGAGGAAGTGCTCTTCGTGGGCGACTCGACCGCTCGACAGCAGACGGTCTCGCTCTGTTGCATGCTTGTCGCGGGCACCGCCGCCGCTGGCGCGGGCCACCGTGTCGTCATCACCAAGGCAATCCCGTTCATGGACTTCCGATGCCGCGTGAATGCGCCGAGCGGTCGTGCGATCGCTTTGATCAGTTTCTCGCGCTTCATGCGAGCGGACGCGCTCCCAACTTGGCGTCCGGTGGAGCGTCACCCACGGCTCTCGCCCGTGCTTGCCGCCGCCATCAACCGCGCACCCACGCTCCTGATCATCAATTTAGGCGCATGGGAGTTTGAGGACGGATGCCAGGACATGCACTCGCTGCATGATGGCCTTTGCAACGTGACGCGCCCGTGGATCCTGCGCGAGTACGCCGCCAAGTGGATGCTCGTCGCTGCGGCCGTGCGCACGGCCTACTTCGAACGTACGCCCGCCCGGGCCGACAACGCCCTTGTCGTTTGGCGGGCCGCCACGCCGCGTGACTTCGAAGGCGGAGTTGCCAAATCGGGTGGGCGCTGCCGGCGGCGCGAGCCGCTCCGCCCAAACTACGTGGCGAATCTCGAGCGCGAGCTCGATCCCATGTCGATGCGATTCGCTGTGCTGAGCAAGAATTTGATCCTCGACGCCGTCGCTGCGCAACGCATACCTTGGGTCCGAGTGCTCGACGCTTACGCGATCGCGCGCACGCGTGCTGACGCGCATCCGGGCCCTGATCCCAAGACGAACCCCCACGGGCGTACCGACTCGCTGCGCCTCTTCGACGACTGCCTGCACTACTGCCTGCCTGGCGTGCCCGACGTCTTCAACGGCCGTCTGCTTCGAATCCTCGAACAGACTGCCGCCGAGGCAGAGGCGCGACGTGCCACGGGGGGGGGCGCCGAGGGCGGCGGCGCGGGCACCGCCGGGGCCGCCGAGACCTCGGCGGAGGCGGCGGTTTTGAGCATGGGTGGCGACAGCGCAGCGGCCTCAGCCGTCATCGAGGGCGCTCCGGGTGCCCTCCTGGCGCGCTGGAACTTTCGCTTTGGCGGCGGCCAGTTTGTGCAGGGAACGCTGCCGAACCTGCAGCTGCAGCTGCAACGTGGCGGCCCGCCTACGCCTCTGGAATGCCCCCTCACCCCTCCAGGTGTGCCTGCCGGCTCTCGCGCGGCAACTTCCATCGCTGCCGCCACGGCTGCGGGCTCGGGCGCTCTCTCGGGCGTTCTGGGCTCGCCACTCCTCGGCTTCTGTTCCGACTTCGACCCTCCCGCCGTGCTGCGCCGCTATGGACGGGACGGCGGCCTACCCGCAGGCGCGCACGCGTCGCTCCGGGCACGCCGGATTCTCGCAGGGCTCGCGGCCAAAGCTGCGGCCGCGCGCCGTGCCAATCGAGCTGAACTGCTCGGCAAGGCCAAGGGGGGCGCGTCGCGCGCGGATGCGAGCAGCTCGGCCTATAGCTCGGCGTCGAAGATGATCCAGACAGGCGCCAAGGCTGGCAGCCGCGCGGTCATCAGGGCGAGCGACAAGGCCGGCGTCGCGCCATCCAAGGAGGAATGGGACGCGGCGGGCTGAGATCCGAGATCCCGACCCCAGTACTTCGCGTATACGCTGGGAACCGCGGAACGGCGCACATCCATTGGCGATGGCTGCGATGGCAGGGACGAGAATGCAGAATCGCGTAAGAACTTCTGAAAGAACCGCGCTCCTGGACCGCGCCTGCGGCCTGGACCCGGGTCTCCAGCCTCGTAGAACACTTCATTAGCAGTTGAGCATTTCCCACCCGCACTTGGGCTCAAATGGCTATGAATCCCGCAAGTGTGAAAGTGAAAAAATGTCCAAGGGGTCGGTGTTGCCGCTCGTTCCCTATCCAGCAACCAGGCTCAGCTGATGCGCGCCGGAGACACACGGCGCGAGGCGCTCCTCGGGAATCCGGTGGCCGCGCCCACGGACCCGGCGCAGACTTACAAGTCGCCCTCAGTCCTCGCGGCAGAGCGCTCGCTCGCCCAGCTGGAGCAAACCCAGCGCATAGCGGCGGACACGGAGCGGCTGGGCATGTCGATCATGGGACAGCTTGTCGACCAGCGAGGGCAGCTCACTGAGGCCATCGAGCGGCGCGAGGAGACCCACCAGTCGCTGACGGCCTCCAGCCGCCTCATCCGGCAGATGCACAATCGCGCGACATGGACAAAGATCATGCTGTGTGCCATCATCGGGGGGATGCTGATTGCCATTCTCGTGCTCATCTGGTACTTTTTCCTGGGGCCTGGGAAGAAGCCGGAGGACACTGCAGGCAGCGGGCGCGCACTGCAAGATGCCTCTCAGCCGGCCTCCCCCCCTCTTGGTCCGGGCGTGATCATCCTGGCGGTGTTCGGCGTCGTCTTCCTGGGCCTGTGCTTCTGGGCGTACCCGCGCGGCCTCGTCACGCGCACGCTTGTCTGCGCCGCCACCACGGTGCTGTACACTTTCCTGCTGCTCGTGCTCCTCTTGTTGCCGCGCCAAGAGCCACCTGACGCTCAATCTCCCTTCAAAAAAGTGGACGACAAGTACGACCTCATCGGGCGAGTGGTCCTCGTGTCCCTCTCAGTGCTCATCGCGCTCTGCGGTCTCGGCTGCGTCGTGGCCGAGCACGTGGCGAGGCCACAGAAGGCGCCGGTTGTAGCCGACACCAAGAGCGACGTCATCGTCGCCTTCCGTCTCAAGCCGTGAGTGATGGCACTGACATCCGCCGTCGTGAGCAGGCACCCCACGAGCTGTGATTGAGCTGTGAGGGAGCTCCGGCTGCGGAGAGGCGTGCGTGGCTGGCGCGAGGGTCCGCATGCTCCCCTCACGCCATGCGATGTAGGCTGCGCGGGGGATGCGTCGGAGAGGGATGCGCGAGCAACCGAGGAGCCGCCGCCCGTCCCCCCTCTCGTTCCCGCTAGAGGGCACTGTGTTAACTCATGTTAAACTCACGTGTGCACACGGACCCTGCGTGTGTCCTTGTCCTCTGTGATCTCTGGCCCAACTTCTATCCGGGATCATGGCTATTTTTACTATTTAAAATTATTGCACAGTCGACAGTGACAGCGTCGAAACGGGCTGACAAAAGAGCCGTGCCCGCGCCGCCCCCGAGCGCGGACGCCGGACGTCAAAGCGGTCCCCGGAGGGGCGGATCCCCGGAACGAACGAACGCGGCGCCCCGGCGCGACTAACAATCAACATGCTTGGAATGAAGGATTGCCCCCCCCGCCGCCGGGAGCAGGGACCCGCCCCGGCCCCGACCCCCGAGCGCTCGCCCGGAGAGCTCTCGCTCACAGATTGCCCCCGACTAGCATGTCAATGTCTAGCCGGTACCCACTCGTCCTTCGTCTGCACTCTGTAATGAGTAATGAGGAGCCCATTATGCAATGAGCAGAGGATACCCCGCGCACACCCCATCCCCGCCTGCTTGCTCATGCCACATCCACATTATCATGCATCCACATTATCTCTAGTTCGAGTAGTACATGTGCCGCAGGGCCGATGCGTGGCGAGAGGAGCGCCGAGAGAAGCGCCGTGCGCCCCGACGCCACCGAGCACCCTTTTACCAGAGGCCACCACCCGCAGTTGGAGGCGGCATGTTGGGCGGCGGCATATTCGGCGGCGGCATGTTCGGCGGCGGCATGTTCGGTGGCGGCATGTTCGGCGGCGGCATGTTTGGAGGCGGCATGTTTGGAGGCGGCATGTTTGGAGGCGGCATGTTTGGAGGCGGCATGAAGGGCGGCGGCATGCTCGGCGGCGGCATGTGCGGCGGCGGCATGTTTGGAGGCGGCATGAAGGGCGGCGGCATGCTCGGCGGCGGCATGCTCGGCGGCGGCATGCTCGGCGGCGGCATGGCCGCTGCTCCTGCTGGCATGGCGCCGGGCGGCGGCATACTCGGCGGCGGCATCGAAGGAGGGGGCATGTTGGGGGGCGGATAGGCAGGCGTAACGGGCGGCGGATATGAGACAGGCATCTGAGGAGCCATCATGCCAATGGCGCCGGACGCCGGCATGGCCTTAAAGGCACCCTCGAGCGAGGCCCACTCGCTCGCCTGTGTCGGCGCGTACGACGAGGTGGCGGCCACGGGCGGCGCAGTGATGGGAGGCGCGTCGAGGTCGAGTAGGTTGATGGGGGCGGCAGCAGGCGTGACAGGCGGCACGAGCGTCGTAGCGAGCGCGTCCTTGAGACCATCGAACGAGAACTCCTTCTTCGGCTCCTCGTCTGTCCATGAGCGCACCTTGATGCGTCCCTCGGTCGCCGTGGCGACCCGGGATGGTGGCGCGTCGGGCGCATTGTTGGCCAGCCTGGTGGCTACCGATGGCTGCACCGTCGTCGAGGGCAGCTGACCTTGAGTGAGGTCGCCTCGTTTGGCATGCTCGACGCTCGCCATGAGATCCGAAGAGCTGAATGCACGCACCTCACCCGGCGCGGCGCCAGACGCACCACCTGCAGCTGCCTCCGGCTTCTGCTCTGGCACTTTTACTATCTTCTCGCCTCTCTGAGCCGCCTTGAATGTTGCGAGGATGTCCGCGCTGGAAAACTTCTTGACCTCGCCCCTGTAGTCGAGCGCGTGGGCCACCGTCGAGCCCCGCGTGCCGTGTGGATCCGGATCGAGGGAGTCGGCCATTCGAGTGAGATCGAGATGGTGTCGGCCATTAGGTGAGCAAGTTTGGAACGCCACGTCAAACACAGACAACTCTGCGCGCAGCCGCGCTGAACATGAACATAGGGTGATGTGGATCTTGCGGTCAGGTTTCATGTCTCTGGATGCATGCGAGGTATCGAGGAATTATCTGCAAAGGGTCTACCGTATTCTATTTCTCGATTTCATGGGAGATGGGAGGAGCCGTTCTCTTCCTGGTTCATGCTGCACTCGCAGCAATAGGAATGAATCTGCGCTTGAATCAGAGCAAACACGCCGGTGACTTCATGAATGAGGCCGAATCCGTGGGCGTCCGCGCAATACCGGGCTTTGATGAAGCATCGCCTTGCAACTACTGGCATGGCGTCTGGGCGAAGAGCCGGCGCACAGTGCGCTATGTTGAATTCGTCCACGTGCCAAAAGCGGGTGGTCATTACGTGGAGGAGTGGCTCATGCACGCGTACCACGGCAACCAAAGCGCGCACGCAATTGGCCCTGCAGAGCGCCAGCTGGCGCATGACAAGTGCACCAAGGACACCAGAGACTGCCATACCTTTCACGGCGGGCACCATTCATACACGCAACGCATTGTCAGGTATGTCGATCCCACGACGGGCGACGGCGAGTTTGGCCAGTACTTCGTGACGACGGCGCGTGAGACGATCGCGCGCCTTGTCTCACACTACAATGACGTGACGCTCTTCCTGAGCGTCGTGCGTTGCACTGAAGGTGGCACCATGTACTGCGGACCAACCTTTCAAAGTTGGTGCAAGAGTGGCACGGGCTTCAATTTCATCACCATGAGGACCCTCGCTGCGCGCGGCCTTCCGAATGCGACCTCGCCATGCGAGCCCAGAATGACGTTTGTGGAGTTTGCGCTGCGCTTTTCGATGACAAATGAGCAAAGCCGTTATATACTGCCCTTGAACCGCGCGCACTGGAGAGAGAACCGAACGCAAGCCGCGAACGCCATGCGGGCCCTGCTGCGACGAGCATACCTCCAGATGGGCACTGTTAGCTCAGAGGCGACGCTCAGAGACTTTGTCACGCGTTTACGCTATTCGCTCGACACGCCTTGGCGGCCATCAACGGCGCGGCTCCAGAGGGGTGGGTTTAACGTTGAGACGCTGTTGAGACGTTTGTATTAACACTTAAGCTC
>ERZ761574.163-NODE-163-length-41656-cov-77.555876_pt1 | contig 41656 bp, 26 predicted proteins | sample MGYA00374950_ERZ761574 | MGnify/ENA primary metagenome ERZ761574 (study PRJEB28895, sample SAMN07631631) | mixed culture metagenome | isolation source: Freshwater growth medium | place: USA: Seattle, Washington | collected 2016-10-03 ... | reverse complement strand
GGACCCCACCCCACCCCACCCCACCAGGGGGTCAGGACTTATGACAACCACTGTAACTTTCACAATGGCTTGGAGGCTCGTCCTCCGCAGCAGCCCGCCGCGGCAGCTGCTGCTCGCCGGCCTCCTCTCGCTCCCGCGCCACTCACCGCGCCGCCTTCCTTTGGCCGCCCCATTATCCGCGCCACTACTTGCGAGCATACGGCCATACGCTGTGCGCATGGTCGCCGCTGTGGCCGACCCGGCGCCGTCCGAGCCTCCTGCGGCCGCGGCCGTGGACGGCGGCACGCTGGCGGCGCTGGCCGCATGCGGAAAGCGTGGGCGCTGGCGGACCGCACTCGAGCTGCTGGCGATGCTCGAGTCTCGACCAGAACCGATTCCGGCGGCCGCGTACCGTTCGGCACTGCTGGCACTCCGAAAGCACGAGCGGCACGAGGAGGCGATGGCGCTGCTCGAGCGAATGGGCGAGGCGGCGGACACGCACGCGTGCAACGAGGTGCTCCACCTGCTGCGCTTGCGCAGCGACTACGCCGCCGCCGATGCGCTCTGGCGCCGGATGCGCTCGGGTGCTCTCGGGTCTCTCACAGCACCGGACGCGCTCTCATTCTACCACGTGCTTCACATCTGCGGCGAGGCGGGGCGCTGGGCGGAGGCGATGAGCCTGCTCGACGAGCTGCACCACACACTCGGCGGCGCCGCCGTGAACTCGGGCCACTACCTCGCCGCTATGAAGGCCTGCTCGCGCGACCGGCGTTGGCATGAGGCCGTGGCCATTGTGCGCACCATCCCAGCACCGACGCTGGCGACGGATGCGTGGCTGTGCCGGCTGGCGCTGAGCGCCGCGGCCGAGGCGGCCGAGCCCGCGCTCGCCCGCTCGCTCCTCGCGAGCCTCGGCTCCAAGGCCACCGTGGAGCAATACGCCGCCTGCCTGATGGCTTCGCGACGGGCGGGTGATCTCGAGCAGTCCCAGGAGGTTTGGGCCGCGCTCGAAGCGTCGCTCCACGCGCCCGACGACCTGTGCTATGCGCTCATGGTGGGCGCCCTCTTCGACGCCGCCGCTGCCGCCAAGGCCATCGGGACGGCGGCGAAGGTGGCGGCGGCCGAGGCGCTCGTCGTCGAGGCGATGGACATGACGAAACGTGCTGCCGCCACGCTGCCCAACGCCTCGGCGCCGGTCGTGATCACCGCTGCCCTCGGGCTGGCCATCGGCGCGCAGCACCCGGCCGCATCGCGCGCCGCCCTGAGCACACTACATGCCATCGACCCCAGCTGCGTGGACGCGGCAGTACAGCTCAAGGTTCTGCAGGTGTGTGTTGCGCAGGCGGCGTGGAGCGAGGCCGCAGCCGAGGCGCTCGCCGCGTGCGATCGCCAGATTGCCATCGGAGACCGAGCGCATCTCGCCGCCGACCTCGACGCGACAATCGCGAGGGCTGAGGCCGCCGCCGCCGCCGCTCCGCACACTGCCGCCGCGACGGCCGCTGCTGCCGACGAGGCGGCAGTGGCGCTCTCAGCCCTGCGGCAGTTACGAGCGTCGATGCAGGCGTCCGCGGCGCTGGCGAGCGAACGGTGCTTCGAGGCTGAGACGGCTGAGGACGATGTGGACGTGGGCGAGTGCGTGGACGATGACGAGTGCGCGGCGGACGAGGCGTCGCGTGCCCGGCGCGACGCCCAGAAGCGCTACTCGCGCTCGATTGTCATGCCGGCCGAGGCGTCGGGCGGGGCCTCTCTCGAAGTGGTGTACGAGGATGAGGACCTGCTGGCCGTGGCCAAGCCCATCGGGATCCCGGTGCAACCTCGGCATCGCTTCGAGGCGAGATCGATGGTCAACCGCGCCATTGGTTACCTGCGTGGGCGCACTCCGTATACTCTCCATCGACTGGATGCGCCCACCTCCGGCCTCCTCCTCTTCGCCAAAAGTGTCCTCGCCGCACGCGACGTGCAGCGGCAGTTCCGCATGCGGCTCACTCGCAAGACGTACCTAGCGGTGCTCCTCGGGGTGCCTGAGCAGGACGCTTTCATAGTGGACGCGCCCATCGCCTTCGACCCGCACGACAGGACGCGATCCGTAGTCGTCGCCGAGCCACCGCCGGAGCACCCGTCGGCCCAAGCCATTCTAGCGGCTCGACTGCGCCGTGAGCCTTCCTCGCCTACGATGGCGGCCGCGTTGCTCGGGCTGCAAGGGAAGGCATCCCTGACCGAGTTTGAGGTGGTTGGGCGGAGCGATCGGGCGGCTGCATGCATCGTGCGTCCGCTTACCGGTCGCATGCATCAGATACGCGTGCATGCTGACCTTCTCGGCCATCCGCTCGCCGGAGACACGCAATACGGGGTGCAGCTGCAGCCGACGTCGCCGCGCTGCGAGCGCCTGCTGCTGCACGCCCACGCGCTCCAGATTCGTCACCCGACGCTCCAGCAGCTCGTCACCTTCACCGCTGCGCCCCCACCCGAGTTCATGCAAGAGGCTGAGGTGCTCGGCTTGCCCCGACTCGCCGAGCTCGCGCCGAGCGGCGTGGTGTGGGGAGGGGCCACGCTCCGCGAGGAGGACGAGGAGCGAGCAGAAAGTGCCAGCGAGTTCTTTCGCGAGCGCGAGCGCAGGGTGAGGAAGCGATGAGTCGTAGTTGCCTGTCGGGAGATCAGCTATAATCAGCAATCTTACGCCGTGAATTCACATGAGAATTCACAGTGACCACGTCGTCTACGCCGAAAACGAGGAATTCCACGATGCGTGGCCGCAGCTTTGCTGCGATGCGCTTGGAACCTGGGGCAAGTCCATTTGACGTCACTGGTCGCCATTTTATTCCCGACGGCGAGTCATTTCACTTGAGGCAGATCGCGCTTGCTCAACCAGCGAAGAGTGGGGTCCATGCTTCCGTATCCATGCGCACTAAGAAATTACCCATGGAAATGGTCCTCTGCACCCTACGTGCCGGTTGCGAGCAGGTCATGCTGTCTTTGGAGCTCACTCAGGAACACGAGGCGACATTTTCCGTTGCTGGTGCGCCAGTCGACATGTGTGGATACTTCGAACTGAATGGCGAGCCTTACAATGACTGGGCCAATTCGGTGGACGAGGAGGAGGGCGATGAGGAAAACGCTTCCGCGGGGAGCGATATGGACGACCACTCCACAATCAAGACCATTGGCACCGCAGAGGCCTTCCAAGCGCTCCTTGCCGACGCAGCTGCTGCAGGCAAGACCGTCTTTGTCGATTTTACAGCGAGCTGGTGTGGTCCTTGCAAGGCCATTGCACCGCTGTTTAAGGCGCTGGCAAAGTCGACGCCGTCGGCAATCTTTGCCAAGGTGGACGTGGATGAGAATGAGGAGGTTGCCGCCGAGTGCCGCATCACAGCGATGCCGACCTTCAAGGCGTTCCAAGGGGCGAAGCAGGTCGCCGAGCTCAAAGGTGCCAACGAGGCTTTGATTGATTGATTGTGATTTGATTGAGCTCATCAAATTAACCCCTTCATCATCATCGCCTTCGAGCTCACAGGTGCCGACGAGGCGGCGCTGCGCAAGATGGTGCAAAAGGTGGCGGCGTCGGCCCCAGTCCCGCGGGCTGCGCTCCAGCAGGAGCAGGTTGCTGCGGTGGGGTCGAAACGCGCGCGATCGGCAGTACCAAATATGGCAGTACCAAACCGACGCGAAGCAGCGGACTCGCTACGAGGACAAAGAGCGCAGGTGGCGAGGGAGGAGGTGGAGGAGGAAGAGAACGGCGATGATGACGACGAAGGCGAGGATGATGATGACGCGGCAGAGGAGGACGAGGAGCACGACACCGCTGCTGAGCAGACAAGAGCACGCCCCACCCATGGCACCGCCCCGGTCCACGCGGCGGCATCAGCAACCACTCTTTCAGACATGCATCTGACCTGCAAGGACTGCCAACAGCCATTCATTTTTACTGTCATCGAGCAGCAAACCTTCCTCCACTACGGCTATTCAATACCCCGCATCCGCTGCAAGCCCTGCTCGGAGGCCAAGAAGCTGGGCAACTATAACAAGGCGGGAGGCTTCTTCAAGAGCGAAACGGGCCATGGAGCTGCTGGCCCTCAACCGGCGGCGGCCTCACGTCACGAGGCCCATGTAGGCGGAAGAGGTAGCGGCAAAGGCAGTAGCGGCAAAGGCAAAGGTGGCAGCTGGGATGGCTTTGGGGGACGCGGCGGTGGCGAAGGCAGCATCCGAGCTGGAGGTAACGGCGCCAACGGCACAGGCGGCAGAGACAAAGGCGGAGGTGGCAAGGGTGGCGTGGGCAAGAGTGGCCCCCCAGGCGGAGAGACCAGCTTCGACACGCGGAAGTGTTTTGCTTTCCAGCAAGGGACGTGCAACCGTGGAGCTGCCTGCAAATTCATGCATGCCTGAAGCATATGAGCCTCGCAGATTAATATTGAAAATTGTGCGCGCGAATCTCAGCATGCGTGGCTCAGTTGCCAGAGGGCAAATGGTTTCGTGGTACTCGGGTTAGCTAACCCTATCCCTATCCCTGACCGTAACCCTAACCCCAACTTGTCACCAACCCTAACCCTAAGGATCCGATCCCCTAGCAGCTAGCAGCCTCGAGCTGCGATCCGACTGTGGACTGACGTAAGAATTCGACTGGTCCAGCACTTGAATTTAGCACCGTGATGAATCTAAACTGCGCAATGGAAATGGTCAGGCAGAATGAGAGGCCTCGGCAGGAGGGGCACGGCCGTCGCAGGCTCGGGCCCGCAAATTCACACCGATTTCGTCAGTCGAGCTGTGCGTGATCTCCCGAGAGGACGCTTCCGATGCTTTTCCGCATTCTCGCCCTCGGCGCGCTCGCAGTCACTCAGGGGTACGTGTTGGGCGCACCAAAATTTGTCACATCCTCCCGTGCGGCCGTGAGCATGCACTTCCCTCCGATTAACGAGAGCGTCGACAAGGGCAATCCCAAAGTTGTCACGACGGTCAAATGCGAAGGTGTGCGCCCTTCGGATGTGACTACGCCGAACTACTCAAGTGATCTCACGTGAGCCGATTTCGTGTCTCGATCTCGCAGATATCAAGGGCAAAGGTGTGTACTGCCGCTGCTGGCGGTCGAAGACGTTCCCGAACTGCGATGCCTCCCACGTGAAATGGAATGAGGAGAGAGGTGACAACGTGGGCCCGCTGATTGTCATGGCCGCGAAACCCGCGGAATAAGGCAGTCGCTGGTTCACTAGGGATATCGGAGCTGCTGCGCAAACCTCGCTGCTCGCTGGGGCGTGCAAGTATCCGAGTTGTGACGAACGGCACTCCGCGCTCGGATACGTACTTGTGTGTGGACGAAGAAGTTTGAGGCTTTGACGAGGGAGCTTACAGCTTTGAAACCAAACATCGGTTAGGCGTTTTGGTTACACGCGGAAAGCTCTCATTTTGCCTACACTACTCGCTACTGCGACTTTACTACTTGCCTATTCGCCACGCCTACGTCACCCAGCGTCGCGCACCCACGCCGGCTGAGGAGCACCCCCATCTCGAGGTGATCGGTGTACGCAAAGTGGTCGAAGACGGCCCAGCGTCGCACTTCGTGGGTCGTGCCGAGAACGCCGTCGAGTGCGGCGAGCAGGCTGCTCGGCTGGCACGAAATGTAGAGGATGTGGTCAAAGAGGCCCACAAGAAGGAGCGTGTCCGCGTCGAGGCCGCAGCGCGGAGGGTCGACTAGGACGACATCTGTCCGCCGCTCCGCCTCTCGGAGCCACCGGAGCTCGAGAGTCTCCGCAGGCACGGACCCTAAAATGGCAGGTTTGCTCCGCGCCGTAACAGGCGATCGTGCGCTGGTGGCCGCTGGTGCCGATGGCGGCGGCACGGCGTCTGCAACTGCCGTCGGTTCCTCCGCCGCCGGCAGCATCGCCTCGTCGTACTCGGTCGCTAAGGCAGTGCGAATGGCGACGGCATCGGCGGGAGGAACGGAGTTGGGCACAGCCACGGCTTCGGCGGCGGGGGCAGCAGCGGCGGCCTCGGGAGTATCGCGCTTCGCCGTCTGCAAGCTCTGCTTCACCTTGCGTAAATGGTAGTAGAGGCGTTTACAAAACTTGCCCGAGGAAGCGCAGAGTACATTCGCGTTGGTCACCCCGTTGGCAGCGAGGTTGTACCCGGCGGCGTCGACGAGGCGGCGGTCGATCTCAACGGCAAGCACGCGCGAGAAGTGGCGCCCAAGTGCCACCGTGTGGTTGCCGTTGCCGCAATAGAGCTCCAGCAGTGTGGGTGCACGGCCGGCATGTGCCGCAGCGTACGCGGCCGCCGCCTCTGTGGCGGCTCCGCAGAGGAAGCCGAGGGTATGCTCGCACATGGTGGCGGATGGGTTGGAGAAGGAGCCCTCCATCTGGCGGTACGTGAGTCGCCGCCCGTCTTTGAGCGCATACACCTCCTCCACGTGCTCGCGCTCGAGGCAAACAGTCTGCCCCTTGGTACGGCCGAGGAGTGATGGCACGCCGAGCGCAGCCTTGAGGGCGCGCGCGGCGTCGCACCATCGCTCATCGAGCGGCACAGCCTCGGCATAGATGAGAGTCACCAGCATGTCGCCCGACTGCGGCGACAAAAAGTGCACGGCTGACAACGCTTTGGCGAGCGTTGCGCTCTCATTGATCGCGTCGATCAGCCGCGGCATCAGATCATTGATGGCCTTGGTGGCAATCGGAAATTGGCGCACTGCGACGGTCGGCGCACCTTTGTCGAAGAGCGCAAAGCACAGCACACCATCAAAACGCGCGATCGCGAAGCGCGCGCGGTTGCGAAAGTGCTGCGGCTGCGAAGCGTAGACCTCCAGCTCGGCAGCGTCTCTGGCAAGGTGCGCGGCGAATTGACGGCGCACGCCTTCAACCTTGGTGGCGAGTAAGGCCTCGTACTCGAGCGGCTGGTAGTCCATCCACGTGAGTGAAGGATTCAGGTCTGTCGCGGGAGGTGGCGCCACCAGCACCATGTTGAGGCGAGGATTAGGAAGACATATTTGAGAGTCAAGTCAAGTCAAGTCAAGTCAAGTCTGTTGTTTATGTATAGACTTGACTTGACTTGGAAGGGAGAAAGGGGACCGACACACCGCCCCCGAGCGGTACGGTAGGGTACCCCCAAATGGTGTTAATGTGTATGTGTGAATGTGAATGTGTGTTGGTCAACAGCCAAATGCCGGGACTGAAAAATGGTGTGGGGGCCCTCGGGACCGCGTGCTCCCGAGCACCTTCCGTGGGTTCACTCGGCTGGCATTTCGGGGACCGAGGGGCGTATTGCTTTACATTTTGGCATGCCCGCATACACAGCACTCAGCAGTAAGCCAGTAAAACTCACAACAGTACATCGTGTCTTCGTGTCGACAGTGTCGTGTACCAGTATCACCGTCTACTTGGTACACACACACCACCACGCCAGAAGAGCCACGAGGGGTCGACACACACTCTCAAAACCACGAATAGTCTATCTGTGTGTCCAGTCGTGTGAACGGTGCTGCGCGTCCACCACCCTTCCTTTCAGCCTGCAGCCTCACACCGCCGTCGCGACCGCCGCGGGCACACTCGGTTCCACTCGGGGCCCACTCGATGCCGAACGCCAAGCTACACGCGAGCGAGCGGCCCTTTGCATAGTGACCACGGCTGCCAGGCTGTGAATTGCATTGGCTGTGAATGTCACGGATGCCTGGCTCACCTCTGCCGTGGCGCGAGCCTGCAGGTCTTCCTCGGTGAGGACTTCTTTCTTGCACAGCGGGCAGCTTGGAACGCCGTTTGCGTACTCTCGACGAATCAGCCACCGGTCGATGCATTCGGCATGAAACTTGTGGGAGCATGGGAGCTCGCGCAACTGGTCGCCAGCTACAAGAGTGCAGAGGCACACCGGACATTCGTCGTTGCCATCGTTGCCATCGGGCGTTGCGGCTTGACTGCTGTCACGAGGCAGCACTGCACTCTTGGTGGTTGGAGCGTACGCGCATGTTGGAAGCCGGGAGATAGCAAGCCGAATGGAGCGGCCACGGTCTGCAACTTGACTCGTAGTCTGCTGCTGCTGCCTCGCATCACGTCTGCGTTGATCGCGACGGACAAAATAGAGACAGATCACGACCAGAATCCAAACGGGGATCGAATACCATTGATAATAAGCTTCAGGATCCTGGCAGTAGCAACGGCCTCTGATCAAAATGAGTTGCGTGAGGCAACGGACTTCAACAAAGTCCCCAGAGTTGTTGTACAAGCTTTCGTTCGATGCTAAGAGACGATTAGTGATACATGCAGCAGCCGCATCAGCAGGTTCAGCACCCGCATTGTACTCTTGAGTTTGTGCTGGCAGAGTCCACGCGTCCGCCGTATGCATAGACATCTTGGAGGGACGCGACGAAAGTTTCCTTGAAAAGTCGCATGTGGGGAATCAGTCATCAGTCAGTCAGTTCGCGGTCCTCCCGCGCACACCTACAGGAGGGTTTCGTGGAAGACGAGGGTAGGGAAGAAAAGGGACATGACATGTTCGATGTTGAGGATTCGAGTGTGAAGGTCGATGTTCGAGCTAACATGAACTATGTCCGGGTCTCGGCGGCAGAGTGACCCACAGGCCGATTCGGAGGCCAAGTTTGCCTCGAGCCCACATATTGAAGATGACTCGAGCCCACATATTGTAACGACCGACACCCCGCGGAGGAACCAATAAATGCTTCACAGTTCACATACTACCCAACTCGATGAACGTCATGTTAAACGTCATGGGTATACATCGATGGAACGTGGTAGTTATGCATGGGAGCATGCAGCAGGGGGGGGCTCTCGCGCGGTCGACTGTGGACGATGACTGTGGACTCACGCTCGTGACAGCAGGAGCTCGCCCTCTTCCAAGCATGGTCGCTCAGAGCAAGTTGGCCGGGCACGTGGAGAAGTTGCAGTCGGGGAAGGGCAGCGTGTCAGGCCACACGTAGCCGGGCGTCGAGAACATGTAGCTCGCGTGGGCGGCAAGGCTCGGGAAGAAGAGCTCAATGTAGTAGCCCACAAAGTGGCCTGGTTTGGTCGGCATGGGCGGAGTGGCGGTGTACGTGAATGCGCCTTGCGAGGAGCGGTGAGGTTCGAGCGCGTCCTTGGCCCAGAAGCGCGGCACGAGGCAGTTGCCGCCGCCCTCCATAGGGGCCAAAGGCACCTCGCCGTGGGCCACCGAGCACTCTCCAGTCTCATTGTTGGCCATGCGAACCCAACGGAAGTCGCGGCGCTCGCTCGCGGTCTGGCCGGTGCGAAAGTACACCTTGGAGGGCACCGGCGCGCCTGTGGGCACCGTCACTGTGATCGTGCCCGTCACCTTATCCTTGAGCACGCTGAAGGTGGGGCGCGCCGTCGTGGGCGCACCGCTCGCCACCGAGTCGACAAAGGCGAGGACGGACTCGAGGACCTCGGGGATGGCCGTCGCTAGGGAGTGCTCGGAATTGGGCGCGATCAGCAGGTGCGACTCGCCCGGCATGGCCGTCGTCCAAGAGTTGTTGAGCGCCGTCCAGTCGAATTGCATAAACTCGTCGTCGCTCGAGCAGATCGCAAACTTGGGCAGGCGCGCGAGTTGCTTCGCGTAGCGCGGCGAGACGGGGTCGACGTAATCGAGGAGGAGATCGAAGATGGGCAAATCCATGTACTTGTTGATGTCTGCGTCGAGGTAGTCGCGGAAGGCGAAGGTCAGGCCCCCGAGCGACTGGCGCTGCAGGTGGACCGACTGCAGCAAGTTGGGCACAATCGGCACCAGTGGGAAGAGTGCGCGGATGGTCACGCACGACTCGCACTCGGTCGCTCCGACCATCCACGTGGTCCAGCCGCGCTTCGAGGCGCCACCCACCGCCCAGCCGTCGATGCTCGCCAAGCCAAACTTCGCCGTGTACTGCTCGACCGCCTTCATGCACTGGAAGCCTGCCTTGACCATCGGGAAGCGCGGCAGCCACATCGGATTGTGCTCGGGGCGCGTGAGGAATTGATTCCACGCCCAAGCAATCATCGCATCCTCGGAGCGGGGCACCTTTCTAGGGTCCGACGGGTACACAATGTGGCAATTCGGGATCTGATAGATGACCACGGCGATCGCCCCCGTGCGATTCCCGAGCGCGGCCGCGAGTGCCAGGTACTCATCGTTCGGGGCAGGCGGCTTGGGCGGGCCCTCGTTGCAGCCGCCCGTCATGACGGACAGGGCGAGCGTGTGGCGCACAGGGCCATTGGGCACGACGACCGCCACCTGGTGCGTCCACAGAGCGCCCGTAGGTCCGACCGCCTCCGCCTCCGTCATCCACTGCAAAGAGGTCACATTGAGGATATGCGCGGTGCCGCCGAGCGTCTTCACGCGCGCGCCCGTGTCGAACCACTTGAAGGCCGGCTCGGGCGTCTCGACGTACTCATCGATGGCGTTCTTGGCGGTGGCGGCGGCAAGCAGAAGGGACTGCAGAAAGAGGGGCTTCATCGGCATCACCGAGGCGCCGCGCGACTTCGTCAAACGCGCGGCTCGGCTCCGCCGCGCGGCCCGCGTAATCATGGTGCGCATCGGGTTAGCCTTCCTTTTGCTCGTGCAGTCGACTCGGGCCCAGGACTTCTGCTCGCCCAAGAACATCTCCGCGGACGATGCTCCTTGCCACGGGTTCGACTGCCTCAAACAGTACTGCGACAAGGCGGACGCGAACTACAAGTGGGAGGACACTGGCATTCGGCTGCACGGAACGCACCCTACGATAGCGGGTCACAACTGGACGGGCTACGTGATCAACATGACCTCGCAGAGTTGGCTCCGGCCCGAGGACTTTGACTTCTCGTGGTGCGGCAACAAGCCGATCGGGCACATTTGGTGGCACATACTCGTGATCGTAGTCCCGTCTACACTTCGCGATTCCAACGGTACCGCCTTCTTGTACATGACGGGTGGGGATAATGACGGCAACCCCATCCCGGACGCGGGCTCGGAGGACCTACTGGTCGCCGCGTACGTGGCGCTTGAGACGGGCTCCATCGGCGCAGCGCTTTTCCAGGTGCCCAACCAGCACATAGTCTTTGCAGCCGATCCGCTCAAGAAGCACCGCTCCGAGGACGCGGTGATCGCCTTCACGTGGCAGCAGTACGTAGCCGACCCGGTGAGCACCGCGAGCGAGTGGCCACTGCGCCTGCCCATGACCAAGGCTGGCGTGCGCGCACTCGACACTATCAGTGCCTTCGTGGCGCAGTCGCTGCCTGGCGTTAAGCCCGTCGAACGCTTCGGGATCGCGGGCGCGTCCAAGCGCGGCTGGACGACGTGGACGCTCGCAGCGGTGGACGCGCGCGTGGTGGCGGCGATGCCGATCGTGATGGACGAGTTGAACCTCATCCCGAACATCCACCACCACTACAAGAGCTACGGCGGCTGGAGCTTCGCGCTCGCCGATTACTGGGAGCTCAATTTCACCGCGTGCCTCGATCACCCGAACACGGCGGCCTTGATGAAGATCGTCGACCCTTACAGCTACGCCGAGCGACTTACGATGCCCAAGCTGATCATCAACTCGGGCATGGATGAGTTCTTCTTGCCCGATGACACGCATTGGTGGTGGGACGAGATGCCCGAGCCCAAGCGCTTTCTGATGGTGCCCAACGCCGAGCACTCGGAGGCGACTGGAGTGCTCGAGCTCGTGCCCGACGCGGCCACATTCCTGAACGCGCTCATCGCGACCGACTTCGATGCGGCGACGCTGCCCAACTTCCGGCAGAGCACCGACCCCGCGAGCGGCGCCATCACCGTCACAGTCGAGCCCGCCGCCAAGGCGCGCCTCAAGGCAGTTCATTTGTGGCATGCGACCACATGCAACGGGGAGCGGCGCGACTTTCGGGTCCTCAACTCCGCGGGCTGGGGTCCGAGCGGCTCGTGCACGCCCTGCGGGTTCGGCGCCAAGGGCATATGCACCAACCTGAGGGTCCTGTGGAACGTGTCGACACTGAGCGAGCAGACGCCAGGCAGCGGTGTGTACGTGGGCGTCAAGCCGCCACCCGCCGACGGGCGCTGGGCGGCCTTCTTCATCGACGTGACCTGGGAGCAGACGGCGGCGGCGGCGGGTCCGCTCAGCTCGGGCTGGCCGGTGCTGCCATCTGGCGACTTCGAGTGGACGTCGCAGGTCTCCGTCGTGCCGAACACGTACCCCTTCGACGACTGCCATGGGAGCGGGTGCCAGGGCAAGCTCGTGTAGGGTCACAGGGAGTTTTGAACGCTTCTCAAGGGGGTAGGGGCGGAGCTATGATTAGTGACCGGAAAGTTCACACCTACGCGAGGAAACGGTGATGGTCCGGTGTCAGACGATCATTTGGAACTATTACTATACCTAGTACGGCTTTATTGTTTATACCCGACCGGTGCGGATCGTTATACGTTAATTCCGTCTGGTCTTGATTCGTCGTAACCTCTAAACCTGTGCGGGCGCGACTCCATGTAAACTCCATGCCGATGCCTGACTCCCGCTCGTGAACAGCCGCGTGCGGTAAGAGCGTAAGTCTCTAGGCTGTACGTACCCGCGGACGAGATCGCGACCCGTCCGATCGTTACTCTAAGTTAAGACCTTAACGCGGTTATAAGATACATGCAGGCAGGTGAAAGGCGAGAGGATAGGCTGTCGATCTCGTCACCGTCGGCGACGAATCCCTGGGAACCCAATTCTAACTCGGGCGAAATCCCGTCGGCAGTCGGCACCAACGCTGTGGAAAGTGGGTGGTGACGAAACTATCGACAGATCGGGAAGAGTCCGCGGAGTCCAAAGTTGGCTTTTCTCAAGCTCAACGAAGACTGACAGGCAGGACAGCCATCCTGCTCGCTGCTCTCTCTCTGCTCAGCTCGACAGTCAAAGCCAAACCAGCGACAAGATGGCTCACCAGAGATCCAGCCGCCTCAACGTCGAGATCTTCGGCAACCCAGCCGCGTCGAACAGAATCAAGACGCTCGCCACCGAGAGGGCGGAGAATGATGAAGCCCACGACACGTCCATGGGCACGCACAACTTGAGCATGACTGGAGACATGCCGATCGCTCAGCCGAACATGCTAGCGCTCCTCGCGTACCTTGATACGGCAATCGAGCGTGGCGACAGCAGGTTGGAGCTGGAAAGGCGCGCCATCAACGTGGCCAAGTACATGGGCGCCAGCCGTCCCATCACCGCGGTCAACTGCGTAATCGCCGCATGCCTTCTCATCATGCAACCTAAAAGGTTCAAGGGCGCCAAAGCGGCCGCTCAGGCGTGCGACTGCAGCATGTCAAGCTGCCACAAGTGGCTCAAGCTGCTGCGCGACAAAATCCACGAAGAAATGGCAGATGACACGGCGAGCGGCAGCCGCGAGGCTGCCCCACCGGCGCGATCTGAGCAACCCACTACGGATGAGCCTCCGGCCGAGACCGACTCGCTCGCCGAAGCTAACACCATCGCCTCCCTCATCCTCTTGGGCCACTGCGACCCGTCGGTCGACCTCGACCTACGGGAGGCCGCACCCAGCTCGACTGGACCGCCTTCGTTCCCCAGGTTATAATAATGCTAAACTTACGATATGACTTCACCAACCATCAAAAAAGCCGCACACCGGGATTCAGAAGCCGCGCTGTGCCATGTGTAACGAGCCGGACCGGACTGGGGATTCAGAAGTCGCGCTGTGCCATGTGCGGGCCCTTGGCTGCTTTCGCCCCACTGATGGCTTCGTGCAGGCGCCGACTCGTAATCTGGCGCATCTCGTCCGCGCGGACCACATCCCCCCAAGCGGCGACCATAGCATGCAGGTGCGCCACGTCGGCGGCCGCATACTCCATGAGCGCCGGCGCGAGTGGCCGTGTCTTCCACACCTCGTATCTCCCGCCGAGCTCGGGCACGAAGAGAGCGTGCGCCAGCTTCTTAAGTTGGGCGAGGCTCTGGCCATGCTTGCCAGCGAGCAGGCTTGGACATGCCTCGAGCGCCTTGCCCAGGCCTGGCAGCCTGCCCTGGCTCAGCGGCCGTGACGAGGGCACGCAGCTCGAGGGCACGCTACCCGTGGCCACGCCGTCCGTGGTCGACCCACTCGGAGCGGCGGCGGCGGCGGCATCCAGATGACGCGCACAGAGCACCTGGCAGTCGCACACGTTGGTGAGTCGGGTCTGGTGTAGGTGAAAGAGCGCATCGGCATCCGCGCGGCCGTCGAAGATGAGCTTTCGAGTGGCCGTCGACTCGAGCAGCGCACGCAGCCCACCCTCCTCAAAGGCGGATTGCTGCAGCCGATAGATATCGATGAGCACGGTGGGACTGCCATCGTCGGCAGCGAGCTGCGCAAGGAGCATCTCGCCATCACGGCACAGGTTGATACCCTCAAAATCGACAGCTACGCTGGCCACCTTGCCCAGACGATCGCAGTGCTCGCGGCACAAGGCGACCGTATCGACGAGCACCGGCCCCGCCCCATCACCTCGACTGCCAACTACCGCAGCCAGCACCGCCTCAAGCGACATGGGTGCCTTTGGCACCCCATGCACAATCTCGCGAACGACGAGGCGATCCGCATGCGAAAACGTGCACGTACTAGCGCACCTGTAGCCCCTGTAGGTGCGTTGGAAACAGACACCGCCTCGCACATTGCACGCCGTCATCTGGCCAGGGTTGCGCATGTCGGGTCGAGCGTCAAATTGAACCCTTGTGCCCTCCTTGAGCGCGTCGCCATCGTTGATCTGCGTTCTGTGCACAAATATCTTCCCAGCGCCTTCCGTCCGTTCAATGAAGCCCCATCCCAAGTTGCCGCCATCATCGCCGCGCTTCCACATGACGACGATGCCATCTTCTGACATGGGCGTTTTCCGCTTGTTCTTGCCCATCACTAGCTGCGAAGGGAACGAGACGGTCGCGGGAGCGACGACGAGGCCCTGCTTTGGAAGAATTCCGCAGAGCTCTGGGACCAGAAAGGCAGTCAGTTTTTGTCGCCGCCCCCCGCGCAAGGACGGCTTGCTTTGCGGCTTGACGGCTCCGCTGCCCTCGGTCAATACAAGTAACTAGTATAGTATACTAAGGACTCGCTCTCATCTCCGGGCCCTCTACTCACAATTGTTGCTATCTTGAGTATTATTGTGTGAGGTCGTGCTTTCCCATCGCGCGCACAGGCCTCAGGGCGGGGTGATCCCTCCTGCTTGCTGCCCGTGTAGATGCTGCTGGGCGGGATTGTGGCAGATGATCAGGTGGGGGGCTACGTATTGCTGATGCTGTCATGGTATTACCACTTTTCGACCTGTGTGGGGCGTGACGGGTCTTTGACTCGGGTGTGGGTGTCAGATGATCTGGAGCGGTGCCTGTCTTGGCCGGTCTTTTTCACCTCGAAATTCGAACCTCCGAAAAAGGGCGTGCGAACGTTTCAAGCGCACAAAGCCGTTAACGCGTAAGCTTAACGTTAAACGTAAGCGACGGCGATCGTAACGCTTTTGGCTTTTCACATAAATACGAAGACGAGACCGATCTCAGTCAGCACGCGTCAGTTATAATTGGACCGCGAGCTATCGTATGTTTGTGCAGATGAAGCTCTCTGGCTGACTGTAGCTCTCCACAAGACCAAGATATGGAGCCGTACCCACGTCCTCGGACCTCGCCTGCCACCGCTGCGCTCGCTCCTCTTTCAATAGCCCACCTCTCCCACGAGCTCCTTGTAGTCAAGGAAGGCCTTCTCGTCGGCCTTGGGCTTGGCAGGGGCGGCGCCCGCCACCACCCGTGGGGGTGGCAGGCCGAGGGCCTCGAGTAGCTTAGTACGCGCGGGCTTGGCGTCCTTGTCGAGGTCGCCGAGCCACGCCGTCTCCAGCAGCACTCCCTGGAGCAACTCGAGACGCGGCTCACCCGCTGGCATGGCGGCGGGGAGCGGGGGCTCGCCGTCGGCGGGCGGCGGGGAGCCATCGTCGACAGGCATCGGCTCCAGCTCTCCGGGGTCGCCGTACGTGAGGAGATGGACGTAGAACTGGTCGGCGGTGGCCTTGCGCACCTTCGGGAAGCGATGCGCGAGGAGGAGGACGAGAGTGCGAACCACCTCAGTACGCCTGGGCCCGCTCGTGTGCGGGAGGAGCAGCACGAGCAGCTGGAGGGCCACGAGCAAGGTGGGTACGTCCTTCGAGCGAGAGGCTGGCTGGATGGCGACGAGCAGCTCGGAGGCGAGGGAAGCGCCATGGGCAGCGAGGGCGCCCTCGAGCAAACGGGACTCGACGAGAAGGACAGCGGTGCGCATCAGGGGCAGCTGGAGACGTGCCGTGCTCGCATGCTCGAGGAGGAGCGCCACGAGCTCCGACCCGAAGGCGGAGCGCTCGGAGGCGCTCATCGCGCTCACCTGCTTCATGAGCGCTCCGGCGGCCGCTTTCGTGGTCGACTCGGTGATGCCGCCCGCGGAGACGGACAGGCCGCGCAGCGTGGCTTTGCGGTACGCGGCGCATGAGAGGAGCTGCGCCGTGCGTGGGAAGCATTCGTGCGGTGCGAGGTAGATGGAGGTGCTCATCGCCGCCTCCGCCACGGCCGCCGCGCTCGACGAGTCCGCTCTGGCGGTGGCGGGCACGGCGGCGGCGGTTGGCACGGCGGCCGCCTTGAGGAGGATGGCGGCGAGGTCGGCGTGCTGGGGCACGGGCGGGAGCTCCGTGTGCTCGAGCAGCCTGATGAGCGTGAGGGCCGCGAGCTCGCGTAGCTGGTCGATCTTCTCATTCGACAGCTGGGTGAGGAGCTCGACATAGCGCGCCGTCAGCCTGGGCATCGCGGCGGCGAGGGCGATGCTCTCGGCCTCTCGCTCGGCCAGGGGTGGCGCGCCAGGCGTGGGGCAACCGAGGAGCAGCATCGGCAGCAGGCTCGCGATCGCCGCCTCGCGCACCCAGCTGCCCACGTCGCCGCGATTGTCCGTCTGGTAATCGCCGAGGGCTTCGAGCATCGCCGTCACTGCCTCGACGTACAACGCGGCGCTCATCCCCACCGCCCGTGGCGGCGACGGTGGCGGCGGCAGCGTGGATGCCTGCGGCGCACCGTCGGCCGCAGCCGCGGGCTTGGCTTCGTCGGCTGGCGTCGCGTGCCCGTCGGCCGCCGCCTCCCCGGCCGCCTCCCCCTCCCCCGCCCCCGCATCCGTTGACTCGGGTGTCGGCTCCGGAGTGAAGGCGGTGAGGCCGGAGGTGGTCGCGACTTGCAGGAGTGCCTTGATTGCGTTCCGGCGCGTCTCGGGGTCTCGCGCCTCCACGAGCGCCTCCATCTGTGACGCCTTCACGAGTGCCCGCACCGCCGTCGCGAGGCCGATCGCAAGCTGCGGGCGGGGCAGCGCGCCGAGGGCGAGCGAGTACCCACGGCGCAGCCCCGCGTTTGGATCCGAGAGCAGAGGCGCCGCGTACCGATCGACGAGTGGCTCGAGGAGCGTCGTACCGGGCGCGGGCGCGCTGAAGTACGCGGCGGCAACTGCCTGGAGCCCCGCGACAGCGGCGTGCGAGATGGGCTCGTGAGGGTGCTTGATGGAGTCATCAAGCGAGACGAGTTTCTCCTTGGACGCCTTCGGTCCTGATGGCAGCCGGAGGAGCGCACAGACCTCGAGCAGCCGCGCCGTCGCGCCGCGCATCACCTCGCCGCCACGGCCGCGGTACAGGCGCGCCTTCTCGATGGCAGGCACGAGGCCCGACACCGCCTTGCGCGTAGCATCGGGCAGCAGGCGTCCCTCGCCCCCGTAGCACGCGCGTGCGAGGCCGAGGAGCGCCTCGGCGATCATGTGGGTGGCGCCGTGACGAGCCTTGAGGTCAGGCGAGAGTGTCTTGTCGTACAGGGTTGGGAAGAGAGTGTCGAGCACGTACGGCGCGTCCAGAGGTGCGAGGCATGCGGCCGCCTGCGCGGCGAGCAGCCGAATGTGAGGGTCCCAGTGCTTGAACTTGACGGTGGCGAGGTGGTCGAGGAGGGGGCCGCGGTACGCGTCGAAGCCCCCTAGGTACGTGCCGATCGTGAGGTATGCATTCGGGCGCGAGCCGACCGAAAAGTAGTCTGCCTTGGTGACGATGTCGATGCCGTGTGGGAAGTTGCCCTGACGGCCCACGTTCTCCTGGAAGGCGGCCGCGGCGGCGCGCCGGCAGTTGACCTCCCGGTCGAAGACGACGACGATGAGGAGCGCTTTGGCGAGGGGCTCGACGTGCGGCTGCATCACCGATGGCTCGAAGGCGCGCGCAAAGGCCCAGCACACGTAGCACGCCGCGTCGCGCACGTGTGTGCCTACCGAGGTGGCGCCGCGCGGCACGTCGAAGTGGAGCGCGCTCACGATGCGCGGGAGCACCTGCGGCAGGCGCGCGGGCAGCAGCAGCCCACGCCTCGCGAGCTCGGCGAGCGCGAGGCAGCCGCCGTGCCACGCGTTCGCATCCTCCTTGTCAGAGAGCACCTCGAGCACGCTCTCGACGATATCGTCTGCCATGTCGAGCGGCAAGCGCGCGGTCACACGGCCGATGCCCTTCGCCGCCGACCAGCGCACGACGGTGTCGCCGTCGCCCAGCCCGCGGAGGAGCTGCTCGATGATCTCCTCGATGGCCTCGGGCACCTCGGCCTCCTCTTCTTCACCCTCCTCCTCGTCGTCCACTGCCACGTCCGCGGCCGCCGCGGCAGCAGCAGTGGCCGCGGAGGTGTCGGTGCCGGGCGCGGCCGTCAGCTGCAGATTCTTCTCGAGCGAGCGAGAGCCGCGCTGATAACGCCAAGCGGCTACGCGCGGCGGCAGGTAGACGGCCGCAACGCGCTGCAGCAGCTTGATGCCGAGCTTGCGCCGGATGACGGAGGGGTCCGTGAGCAGCGCCTCGGGCGATGCGGTCAGCGGGCCGAGCAGCGGCAGCATCGGGAGCAACTCCGTCCGGTGGCCGAGCTTGAAGATGGTCGCGACGGCAGTGTAGATTCCGACCATGAGGGAGGTGGCAAGGCCCGCGCCGCCCGCGGCCTCGGCGGCCGCACGGCCGCTCGAGAGCTCCGCGCCCGCCCACGTGATGAACGCACTCAGCTGTCGCTGCAGCCCCGGCCGCGTGAGCAGCCGCGCCAGGCAGATAGCCGCGCCATCGCGCGCGGGCCCTGTCGAGCCGAGGTAGCTCATCGCGAGCTTCTCGATCGCCTCGACGAGCGGACGGCCGCCGCGCGCCTCGGTCGAGGCGGCGGCCTGGGCCGCCTCGGTGGATCCGGCGGCCGCCGCGTTGGCGGCCAGCGGGACGGTCGAGTCGATGATGGAGAGGTCGAACGGGACCATGACCACCATCGAGAGCCACACCATGAGCGCGTAGGCGATCTGCCAGTTGGTCGCATCGGCGGGGCCGACGCCTGCGAGCAGGTGCACCAGCGGTTCCAAGTCCGCCACCTCGTGCGGCACGAACTTGACGATCGTCTTGTAGCCACGCACCTTGCAGAGGCTGTAGAAGACTCGGCACGCGTGCGGCAGCACGGCCTTCGGCCTGGTGCCACGCGAGACGCCGCGTACAGCCTCAAGCAGCGGCGTGACCATCGCCTCGAGCTTCGAGTCGAGGATCGAAGGCTGCTCTTGGTAGTGGTCGAGCACCTGCGCTACACGCTCGGCAGCGGCCTCGTGCTTCGCCGCGGGATCGTCGAGGCTCTGGATGAGCGCGACGACCTCGTCCGCCTCGACGAAGAAGGACGCTACCTGCATCTCGACGGGGTCGGCGTCCGCCGCCTCGTCGGGAGTGGCATCATTCAACGCGCCTTCCTCTGCAAAGGGGTCTGCCATGTTCGGGTCAACGCTGCAGGCCGTTGTGTGGTGGAAGCCCCTCCGTGAATGGGAGAAGAGGTCTCTCCGTTGGGGAATGAGGCGGCCCTGAGGCCTTGCGCGTCAACACCTCTTTTTCCCCACAGCTCGCCTGTTGGACAAATGCCGCTTCCGCTTGTGTTTACTCGACCGCCCTGAGGCTGCCCAGGGGCCGTTTGCTTGCTGCAACCCCCTTACACTCCGCATGTCCGACGGTCCTCCGAGGCCGCGTCGAACCCGCTCCGCCGACGGCGGCCAACCTGGCCCTCTGTCGCCCACGATGGCCTTCGCCGAGGTCGGCCTCTACTGGGACTTTGAGAACGTCGGGATCGGCGCAGGTTTCAGCATGGCTGACCTGGCTGCTTTGCTGACCCGTGTTCGTGGCTACGGCCGCCTGCACGAGTCGCGCCTCTACTACGATTCGTGCAAGGCGTCGTCGGAGGGATTCTTGTCCAAGCACCGCGAGCTCGTCGAGCGGCTCGGCGTCACACTCGTCGACTGCCCGACGAGCGATAAGAAGGAGGCCATCGACAAGAAGATCATCGTCGACTGCTTGGTATGGGCGCTCGGGCGCTCGTCGCGGCTGCAACCCGCTTGCGTGGTGCTCATGAGCTCAGACGGTGACTTTGCGCACATGCTCTCACGCCTCGAGCAGCACGGCGTGCGCACGATCGTCATCGGGCGCTCGGCGGTGCTACGGACGGTGTGCCACACCGCGCTCACGCTGCGCGAGGCATGCAGCGGCGCCGACGCCAAGGCTGGTGGCGAAGAGGGCGGCGGCACAGAGGGCGGCGTTGCCGGCGATGCGAGCGGGAGCGGCGACCACGCACCTGCCGCCGTGTCGGTGGCGAGTGGAACCAAACGCAAGCGCTGCGGCGGTAGTGGCGCGGCAGCGGCCGCAGCCGCGTCGGACGCAGCCGTAGGTTCCGAAGCTGAGAGTGCGCGGCGTGCTGTGGTTTGCTTTGGCGCACCGATCCTGCTGCGCTTTGTAGCCTGCGATCGATTCCTTGGGACGGAGGCGGGCGGCGCGCACGTCACCGCGGGCGGTGCTCCCGGGCGCCGTCCCGAGCATATCCTTTGCTTTGAGCGCTCGGGCGCGGAAGCGGCTCGGGGAGCGCGTGGTGCGCCCGTGTGCCTCGGCATGGACGTGTCGGTGCTCGCACGCGTCTTCACGGGCAAGGGGACGCAGCGTTCGGAATGGCAATGCCCTCAGTGCCTCGCCACCTTCGACGCGTGGCCCGCGTGCCTCGGGCACGCGCGCGAGACGCGCCACGCGCCCCCGAAACCAGGCCACTTTCGGGTCCTCGACGAGAGGCACCTCGATGTGACGCCGCCGCCGCCGGCGCAGCAGCGCGCGGATGGCGCATCTGGCGTGGCGTGCGCGGTGCGGGCCCGCTGGTACGATCGCAGTGGCGATTGGCAGTGCATGCGAGTCGAGGGCTCAGCCGCAGCGGCGCATGGCACGCCGTTGCGTGTGGGCGATCGCGTCTTTCTGTGCTGCCCGAGCGCTGGCGGCGCCTTTTTGCACGCCGACCCGACCGCAGCGCCTGCGTCGCGGCATGTCGTCGCGCATTGGGCCGATCGGGGCGAGTGGCAGGAGTTGGAAGTGGTGTCAGGAGATTAGGCACCAGGCGCCTCGATGGCGGAGTGATTCGTTCACACCATTTTCTTGTGGGGAATGGGAGTTAGAAGTGTCACCATTTCGGCGCACGCCGTGACTTTCTTGTGGGGAACGCCGAACGCGGTTTGGCCAGAGGCGGCCCGGCGGCCTTTCTTGTAAACACCTCTCTTTCCCCACTGCACCACGACTCTCGGGCATTTTGCCGCCTCGCGCGCTTGCTATGAGAGAGGCGAGGTGTTTACTCGACCGCCCTGAGGCTGCCCAGGGATCGTTTGCTTGCTGCAACCCCCTTGACCCCCTTACGGTCCTCCGAGGCCGCGTCGAACCCGCTCCGCCGACGGCGGCCAACCTGGCCCTCTGTCGCCCACGATGGCCTTCGCCGAGGTCGGCCTCTACTGGGACTTTGAGAACGTCGGGATCGGCGCAGGTTTCAGCATGGCTGACCTGGCTGCTTTGCTGACCCGTGTTCGTGGCTACGGCCGCCTGCACGAGTCGCGCCTCTACTACGATTCGTGCAAGGCGTCGTCGGAGGGATTCTTGTCCAAGCACCGCGAGCTCGTCGAGCGGCTCGGCGTCACACTCGTCGACTGCCCGACGAGCGATAAGAAGGAGGCCATCGACAAGAAGATCATCGTCGACTGCTTGGTATGGGCGCTCGGGCGCTCGTCGCGGCTGCAACCCGCTTGCGTGGTGCTCATGAGCTCAGACGGTGACTTTGCGCACATGCTCTCACGCCTCGAGCAGCACGGCGTGCGCACGATCGTCATCGGGCGCTCGGCGGTGCTACGGACGGTGTGCCACACCGCGCTCACGCTGCGCGAGGCATGCAGCGGCGCCGACGCCAAGGCTGGTGGCGAAGAGGGCGGCGGCACAGAGGGCGGCGTTGCCGGCGATGCGAGCGGGAGCGGCGACCACGCACCTGCCGCCGTGTCGGTGGCGAGTGGAACCAAACGCAAGCGCTGCGGCGGTAGTGGCGCGGCAGCGGCCGCAGCCGCGTCGGACGCAGCCGCAGGTTCGCTCAAATGGGAGGGTACTGCAGACGACGAGCATCCGCTGGTCGAATCAGGCGAGGCCCGCTCGAGGAAGCGCAAACAACGCCCGAGCCATGCCATACGCGTGGAACGACGTGCTCTCGAACGAGATGAGGCCAAGAAGGCGGCAGAGGCCGAGAAGGCGGCGGCTGAGGCAGCGATGGCAGAGGCAACGGCATCGACGGCAGTCGAGGGGGCTGTGGCTGGGGCGGCATCGCCTGAAAAGGCGGCGACTAAGGAGGAAATCGAAGAGCTCAGGCGGTTGCACAATTGAGGGCATTGCCAGGTGTCAGGAGTTAAGGCGCCTCGTTTCAACATCTCCGTGGCGGTGTGGCGCTCACCAGGGAACCGCCAATCAACGCATCAACCTACGCGACAGATTCGTTCACACTTTCTTTTCTAAGTCGCGCCGCGCGAAGAAAGGCAATGCGCCGAACCTCTAGTCCTCCCTTCAACGAACACCTGCGCCGCCTGCGCGCTTCACGCAACCGACCGTCCGGGCGTACCCCTTTTGCTTGATCGCAGGCGACTCGCGGCCCCGTCGTTAGCGGCTCGCGCTGGCCCGACCACCATGGACGGGGCGGGCTTCCTCCTGTTTGCTCGGGAGCAGCGCGCCTCTGGCAAGGCGGGCGGCGCGGACGACGAGGAGCTTTACGAGGACTGGGAAGATCTGGCACCCGCCAAACAGCGCGAGTACAACGACCGCGCCGCGCGTAAGGCGGCCGCCAAAGCGGGTGAAAAGAAGCCGGCGGGTGCGTTGGGCTCCAAGCCGGCACCACTCAAGTCGGGCCCGGCGGGTCCGTCGAGCGCGGCGCCCTCGCCACGGGACCCGCCCGTGAAGAGTACCGCGAAACCTACGACGGCGGCAAGCGCGGCCGCGCCAACCGCCGCCAAGCCGGGCGTGCTGAAGCCGGGCGTGCTGAAGCCGAGTGTGAGCCCGAGCAGCAGCGACGTGATGGCGACGGTCGGGCCGGCGAAGCTGAAGTTCAAGCAGGCGGCTACCTCGGCGCCAAGCCCGAGCGCGCCCAAGCCGGCGCCCAAGAAGCCGCGTCCTGCTTTCGATCTCTTCGTCCTCGAGGCCTTTGCCAAGCTCAGGGAGAGCGGCGCCGACGACGCACCCGTCGACCCGAGCACGCTCAGCGAGGAGCGACTACGCACCGTGTGCAGGCTCGTGTTCAGCGACAACACGTACGGCACGGACAAGAGCCGGAGCGAGCTGCAGGCGGACGCGAAGAAGTACCTCGAAAGCAGTGATGCGGCCGCGCTGCGCTTCCGAAAGGCATGTGCGCAGGCGGACGCAAAGGCGCTGTGGAAGGCGATGGGTGTCGACGAGCGTCAGCCCTATGAGGACAAGGTGCGCACGCGCGCGAGCGCGCCGGGCTCGCCGGCGTGCGCGCGTGCTATGGCGCCCCGTCTCGGCGCGCAGCGTCCACACAGCTGCGGGCCGTGGGGGGGGGGGAAGCGTGGACTTCGCTTCCCCCATTTTTGTGTGAATGGAAGGGCCGCCCTTGCCCTCGCCGCCCTTGCCGCCCTCGCCGCCCTTGCCGCCTTCGTCTCTCCTTGCGCGCCTCCGACCGCCTCGGCGTCTCCTCTGACCCTCTCCGTGAGCTCCGTGTGCGCGTCCCTCGCTCTCCCTCGCAGGCGCAGGCTGAGCTCGCCGCATACCGTGCGGCCACCGAGGAGGCCGTGGGCGCCGCCGTGGGAGCCGCCGAGGCCGAGGACGAGGCCGAGGGCGGCAGTGGCAGTGGGAACGCGCTGCTGCAGAAGAAGCGCAAGCGGCCGGCCGAGGAATCCAAGCCAAAGCCAAAGAGTGTGCCCAAGACGGCGCCTCGTGAGGAGGAGGAGAACGTCGATGAGGAGGATCGTCCGATCAAGCATAAGAAGGGAGCGACCGGTGGCGGCGGCAAGAAGGGCGCGAAGCGCGAGCGCGAGGACGAGGACATGGAGGAGGAGGGGGACGGGGACAAGAAGGGATCGACGGTGGTGGCCGAGGAGGACTGCCCCGAGCTCGGGATGGGATGGCGATGCGTCTCGAAGAGTCGTTCCACAGGCTCGGCCAAGCACGTGGACAAGTACTACTTCGGGCCGGATGGCAAGCAGTACAACTCACGCGTCAAGGCGGTCAAGGCGGCCGGTCTGGATGAGGACCCTCTCGTCACGTTTGCCCAGACGAGCAAGCGGCCGCTCACCGCACGCGACCGCCAAAAGGCGCGCATGCAGGACGCGCGCACGCGCCTCGCGAGCGCTCTCAACCGCTCTCAGCGGCTGTACGAGGTGCAGAAGCAGCTGCTCGCGCACACGGCAGCGGGCGGCGCCTCGAGCGCGTCCGCCGCCGCGCCGCTGCCGCCGAGCGCCGAGATAGTCGGCGGCGCGGCCGCGTCGTCGGCGTCGTCCACGGCGATGCCCGAGCCGCCAGGCCGGCTGCCATTGAACGATGCGTCGCTCGCCAATGACGCAGTGGCCCTCTGGTGCTTCGCGGTCTCCTTCGAGGGCTTGCTCCACCTCACGCCGTTCACACTCGACGATTTCTGCGCCGCACTGCAACGCCCGACCCCTTCGGTGCTCCTCGCCGAGCTCCACACCCGCCTGCTGCGTGGGCTGCTCTCTGACGTGGAGACGCTGCGCGACAAGTGGCAGGCGACACCGCCGCTGGGGGTGGCGCTGCTGCTGCAGCAGCTGCCGCCGCCACTCGCGGTGAGCGCGACCTCCTGGCCCGAGGTGCTGCGCTCCGTGTGCTGGCTCCTCCGGGCGAACGAGGCTCTCGAGAGCCGGGCGGCGCAGGAGGCGCTCACGGCGCTCGGCCAGCGTGAGTATCCGGCCCTCGCGCCCTCGCACAAGCTAGCGCTGCTGCGCGCGCTCGTGAGCGCCTACCTCGAGCTCGGCGAGGCGGGCCCTGCAACGGCCCAGCGGCCGGTGCTCAAGTGGCTCGAGGATCACGTAGATCGGCACAAGGAGTTCATGAGAGAGCGACGAGAGGCCGAGGCCAAGGTGAAGCGCGACGTGGGCGAGGAGGCGGCCCGCATCGAGGCGAAGATGAAGCGGGCGGTGGCAGAGGCGACCTACACCGTCTCATCCGAGGCGCTCGCGGAGGCGATGGCCAGGGAGGCGGATGCGGCGCACGCGGCACAGTTTGGCGGGCGCAAGGGGCACCATGCCGCCGCCATCGCCGCCGCGGCCGCGGCCGCGCCCCTGCCCACAGTGCCCTTTGCCAACCCTCCGCTCGACGAGGCGTATGCGAGCGAGGACGAGGAGGGCGGCGAGGCGGTGGCGGCGGCTGCGGCGGCCGCTGCAGACGGGAGTGGCCCTGCGCTGAGCGAGGCACAGCTGGCCCTGTGGCAGCAGCGGCAGCGGCGGCAGCAGCGGCAGCAGGCGACCGAGGCGCTCCTCGGCGCGATCGAGTCGCGAGCGGTGCGTGAGCTGCGCGACGCTGTCGCTCTCGCGACGCGCTCGCGCCATGAGGGCGAGACGGCCGACGGCAAGCCGTGGCGCTCCGAGGAGCTGCGAGCGGCCATGCGCGTGCATGCCGAGGCGGTGGCGCACGAGGAGCGGCGCAAGCTCGCGGACAAGGAGGCGACCAAGATGCAGCGTGTCATGGAGGACTTTCTGCTCAAGCAAGCAGCCAACCCGACGCGCGAGGAGCCGCTGGGCGCTGATCGGCGCGGGCGGGTGTACTGGGCGTTCTTGCACGACCCTGCACGCCTCTACGTGCAGGCGCCCGAGGCGCGCCATGCTGACGGCGGGCCGAGCGGCACGTACCGCAAAGGCGACGACGAGGAGACGGGCACGGCGGGCGGTGGCGCCGAGATCGGCGGCAGCGGCGGCGGCGGCGGCGTGAGCTTGGCGGCGGCGGGCGGTGGCGGTCTGACGCGCTCGCTCTCGGCCTCGGGCGCGTGGTCATGGGCGTACTACGACACGGTGGCCGCGGTGCGCCAGGTCCTCGCGTCGCTCGACGCGGAGAACGAGCCCGAGCGATCGCTCGAGCAGCGGCTGCGCGAGCGGCTTCCGCTTGTGGAGCTGTCGATGGAGAAGGAGCTCGTGATCAACCAGGAGGCGGGTTGGCGCGACGAGCCCGGCGGGCACGAGTGGATGGGCATCGAGATGCTGCGTGTGCACATGGGTTGCATCTCGTGTTGCAAGGTGGTGCGCTGGCTGCCGCCCATCGAGGCAGTCGAGGGCGACGCGATCACTGGCGAGGGCCGAGTCGAGGGCGAGAAGGCGCTCTTCCACGTGCTGCACGACGACGGCGACGAGGAAGACCTCGACGAGGACGAGGCGGCCGAGGCGCGTCAGGCATGGCTCGAGCATAAGGACAAGGGGACGCTCCCCAAGCCGGGCGAGAACGTGGGCGACCGGTACACGAACAAGCTCGTCAAGAAGGACGCGCGGCTGGCCGTCGAGGCGCTGGGCGTGCTCGGGCTGCGAGCGGAGGTGCTCGCGCTCGAGGAGGCCCTCTACGCGGGCCTGTGCCTGTACCATTCGAAATGGGGTGCGTCCGAGGGCGGCCGCTCCGCGTGGCTCCTCTCGGCGAAGGCGACCGACTCGACTTTCGAACTCGCGCAGCTGCTCGTGAGCCTCGAGGAGACGGTGCGCGAGCTGCAGGGAGTCGCGGAGCCCGCTGAGCGCAAGCCATGGCGCACCGAGGGGCACGAGTACATCAACAAGCCTGCGCGACGCTTCTTCGCCTCACTCGCGACGGGCGGGGCTTCGCACGGCCACTCGGACGGTAAGATCGTCGGCTGGCTGCCGCCCGAGGGCGAGGACGCGGCGCTCTGGCACATGGTGCATGGCGAGGATGCGGACGAGGAGGATATTGACGAGACCGAGGCGGCGTACGCGATCGCCAATTACGCTGAGAACAGACACGAGCCCCTGCCCGAGGAGGTTGAGTACCTGGCGCAATTCGAGGCCAAGGCCGACGCCGACGCCGAGGGCGAGGATGAGGACGAGGACGAGGGCGCGGACGACGATGGCGGCGCAGACGCTGACTACATGGCCGAGGCAGGCGGCGCGCCAAGGCCCGGGCACACGACACGCGGCTCGGAGCGTTCAGCACCGCGCGTGCTCCCTGGGCAAAAGGTGCCCAAGCCGCTCTGGATAAGTGCCGAGAGCCGCGAGCGTTGGCTAGCTGTGCTGCATGCAAGTGCTCCGAACGTGGCGAGCGTTGGGCTCGCGGTGGTGGCGCTACGCATGCATTGCAAGGCGTTTGGGCTCATGGATGGTCCGCCCACGCGCAAGGCGCCGCGTGAGGACCTCGAGCTCCAGCTGCACTCGTGGTGCCACGCCAAGGCCTTTGGGCACATGGCCAAGGGCGGCGCCAAGGGCAAGAAGAAGGGGCCGCCGTCCAAGCACAAGAAGGGCGGCCGCTGATGCGCACGGCAGCCGCCGTGCTCGCAGCCGCTGCGCTCTCGGCGGTGCCCCTCTCGCCATCCAGCGAGAGCGAAACAAGAAGGTCGGAGGTTGCCGAGAGGAGCGGCGTGGCGCAGAGAGACGTATACAGCCTCGAGCGCGCCAACCGCCGTGGCCGAGCCGATAGCCGCGAGCCCGGGAGTGCGCCGCGATGTGGAGAGAGATGCGAGATGGGCGGCCTGGCGGCGCGGAGACGTTTGTGTGAAGATGATAATGCAGTAGTTCGCGCTGGATACCCCGGCCAGCAGGGTGTGATCGAAGTTTTCTCCATCAGGCAGGATGCTGTGAACACGGCGTTCTGAGCTGGCGATCTCCGAAATGCAGCGCTCCATCTTCTTTGTGCTGCTGGCTTGCCTCGCTTCGGCGGCGTGCCACGCCCCGCTCTTGCTCGCGCGCCCACCGATGGCGCGTCGGCAGCAGCCGCTGCTCGCGCTCGTGCTCCCTCCCGACTCACTCGCCGAGGTGATCGTCGTGGACGGCGGCCTCAATTTCCTGTCGCTGTACCAGGGCGTGATCACGATCCGCATCTTGCTCTCGTGGTTCCCGCAGGCGCAGGGCATTGCACTGCTCCGCCCCATTTTCACCGCCTCCGACGTCTACCTCAACCTCTTCCGTGGTGTGATTCCGCCGATCGGCGGGCTGGACATCTCACCAATTGGCGCCTTCTTCGTCCTCAACCTTCTGCAAAATGGCGTGGCGAGCCTCGCGTTGACGCCGGCTGCCCTTGCCAATACCCGACCCAAGGCGGATGGCTCCCGGCGGCTGCCCGGCAGTCGCGTCTTGCAGGCGCTGCGCGAGCGCGCCACGGCCTGATGTACCACGGTCTTGTGTCTCTTCCGTTCCAGAACTAAGGTCCAGATTCGTTCCAGCGAGTCTGAGAGAGAGAGACGCGGAAGCACTGTTGCATGTGCATGAAATATCGATCGTAATGAAAATCATGTATGCGGCTGACGGCCCAAAACGACCGCTCCTTACAAGTTTCCCTATGCCAAGGTTGAGCTAACGCGACGTCCGGCGTCCGACGCCGTCAGCGCGCCGGGCCGTACCTCCGACCACGCGAGGTCACTGCCGGCACGACGCCGGGACCGCTAGCGCGCCGGCCGGTTCACGGTTGTGTCTTGCGAGCAGGCCGTACAGCGAACAGCGTATAGTTACGGCGGTCGCGGCGAGTCCCGATTCGCGCTCAGCTTTCACGTGGCAGGGGTATCGAGCCGGTGCGCGCGAGAGAGATCCATTTGGGCGTCGGCCCGCAGACTAGTTGCGGAGAGAGAGCCAGTGCACGCATTCAGCAGCCATCCGCTGCCGCGCTACTCCTCCTCGTCGTCGTTGGTTGTCGGCGCGACCGCTGAGTAGGAGGACGTGCGCCAAGGGGGTTCGGTCGGTCCGCCGGCCTTTTGCGCGACACGCTCGGTCAGCTTGGCAAGCTTGGTGAGGTGCTCGGAGGCGGCCTCAGACGGTAGGTTCTCGGAGGCGTCCTCAGCGGACAGGTCTTGGGAGGGTTGCATGGGGCGCAGGAACGGGGGGGGGCGCGGCACCGAGGGCGGTGCGGGCGGCGCCGGCCGACTCTCAGTAAAAACGCGAAGCGCTTGCATTTCGAGCTCTGCCTGGATGAGCTTTTGGCGCATGTGGAAGTATTGGTACACGGCGCACAGGACGAGCAGCCCCACGAGTATGAGAGAGCCGATGACAATCAGCCCGATCGTGAGCGGCGGGATGACCTTCTCAACCTCCTCCACCGTCAGCTCGACATCTCGCTCGATCTCCTCGCGGAACGAGTCTCGCTGTGCGAAGCCCTCCAAGACGGCGCCCCGGCACCAGCCCTCGGTAGAGCCCTCGCACAGGTGCACGGTGTGGCTCAGCGCAGAGCTGAAGTTATGGATCTGATAGAACATGAAGCTCGAGGTCACCCTCTCTAGCAGTTGTGAAGTGATCGACGCACTCTGCTCCACGGCCGCCTCCGGCTCCGCCACCGTCGCGTTGCGCAGCGGACGGCAGTACGCGTGCCAGCCCTCGCCGCGCGCCAACTTTTGGTCGTCGAGGTAGCAACCATGCATCTGGGGCAGCGGTAGGGGCGCTCGCCGCTCTCAGTGCCAGAGGCCGACGGGAGAGTGGTCATGGGCATTCACAGCATAACATTCACAGCATCGGGACATCATGGACATCGGACATCATGGACAAGGCCAGGGTGGCATCAGACGAGGAGCGTGCGAGAGCGAGCACAGCATGGCATTCATAGCATGGCATGTGCTCGTCTGCGCACCGCATCGGTGCAGCAGCGGCTCATGGTGCACTCCTCGTGCGGTGCGGCACACTCCTCCCAGCCCGGGCACAGCCAGCTCTCCGTCGTCGCCGTGCCCGTCCGCCAATCGACGCATTGGCTGAACCCCTTTTCGGGAAGCTCGGGCCGGCACTGCGCATAGTACATGTGCGAGCGGCGCATGCACTTGTCCACCGAACGCGAGCAGCAGTGGCTTGCGCGACAGTCGCCAAACGAATCTGAGCAGTCCGCCCAGCTCTCTGGGCACAGCCACTCCGCACTGTCGACGCACTTGGACACTTTGCGCTTGCATTGGGCATAGAGCTTGCCGACACGCTTGTAGCAGCCAAAGCCCGGGTTGGAGCAGCACTTGGTGTCCGTGCAGGATGTGAAATCGTGGCTGCAGCGTTCCCCAGCGATGTCGGCCGCCTTGTGCTCTGCCACTTCCGCCATCTCTGGCGTGGCTTGCGAGGCCGCCTGCTGTGCGGCCGCCAACTTAGCCTCCTCCTTGGCCGCCTCATCAGGATGCGCGACCACCTCCTCCTCGGCCGCCTCGTAGTCCGGATCATCGGAATCCGCGATGTCGGACCATGTCAGATCCGCTGCTGTCGCGGCGTGCAGATTAGCCTCCTCCTTGGGCGCCTCATCAGGATGCGCGACCACCTCCTCCTCGGCCGCCTCGTAGGGATCGGAATCCGCGATGTCGGACCGTGTCAGATCCGCTGCTGTCGCGGCGTGCAGATTAGCCTCCTCCTTGGGCGCCTCATCAGGATGCGCGACCACCTTCTCCTCCGCCGCCTCGTAGGGATAGGAATCCGAGATGTCGGACCATGTAAGATCCGCCGCAGTCGCGGCGTGCAAAATAGCGAACCAAATGCTCATCTGCATCGAGAGCCGCATCAATAGCCCCGACGAGCGCCGCGTCGCAGAACTTGACCGATACGGCGCGCGAAAGTTTCGGCACACACTGTCGCCGTTTCAGACCGTCAGCAAACAAGCAGTTTCGACTTATTAGCTCGCTTGCTTGACCGTCAGGTTCCAGTTCCCCGGTCCGAAAGCTAGATCCACGAGCAACTAGCCGAGCGTGCGTATCTGCGTAAACCGGACAGCGTCAAGAAGTCGCGGACCACATTCGGCCGTCCCCTCTGCTGTGGTCTCAAACACACAGCCGTTTACCCGTTTCCTCCGCTCCTATCATGCTGGAGCAATCGTCCATTGCACCGCACAGACTCGCCCCTACCTTCCCGCTCCTGTTCCCTCACTCACTCAGTTGATTGACGCTCTCAAGCTCAAGTGGTCGCTTCTTCGTCTTTATCTTCGTCTTCTGCTTGCTCTCCTTGGACGGCGCCTCCACGACCGCGTCCTCGTGGGGCTCGGCGCCCGTCGTGGTGCCCTTGTTGCGCACATCCCCTGCGATCCCCTCTTCCGGCGTCATCTCGTCCACCTCGGCCTCGGCCTCATGATCCTCGTGCGAGTCCTCGTGGTCGCGCTCGTCAAAGCCCGCGCGCCGTCGGAAGGCGACGAGCAGTTTGTGCTCTTCGAGTGACGCGCACGTGCACCCTACCGCTTTCTTGTCCCGCGGCTTCGAGGTCGGCAAGCCGTCCTCCAGCTGGGTACGCAGCCGCGACGGGCGCGAGAGGAGGGCGCAGCCGCCCCACGGCTTGGCGTAGACGGCCTCGGCCTTGGCCTCAAGCTGGAAGGCGCAGCGCAGCACGGGGCGCACGTCGGCAGCCTTCGCCAGGCATGTGAGGTAGCGCATGAGCTGCGGCAACACGCGGTCGTCGAGCTCACCCCCCCAGCGGCGCACGGGCAGGACGTTGTCGCAGCACAGCGCTCCCATGAACGGGCAGTCGTCGACCAAGATGATGTCTCCCAGGCGTCGGCGCGCCCCCACCGGCACGCTGTCGTCATCATCGGCATCACTGTCCTGCACTGGCTTTCGCACTGGCTCCTGCGCAAACATGCGCACGTCCTTGACAATGGGGCCGTGCGGCGTGCGCGTCGTGTGCTCGCGGTAGAAGCACCAGCTGGGGTGGCGAGATTCAAAGGCGCCGTCAGCGAGTGAGCAACCGTGATTTGCATGGCCGCACGTGGAACTACGTTTTCGAGTCGTGCACTCACCGGAAGGCGAAGCCGCCGCCACATGCCTCCTCGAGCCAGCGCACCTTGGGCTCGGCCAGCTGGCGCTCGGAGGCCGTGAAGAGGCACATGTCGTACACCAATGCCATCGCCCGCAAAAAGCGGAAGGCGCCCGGGCGCACGCGGACGACCGATCGCGCGAGGATCGTGCTGCCTCCGCCGTCCACCTCCGAGCGGACGATGAAGCTGAGCTCCCGGCTGTGCTCCTCCTCCTCGTGCACGTCCTCGTGCTCGTGGACGTGCTCGGCAGGGATGCGCTCAGCGCACTCGCGTGCGCGCGTGCTGTGGATCAACGTGTTGTCGAGGTCCATCACAAGCAGCTTGCGACCGAGTGCACTCGGGTGCCGTGGCAGCTCCTCCGCCGGGAAGCTAGCAACTGGAGCGTTAGCCATGGAGCGCGTGATCGCCGCGAGGAGGAAGAGCGAGCCAGTGCCGGTGGTGTGCGCCTCGCCACCGTTGAAGAGGAGCAGACTGGGTTGGATGCCGAGACACTTTGATAGCCGGAAGCGGTCCGCACGGCAGAGTGGCCCGTCGTTGTGGTCATACGCCAGCACTCGCTCCAGGTACTCTTCGTCGTGCTGATCGTCCTCGTGGCAGCTGGTGCCCAGGGAGAGGTGCGACAGCCTGTCGTCGTCGTCGCTCCAGCTATCCATCTGACGTGGCTGTCGGGTGAAAGACACTGTGCCCGCAGAGTGCAGACCGTGTGCGTCCGGGGACAGCGGTGGGGCGTAGTCTAACGCGAGCAGGCGGTGTCAGACTTTCGGGATGCATGCAACGTGGAAGGCGAAGTTATGCCATCCAAGCCAAGTCAAGCTAAAGGCCCACACACCCTATGCGCGTGCGTTTCCAACATTTGTTGATGACGCTGATTGCTTCTTCCAAAGCTGTTCACGACGTTCGATCGCCCCGTCCTGCACCCCGAGCCGAAAGGCTCGCTGAGCAAATGGTCCTCCTCCCTCGGCCACAGCAGTTGGCCACTCTGAGCCCGCGCGATCTGCGCTTGCCGAAGGTGCCGGACGCACCGGGGCGGGGCGAATCACTTCCGGCCGAGGCGCTCGATGCCATATCGCCACGCTTCAAGCCAAAGCGGCTGCGAGTGCCTGCGCACATCGTAGCTGCGCAGCGCCAGCTATGGATGTCGGACGTGCGGCACTGGTGCGAGCAGCAGGGCCATCACATCCAGGGCTGGGGCTGGGATCAAAAGGAGGAGGAAGAGTTTGCCGAGTGGTTCTCTGCGCTCGACATTGATCGGAGTGGTTCCATCGAGGAGAATGAGATCCGCGCGCTGATGCAGGCCGTCGGTCTGACGCTCGTGCCCGGACAGATGAAGGCCATGTTCGCCACGGTTGGGAAACAACCTCACGAATCGCTCTCAGAGCGCGAATTCGTGCGCTTTATGATGGCGAACATGAGCGTCCTCGCGGGCAGCACCTTCGCCTCGACGACTGGCCAGCTCTTCGATGCGAACACGCGGCTCTTGATGTTCGCGTACCGGCGATCACGGCTGCTCGAGGATCTCAAAGATCCCATCAAGCGGCGCAACTTCCGCGACTTCGAGTCGTTCAACCTCGCCTACGGCCCAACGCTCGGGATCCCGGCGTTGCCAACGGCTCCGCCAGCCGGTGCAAAGTCGGGCAGCCGGAGCAGCCGACGCTCGGCGCGCGGCACCACCCCGAGAGGCGCCGCGCCGGCGCCTGTGACCGCCGAGGTCGGTAACGGCGATGCGCCGCCGCCGTTGCGCTCGCCGAGGCTGCCGCGCGTGCTGCCCTCGATGCACCCTCCGAGCACCAACCTCGCGCCGCCACCGAAGCACCTCGTGTGCCCACCGCCCGGGCACGTGAGCGACACTCCCAGGAGCATGCGCGGCATCACGGGCCATTCGAGCGTGCCCGTCTGGAGCGACCACCCAGCGTAGTGTCAGAGCGCACGGCTGAGCAGGCGCCAATTTGTCCACACATGCAAGTTGGAGTTCAGAGCTTATCACATATCAGATTCCAGATTCAGTAGTATGCGGTAAGAATGGACATTGGAGACTAAAGGTACCGCGCTGAAGCTCGACTGTTCTCGGCCGACCGCGACCCTCACCCTCACACCCTGGCCGCCTGGGCCAGGCGGCCTGTGGGGCCACCTCCGGCGCATGAGATACCGGCGATCGTCACGTGACCGGTCGGCGCGTTCACGGCAGGGCCGACCGTTCAGACACGTACCGGCTCCCCTCGGTGTCTTTTTACCGGTAATTCGGGACTTCGTTCCCGTCGGGATCTCGCGCATCTCCCCTCCGCAATACGCGTCGAGATGCTCCGCGACCTCGTCTGCCTGTCAGCGGTCGCGCTCTCGGTGCGGCCCTGCGAGCCCAACCCATCCCTCGAGCACCCCTTTGAAAGCTTTGGCTGAAATGGCTCTGTCCGCAGTCGGCCTTCACAACTGGCGCAATTCCGGGCCGCGCGTCAGCGGGCAGAGTGGTCCTGATGCGTGGCGATGCCACGCGCGACGCGGCGCCAGATGTGGACGCCACCCGCGACGCGGCACCCGGCGCAAAGGTCTTTGGTGCTGCGGGCGGTGGTTCGGCATCGGCCATTGTCACCGGCTGGCAGCCGGCCGCGCTCACCAAGGTGACCTCGACCCTTGGCCTGACGCCTAAGCCAGAGTACCCCGCAGGCTTGGGCTTCGACGCGTTCACGCTCGGCGGCTCTAAGGGCAAGGTCGAGAGCTTCGAGGGCGCCGGGAAGCCCAACATCGCCTGGTGCAGCGGGCTGCACCTCGCGGGCGGCGACGTGGCGCGCGGTTCGGTGGCGGCCTTCTGCGGGCCGCTGACGGACGTACCGCACCTGATCGCGGCATGCGGCGTTTCGAACGGCGGCATCGACTTGTACATTGACTTTCGGCCGCGCGCCGACGGTGCATACGACCTGAAGTACGCGACCCTCGCCGCGTACCCCGAGCCGTCGACGCGTGATGCCTTCGCCAAGGCGAGCAACCGCAAGGACTTTGCAGGGGCCTACTTCACCCCAAAGCTCGAAGCGTGGCGGACGGGGCTACTCACCCTCCCAGGCGCGACGCCGAACGCGCCCCTCTCCCTCGAGCACACTGCCGCCCTCTCGGCCGGTCCGATGCTTCTCGACTTGAGGCTGCCGCTGAGCGACGCGTCGGCCTCTGCGGCGGCGGCGGCGTGCACGAGCGCTGTGGATACGTGGCTTCACTGGATGACGCATGCGGAGGAGATGAAGCGCGCACTTGCGGCGGGCATGCGCCAGACGGCCACGTACACGCGTGATACCAAGGTGCGCCAGCAGCACTTTGGCTTCCTGCTCGGAAAGTACGCGCCCCTCTTTGGCGAGGCTGATGGCAAGGCCCTCACCAAGGCGGACGCTGGGCCGCTCGACGAGGCGTACGTGGGCGGCGGCAGCTGAGTGCGCGCCGAGGGGCGGCCGCGCGAGAAGATCAATCACCGTGCTTTCCAGCTTGGGTGATCGAGGACGAGCGCAGTGGGGAATCGCGAGTCCCGCTGCCCCCCCGCCCGTCCGGCTTGCGTCGCGGATTTCGACGACCATGAGCGAGTCGTGATCTATTCTTAAATTGTGACGTCGACGCGCACTCGCGAAAACCAGGATCTAAAACTGGCATCTTCGTCCAGGTGCACACTAGAAATCCACACTTTACATGTTTTCTATCTTGTATCTACGTCTGTGCTTGTCGGAACGCTCGCTATACTCGCATCGTTCTCGTCCAAGCTATGCACCTCACAGTCTCGTCGGAGCCCGTGGCCGTGCGTACTCGCGAGGTCTCTCAAGAACGACCCTGGCAGACCCCTGCGGACTGTGAGACTGACGGCACCGCAAGAGCAATAATGGCCCCGGAGCCCGGTCCTATAGGGCGCAGGGGCCGCGCCCCAGCTGACACAGCACGCGGAACACGGCCACGTGCGCCATCACGCAAAGCGTTTTCGAGGCCAGCGGGTGGCGCCGCCGACGGATCCATCCAACTATCGTAGGCTCCAACGTCGATCGCTTCGCTGGTACGAGGCCAAAGTCGCTTTACCATAGGCCAAAGTCGCCAGCCGTAGCCATGCGCACGCCCACGCCGGCCGCGGTGAGCCTCTCGCGCAGCTGTGCAGTGGTCAGCCCATGCGTCGTCTCCTGGCTATTGACGAAGCCCGCACGCATCGCGGCGGCCGCGTCGAAGCCGGCCGGGGGCGGTGGCGGTGCGCGGGCGCCGCCGTCGCCGTCTGGTTCGCACACACCACACTGCGAGGTGGTAGGAGCCTCTCCGCATGCATGCGGCTCGGGCGGTGGCAATGGGTCGGTGCCCCACTTGGCATGGGCGGCCGCCTCGCGCTGCATGGCCTTCCAAGAGGCGTGACCCGACGCTTTGGCCGCGTTGGCACGCTCGATGAACGCCATACGCTCGGCGACGGAGCGCGCGCGGAACTTGTTGGCCAGAGCGACGCACTCGCCACGCAGACCGCCGGTGACCCATTCGCGTGCCCGCTGCAAAGGTGCGAGGCGAGCCCAAGGTGGTCGGCAGGGGAGAGTTGGGGAGAGGGCAGGGAGGGGAGGGAGCGGATCCCACACGGACGCGGAGGCCCCAGAGGCCAGCGGCCTGGGGCAAGAGCGTTCGGGCTCGGCTCGCGCCCTCTCACCTCTGCATACTTGTGTTTCACGAAGGCCGTCTTGTGCTCGCGGGGCGGGTGGCCGCAGTTGCACACCCACGGCGAGTCGAAGGCTTCGCACGCGCTCGGCGGGCAGCGGGTGCATGCGTGCGGTGGCAAGCTCTCGTGCTCCGACGGCTTGTGCTTGCACCGGCACCGGTGCGGCTCGGTCGAGTCCTGCACCATGAAGGAGTAACGCTTGCAGTCGCACTTGATGTCGGCGCATCGGAAACCGTGGCCTGCGTCATGGTCGCGCAGCCGATGGCCGCACATGCACGCGTACTTGTTCTTACGGATGCGGCAGCAGATGGCCGCGCAGGCGTCGCATTTCCACACCGCCCACAAGGCAAACGTCTCGAAGAGCTGCACGGCCTCCTTGCCTCCGAGAGTGCGGCTGTCGATCTGCTCGGAGACGTCGCCGACGAATTGCCGGAGATTCTCCGACTTCCCGGTACGGCCGGAGGACTTACTACTGCCTCCAGCCGACGGCGGTGCACGCGCCGGCTCATCCACGAGCGCGGCCGGCGGCGGGTCCACGAGAAGGTCTCTCGCTGCCGAGATCTCGGCAAAGCGCTGCGTGGCTTCCTTGACATTCTCAGGATTGCGGTCGGGGTGCCAGCGCATGGCAAGCTTCTTGAACGCGGCGGCGATCACCTCGGCATCGGGCGGGCCGCCGTCAGCCCCGAGCTCGACGCCGAGCACCTCGGCGGCCTCTTGCAGCAGCGACGGCATTTCGGAGTGCTGTGGCGAGCTACCGGTACCAAGATACCCGGTCCGGTAAAAAGACCCAGTGGGGATCCGGGACACACGGGGACACACGGGCACACGGATCCCCGGTACACAGACTCAAGAGTCAGAGGACAGATAGATGCTCATTTGACTCGTGTGTGAACTCTTTCTTTTCTCCTCCCGAAAAGCCAGGTCATCGCACATCGTGACCCCGCGGCCGCCCCCATATATGCCATCTGCGTGTCCGCCCGCCCGCTCTCAGTCCCAGACGTCATGTTTTATCAGATATCACTCTGCGCGGGCGGACGAGTCGACGCCAAATCGAATCCCCACGTCCCATTGGCAGTGCCCAGGTCCAACCTCCTCGCCCCGGCATGTCTGTGCTCCACGTCCATGAACATCACGTCCCTACAACGACCCGTAGCCACCCCCCCGGGATTCCCATTTCGAGAGAACCTGTGACGCTCGGAGCTCACGCACGTCACAAGTTGCGACCACTTGGTCCTCCCCGAACGTCTGAGGACTTCTTGCCCCTTCCTCAGAGTACGTTTGCATCATTCTAGGCATGATGGCGGCTGTTGTCAGCCTGGAACGTGAGCAGGGCAGCGCGCGCAGAGCCGATCAACCCCTCGATCAACCCCACGTTGGCCACTCGCAGATCTTTGTCGTGGCACTTCTCAGTCTGCCCAGAGCCAAGTGTTTCAATCTCCACCGTATAAAGTGCCATCTCTGCATCGTACTCCTTCACATAGGCGAGAGTCTCCGCTCCGTTGCTGCGCTTCATGAACACGCTGCTGCCGATGGCGTAGCGCAGCGCAAGGGCGGGGACGGGATGGGGGCCCGCCGATGCAACCGCCCTTTCCATGAATGGGACATGTTTATTGATCTCTTCCAAGATCTCATCCAGAGCTTCGGGCACCGTGAGCAACGTGCCGGCATCTGGGATGTCATTGATCTTGCCGAGGTGCTCCTGCACTTTGGCGATCATCACCTCGGAATCCTGGTCCGTGAGCTTCTTCCACTGGTCCTGCTTGTCGGGCAGATTCTCCTCGAGGACGATGGGTATCACTGGAATTTTCTTATCGATGGCACAGCTGAGCTCCTTCAGACAAGGCGCGGACTCGTAGAACGACTTGGTCTTGAGGACGATCAGCACCTTGGCCTTCGCATGTCGCCCCTTGAGACGCAGCATGAACACTTCCCAGTCGACGCCGGCGGGGACGTGCAGCCCGCTGAAGCATTGCAGGCCGCACTGATGGAGGACCTCGAGAAACCCCGCCGCATAAAACATGCCTGGCCCGGCGCCGGCGCAGTCGCTCCACCCAACCTTGGCGGTCCATGCGGATCGAGCGACTGACGGGTCCCGACGGCGACCCGTCGCGTGCGAGACCACCACTTTGGGATAGTATTCGTCGAACGCCGTGCCCGTTGGAAGTTGCGAGCGAATTCGCTGCGTAACTTGCTGCGCCATCTGCTCTGTGAAAGCGTTTGGCATCTGGTTCGCCATCACAGTTAAGAAGCTGTCCTTGGAATTCCAGCCCTCCGGCAGGGTCGCCGAGCTATAGGTTGGAGCCGAGCTATAGGTTGGAGCCAATGGAGCGCTGTAGGTCAGCGAGGTGGTAGCGAGGCAGGTCGCCGACGTATAGGTTGGTGCGCAGTAGGTCGCCGAGGTATAGGTTGGTGCGCAGGAGGTCACCGTGGGATCGGTTGAAGCGCTGTAGGTTGCCGAGATGAAGGCTGGCGCCGCAGTTGCGCCCGTCTGTCTAATAGCATGAGCTCGACGCAGAGGAGTCGAGGGGCGCGAAGCGCGCACACTGCCCTTGATGTGCTGGAGCTCGTCCACGATAGCAGGGAACGAAGGCCGTTGAACAGGATCGGTCTGAAGGCACCGGGTGGTAAGCGCGAGGATGCCAGGTGGGCAGCCGGCCACGTTGCGCAGCTGGTCGAGCGGGGTCGCTTGACCTCTGACAATAATCGCCATGAGCGCGCGCACAGCGTCCTTCGTAGACATTCCGATGGGCAGTTGCACATGGCTGTACGGTATGGACCGCGTCCCCATGTGTGTGAGCAGGCATCCGAAGCTCCACACGTCGGTGGGCTTGGCTTTTGCGCTCTGCGTGAGCGCAAAGGCCTCGGGAGCCATGTAGGGCGGCGTGCCCGCGGGCCCCTCGGCCTGCCCGGCGTACTTGGTGAGTGCAGTGCCAAAGTCGGCCACCTTGGCGACCCATTGCTCCGTGAGTAACACGTTGCCAGGCTTCAGGTCGCGATGGACCACGCCCTTGGCATGTAGGTACGCCATCCCCTTGGCCACATCGAGGGCGATGAGGACGAGGGATGCCTCCCACGTGGCGAGCTGATCGCGCTGCCGGTGGTGGTGCAGCACATCGAGCAACGAGGCGGGCATGAGCTCCATCAGAATGCCCGTCTTCCCGTCGTTGCCGTCGTGAGCGATGCCCATGGTGAGGAGCACATTGGGGTGGTGCAGGCGCATGGTGAGCTCGAACTCATTCAGGAGCTCTTGTAGCGCCGCCGGCGCGGTCGTCGCCCGAAGGCTCTTGATGGCGCATGAGGTCGAGTTCCACACGGCCACACGCACCTCGCCGAAGCTGCCCGCCCCGAGACTCTCTTTCAGTGCCAGGTCTTTCCAGCTCACAACCACGTGCATCGAGCTTCCTATGATGCTCGACATCTCAGTGCCGCTTCCCTTTGGTGGTGGTGAGCGCGGTGGCATTGAGCGCGATGGCTGCGAGTGCTTCGAGGAGATCGGGATCATGCGGCTCCAACCGCCCCGTTTCGCGGCAAAGTTTTGGGTGGCCAACGTCGTGAGCTCTTGGGCCTTAGTTGTGACGTGCTTATTGATCTCTTCGATGATCTCGTCCAGAGTAATGGGCACGGTGAGCAACGTGCCGGGGCTTGGGATGTCATTGATCTTGCCAAGGTGCTCCTGCACTTTGGCGATCATCACCTCCGAATCCTGGTCCGTGAGCTTCGACCACTGCTGTTTGGGGCCGGGCAGATTCTCCTCAAGGACGATGGGTATCACTGGAATTTTCTTATCGATGGCACAGCTGAGCTCCTTCAGACAAGGCGCGGACTCGTAGAACGACTTGGTCTTGAGGACGATCAGCACCTTGGCCTTCGCATGTCGCCCCTTGAGACGCAGCATGAACACCTTCCAGTCGGTCCCTGGGGGGACGTGCAGCCCGCTGAAGCATTGCACGCCGCACTGATGGAGGAAACTGATGAAACCCGCCGCATAATACATGCCTGGCCCGGCGCCTGCGCAATCCTGCTCACGGCGACCCGTCGCATACGAGATCACCACTTCAGGATAGTATCGGTCGAACGCCGTGCCCGTTGGGAGGAGCGAGCGTACATAGCTCTTCCTTTTCTGCGCCATCTCCTCTGTGATGATCGGTGGCACCCTGAATGCCTCAGCACAGAACTTGGTCAAAATATCGTCCCTCTCAGCTTCTGCTTTCTGAGCTTCGGCCCTCTTGGCCGCCTTGTCATCCACTTTCTTGGACTGTCTGCCCTTTGGTGCCTTGCTATCGTTGAGACGGCGACGACGGCGCATGAAGACCAGGGCGAGGACAACTGCGAGGATCACACCGACGACGACGCCGACGATGATTCCGATGGAGCCGCTCGTCTCGACCACCGATGCACCGGACGACGTGGGTGACATGGGTGGAGGAGGCGACGGTGAAGGCGGTGGCGGCGGTGGGACGTCTGCAATGGTGGGCAGCGTCACGACCGCGAGCACGACGATCGAGACGCCGGTGACGCTCGCGAGCATGGCGGTCGCGCTGCTCAGGCTGCTCGTCGCGCTGGCCATCGCCGACTGCACCGAGGCCGCCGTCGCCGTGGGCGTCTGGATGCTCACGTCGACGATGACGCTACCCGGCGATATAGTCAGCTCGATCGCCGATGGGTCGACGCCCGCGCGAGCCGCCAATACGCTCTGCATCTGGGTCTGCACGTTCGGGGTGAATGAGGAGACGTCGCCGCCGAGCTCGAGGGTGAATTCGACGAGGCTCATCGCCGGCGGTGATGGCGGCGGCGAGGGCGGCGGCGGCGACGGCGGCGGCGGAGACGGCGGTGGCGGTGGCGGCAGTGGCGAGGGCGAGGGCGGCGGCGGCGAGGGCGGCGGCGGCGGCGGCGAGGGCGAGG
>ERZ761574.161-NODE-161-length-41746-cov-75.012161_pt1 | contig 41746 bp, 27 predicted proteins | sample MGYA00374950_ERZ761574 | MGnify/ENA primary metagenome ERZ761574 (study PRJEB28895, sample SAMN07631631) | mixed culture metagenome | isolation source: Freshwater growth medium | place: USA: Seattle, Washington | collected 2016-10-03 ... | reverse complement strand
AGGAGGCCCCTTCCAGACCTTCGAGGAGGCACCCCTTCCAGACCTTCGAGGAGGCACCCCTTCCAGACCTTCGAGGAGGCCCCTTCCAGACCTTCGAGGAGGCACCCCTTCCAGACGGAGGTGGCACCCCTTCCAGACGGGTGCGGAGCCCAAGGGGCGGCGGCAACGCACCTTGATGCATCGTCTCGTACCAGCTCGTCAACGCGCGCGCGAGCCCACCGTTCATCGCGCGCTTGAGGAAATGGCGCATCAGCCGCCGCTCCTCCAGCGACTCGAGCCATCGATTGAGCGCTCGCGTGAGGCCCACGTTGGCGAAGCGGCCGATGATCCCCTTGCGCCTCTGATCGTCCGCGGCTTGGTACTCCCACTGGCGCCAGGCACGCGAGAGGCCGCCGTCGAAGCCCATCCGGCGGCCGATGAGCTTGAAGCGCTGCCTCTCGCGCCACAGCCCCGTCCAGTGGTTGAGCGCCCGCCCCACGTCCTTGAGTAGGAAGCGGCGCACCACGCTCGATTTGGAACGCTCCTCGCGCGCCTAATGAGAGGCAATTAGAGGCAATTAGAAGCAATTAGAGGCAATTAGAAGCAATTAGAGGCAATTAGAAGCACTCAGAGGCAATTAGAAGCACTCAGAGGCGATCACAGCGTCGCGCTCGATTTGGCTCGCTCCTCGCGCAAGGTCGTCAGCATGCACTCAGAGACGCAATCAGACGCAATCAGACGCAATCAGACGCAATCAGACGCAATCAGAGCCAATCAGTCGCGCCTGCTCGGCGAGGTCGTCGAGGTGAGAGAGCCAGCTTGAAAAGCTACGAGCGAGCTCCATGTTCATCAGTCGCCGGAAGAAGCGCTTCATGCGGTCGCGTTCGGCGAGCAATTCGAGCCATCTGCAACGAGGGCAGGGCCGTGGCGAGCACATGGGCGCCGTGGTGAGCACTTGCATGCAGGCCGTGGCGAGCCGGAGGAGGTGAGGGCAGTGCAGAGAGCATTCCCAGAGTAGTCCGCCGCAGGAGGGTGCGAGCGCAGAGTAGAGAGCATTCCCATGGCTCCATGGAGGGTGACAGCTCTCTACTCTGTCCCTCAGGTTACACCCTGGTAGAGGGTCGAGAGCATTCCCATGGCAGGAGCGGGGCGTGCACAGCACAGGACGCGGGGCGAGGCAACAGAGACTGCGCGCGCGCGGAGGCGCGTGAGAGGCGCTGTATTGGGCGTAGGCGCGTAGAGGCGCTGTAGTGAGCGCGGGCGCGGGCGCGGCGGGGCGGCACGAGTTCCACGCACGAGTTCCACGCCAAGCTGGCCGCCCGATACTTGAGCTTCCCGAAGATCTTGAGCATCTTTCTGCGCTCGACATACATCGCCTTCCACGAGTTCCATGCAATCGACATCTTAGCGTTCATGAAACGGCCGGCGGCGGCGGCGAGCTTCTTGTTCTGGCGCGCCTGCCGACGCGCCTCGAGCCTCTCCTCGATGCAGAGTTCACGCGCGTACTTCCACTGCCGAAACGCCTTGTGCTGCTTGTAAAACAGTCCCTGGCCGGCGCTCTTTCGGAGCAGGTTCTTGTTTTGCGTGACGTACGTTTTCCATGCATGGAGCACGGGATGCATGATGCGCCGGCGGATGTTGATCAGCGCACGCGATTGCTTCACCTCCGCCTCCTTGGTCTCCTTACGGAATGAGCGCTCGACAAAGTCGCGCATGCCCACTAGACCCTTGACGACGGCATTGAGCAGCACCGCCACTCGAGGGTCGATGGGCACGATGTCTGCGAGGCGGTTCACGTCGACCATGGCCTTGCCGCCGTCGCGGACGCCATGCATCTCGGTCATTTTGGCCCACATCTTCGGGTCGTTGCCCAGATCGTCGAGCATGAGGCATTGCATGCCACGGATCCAGTCCTCTTGCGTGACCATGCCGGACTTGTCGAAGTCAAAGAGCGAGCAAAGGCTGAAGCAGAGCGTGAGGTCGGTCATCTGCTGCTTCTTGGGCGGCGCTGGGCTCGCATCCGAGCCGTGATGCTCGCGGGTGCTGATGCCGACCCGCGCCGCCGGCATCTCGAAGATGCTCGAACGTGCAAAAGCGGGTGGGTGTTGATCGACTTTTGCTCGCAGCGTCGGAAATGGCCAAATGACGCGAAGAGTTTTTCCGATGGCCCTGCGTGTTCTACTACATGTACGTTCACGTTCACACTGAAAAAGCGTCCCGAGGCGTCTGCCGGATCTTGATCAGAAAGCACGCGCCGCTGGAAGAAAGCACGCACTGATGCCGTCGCGCGGAGAGATGGCTGGTCAGGTGGGACGCCGCATGATTGCTATCGCCCCGCAGTCCCATCATCGCGCGTGCCCCACCCACGCGAATCACCGCTCCCGGGCCACTTCCACGCGCCTCGCGGTCCCCACTTTCCTCACCCGGATGCGCACGCCGCAGGACTGGGGTGCCAACGTCGTGTTTAGCAGCCGGCCAACTTCTGCCCGTCCGCAGTCCGCCCGCGGCCCGGATGGTGCCCCGGCGGGCCCGGGTCCATCAATGTCCAAGGTCGCAGGCAAGACCAACCAGCAGCTTGAGGATGAGACCGAGGAGCTCAAGCGTAAGCCTCGGCTTGTTCTCGAAGCGGTGCTCCCTCTCCGCCCCGTGCGCAATGCCGAGCTCACATCCGCCGAATGCCCACCCGCCACAGACCAAACGGTCAGCGCTGACCTCAAGAAGGCGATCATGCAGGCGCGCAACGCAAAGGGTATGTCGCAAAAGGATCTAGCGCAGAAGCTCATGACCGACGTGAAGACGGTTCAAGAGTATGAGTCGGGCAAGGCGATCCCCAACAATGCCCTCATCGCTAAGATGGAGCGAGAGCTGGGCGCCAAGCTGCCACGCGCGCCAAAGAAGTGAGAGCAGCTTGAACGGTATGGGCGAGCGGAGCTCACGGACTAGGCTGGACTGGCCCACTTGATCCCTCATCGTGCCGTATTCGCGGCGCCCGCGCTCGCCCCGGCAGCGGGTGGCGCCTCGGGTACTTCCTTCTTCTTTCTCGTCTATCTCCGAGCATGCGAATAAGCGGAGTGGGAAGCGGACAGGCGACACACAGCACGTAGCCCCCGCCCCGGGGCGGAAGTGTATCAATCGAGAAGCGACAGTAAGCGTCGCAGCCGGTAGTCAGAAGTCACGTACGCACGTGTGTAGTTATGAAACGTAACGTTGAGGATCTCGGGATTAGTCCACAATCCGCCATTCCTTGACAGCGCGCCGTTAACGGGGCGCGCATGCGCCAGACGCCAGACCTATGAGTCCTATACCCAACCGGCAACCGCCACAAGCATGCCGCCGAGAGAGACGGACATACCGTGCGACAGACTGCCACAGTCTCAGACATGGCCGAGGACGGCGTGCCACACACAGTCTATGCAGATAACGGCCTTTGTCTGCACATTCACGCAGTGTGGTCACCGCACAGCTGCGCTGCCATTGAAGCTGTGAGTGACTATGTGGCAAGCGAGCTTTCGCTCCATCTTGGCTGAGTGACTGGATACAATTGGATGAACTCTCGAGGGCTTTGAGGCGAATCCTTCGAGCGCTTTGGATCCGAAATGAACACGCCCTGTCCTTCGCTTCGCTGTCTGTATGCTCGAGTATACGGTTCCGAGTTAGGAGTAGCCTGCGTGAACACGAACTCAGATCGGCAGCGCTCGGAGCAGAACGGCTGATCGAGAGCCATCAGGACCGCCGAGCCGCTCTTCAGTGACTTGGAGCAGCTACTGCAAATTCGCAGACGAGTCGTTGACATGGCGTTGGGGACGTGCGTCGACAGCATTTCGAGCAGTTTTTGTTCGTGCGAATAGCAGAAGGAGTTGATTTTTGTCGCTGGATTAGGAAATTTGCCACATCTGTACCATAAAAGGAGTCCAATGTTGACCCAAACAAGGTTGAATGAGAAGCCCTCTATCTCTCCTCCCCTTAACAATTTGCTCGTCCGTTGAGCGTGCCTCCCTGACCCAGTTTGCGCGCCCCACACATAATCACTTCTCCGTGCATCACACGTTAGGGATGATGATTTATGATCAGCATACCCGCTTCGCGCAAGAATGCCTGGAGCCGCTGCCTCTGCTCCTCGGGCAAGTGCGCCGCCTCGATGGCGATGGCGCGGTAGCCATACGTCTGCATGAGCAGAAAGAGCGCGCGGCTGATTGCACCCTTGACGGCCTCCGCTCGATGAGCGTCGTTCTGAGCGCGGTCTTGCGCGGGTCCGCTGCGTTCGCCTACACGCAGCGCGATGGCCTGCTGCGCGGCGGGCTGGCGCGTGCGCGCGCCGCCGAGTGGCGCGCCGCCGCCCGCCGTGAACGCCTCCAGAGCTTGCAGGCAGCTCGCGAGCGAGGCAAGCGCCGTTCTGAGCGATCCCTTCTTGTGCACGACGCCCGCCTGGTCCTCTATCAACGCGGCGGCGAGCAGGCAGCTCGAGGCCTCAGCGGCCCACACGACGAGCTGCGTCGAGCCAAGGATCAAGCTCCGTGCCGCCTGCTCGTCCATCGCCGCACGCATGGCGGTTAGCCGCGCGGTCAGACGTCGCAGAGCGAGGGGCAGCGAGCCTTTGGGAACGGCGGCCTGTGGGGGGAGAGGGTGGGGCGGGCGCCGTGGTGAGCACTTGCAAGCAGGGGCAGCGAGCCTTTCGGAAGGGCGGAGGCGTGCATGGAGGTGTGCATGGAGGTGTGAATGGAGGTGCCGTTTGGAGCGCGCGCCTTTTCTTGAACTGCGCGGGCCTTGCGCGCCTTCAGATTAGCCGCCATCACGTCGATGGGCTTGAGAAGGAGCTCGAGGAAGCCGTGCCACGCGGCGCCCCCATTGAACAAGAAGAGCGCTTGGCGTCGCGCGGGCTCGTGTCGAGCGAGAGTGACCGCGTCTAGGTAGGCGAGGTGCTGCGTGAGGGGCGGCGCCTCCTTGGCCATGGCCGCCATGAGGACCTTCTCGTCGCCGAGCGGAGACGCCGAGGCACGTCGGAAATCAAGTGGCTGCGTGTACGCCACGTGCACGGCGCTGAATCCGAGCCGGCATGAGGCGACGAAGGCCCAGCTGCGCAGCAGCATCGAGAACCAAAGCCCGAGGCCAGCGGCGGACGCGGCGGACGCGGCGGACGCGGCGGACGCGGCCGCCTCGCTGCCCGGCGCGTCGCCCATGGAGAGCTCCTCGGCCGCCGGTGCGGCGCAGGGCGTGCAGCCGCCGCTGAGCGCGAGAGCGAGAGCGCCTAGCGAGTCAACCGCCGACGGCGCGAGCCACGCCGCAAGCGTCGCCCCGATCGCCAGCTGGCAAGCGCGTGCCGCTGCACCGGAGAGGGCCGCGGGAAGCAGCGGCCGAAGCCGCAGCCACAGCTGTTGCCCGATGAGCGGCCACGCGTCCGATCGGCTCGGAAGCACCGCCGGTCCGGGCTGGTACATAGTGAGCAACCGCAAGTCAGCCCGATCCGAGCGATCCGAGCGGCTCGGTGGCGGTTGCGGCCCCTCGGCGCGCTCGAGCGAGTGCTCGAGCGCGACGACGAGGCCGACGAGCATGGCCCATGCGGCCACGAGAGGCGTGTGCGACGCCGCGGCGGCGCACGGGCTCGTGGCGGCAGCGGCGGGGCAGCTCGCGCGTATCACGCCGTGGTAGCCTAGGGACGAGAGTGACGCGACGAGAGTGACGATGAGCGCGCCCGCGCCGCGCACGAGCCACGAAGGCAGCGCGGGGACGAGGGGCGGCAGCAGCGATGGGGCTGAGGTGGCGGCAGCTTGGTCGGTAGGCTGGCCCGAGGCGACGACGGCCGCGGTGACGGCGCAAGCGGCGAGCACGGCGCTCATGCTGCCACCGATGATGGAGCCCGCAGGGGAGAGCAGCGAGACTGCGAGCGAGGCGGCGGCGAGGAAGACTGCGGTGGAGAGCGACGTCGGCGCCCCAAGGAGCGGCGGAGGCTCGGCCGCCAAGACCATCGGCGGCACCAGGCGCACCCAGAGCATGCGGTGCACGACGAGCAACAGCAGCAGCAGCAGCAGACCGAGAGCGCCGTCGGCGAGCGGCATGCCGAGCGCCGCGACGGCGGAGATGTGGAAGGCACCGAGCGGGAGCACCGACGAGGCGAAGCGCGAGCGGTCGGCGCGCATGATCACGCCTTTGAGTGGACCAGACGTCTCAGCGGTCATGCGAAGGTTCTGGAGGACCTCCTTGCGTGGCGCGCCGGCTGCGATTAACATGGCTGCATCCGGGTTGCTTGCGAGCAACTCGTCGTCCGTGGGGGGCATGGTTAGTGAAAGCAAAGGGCACCGTCGGAGGACACAGGCGACGGCGTCCCGATGGACGACCCGACGGCGGCGGCGCGCACACGAAGGCGACTGGGCGGCGTCGGCGCGTGTTTCGCTCCGAGCGGAGCGCTCTCGCCGCAACTCTTCTTTTCCTCCGCACGGCGAAGGATGGCCACCAATGGCCTGGCTTATCCTACCTGTGCCAGGCTGGTACCATACCGTGGGTTCAGCGGTGACGATGACTTCGCCGCGAAAGCCATCCAGGGTGCGCGTGGCACCAACCATTCCTCTCTCTGTCCAGCCCGCGAGCGCCGCCAGGCACAGCCACAGCCCCGCGGCGCGTTCTCCCTGCGTATTCGCCTGACCATCGAGCGTGCTGACGCGCTGCGTGCTCCCCATCGCAGCATCGGCATGGGACAGTGGCAGCAAACCGTCGTCGGGCAAGGGTGGCGGCTCCTCCTCCTCCTCCAGCCTGCCGGCCGCGCCGCCAGCTGACGAGCCCGAGGACACGAACGACGACTTTTGCTTCAAGTGCGGCTCGAGTGGCGAGCTGATCCTGTGTGATCGGTGCGACCGCTCGTACCACCTGCACTGCGTCGACCCGCCGCTCGACGTGGCGCCCGAGGGCGAGTGGGCCTGCCCGGCGCACAGTCAAGGTAAGCGTAAGAAGAAGACGGAAGCGGAGCTCCTCGCCGAGGCCAACCAGAGCCACGAGAACGCGGAGCGTGGCATGCCGCGTAAGCCCGCGCGCGTCGACGCGACCAAGTACCAGATCGCGCCCACGATGCTTCGCGCGGAGCGCGACCCGGCCGAGAAGCCCCTGGCCGTCGGCGCGGGCTCTCTTGCTTGGGTGCCCGAAGGCTGTGCCGAAGAGGCGCTGTGCGAGCTGCTCGCTTTCGCACACCGGCTGGTGGAGAGCGCGACGCTGTCCGACGCCTTCTTCGCCGAGTACCTGATGACGCACCTGCACCTGAGTGGCTACTCGCTGCCCAGGGCCAAGGCGGCCCTGCTCCTTGCCAAGCAGTGGTTGGGCGCGCTGCCGGACGAGTCGGCGGCGCAGCTGCAGGCACTCGGGCACGCGGCTGGCGAGGCGCTGCTCGCGGTGGTGGGCGCCGCGCACGCCTCTGCCTTTCTGCTCCTCCCCAACGTGCTCGCGCCTGGCATCGCCGACGCGGTCAGTGGCACGCTGCCCACCTCGCTCGCCGCGCTCGGCCGCGGCAGCGAGGACGAGGCGGCCGCGGCCGCGCTGCTCGAGACGCACGAGCGACAGCAGGCCGAGGCGGTGCGCGTGGCGGTGAGCGAGTGGAGCGCGCAAGTGGACGCGCTCCTCGGGAGCAGCCAAGACGCGCAAGCGGGCGCGGCTCAGCCTTCTGCCGCGGAGCCCGGCGCCGGCGCCGGCGCGGCGCCGGCTGCGCCGGACGACGAGCCCCAAGGGTCGTTGAGATCTCAATCTCAATCTCAATCTCGCGGTGGCGCGGTGCTCAAGATCAAGGAGCTCGAGAAGCTCGTGCACGACGGCGCGGCGGCGCACAAGCTTGGTCGAAGTGTGAAGCAGCTGCGTGAAGCGCATGGCCTGCCCGACCGAGGGGCGGACCTCAACCGCCACATCCTAAAGTACCTCGGCTCGACGGGCTCGACGGGGCGCCTCGCGATGCTCAGTGAGGCGCTCCAGCACGGCGCGTCGTGGCAGGCGCGCTGTGCCGAGCAGCTCGCCCGCCCGCAGACGACGGAGGGCCTGCAGGCGCTGCTGGCTGAGGGGGAGCGCATTCCTCTGCGGCTGGCCGAGGTCGAAGAGGTGCGCGGCCGACTGCGGCGCGTCGACGCCTGGCTCGCTGGCACGCGCGAAGTGATGCTCAAGGCGAGCTGCGAGCTGCGCGAGCTGCAGGACCTGCAGCGCGAGGCCGAGGCTCTGCGGATCAAGGTGCCCGAGGCCGACGTGCTGCGCGATCGCACGGCGGCGTGCAAAAAGTGGATGACGACGGTCAACAATGAGCTGCTCCGGCGGACGTCGTCTCGCAAAGCCTCAGGCGCTCGCCTTTCGGTCGCCGTCGTCGAGGGGCTGCTCGGTGAGGCAGCCACGCTGCGCCTTGACGCGGTCGAGATCACCCAGGTGCGCGACCGTCTCGACATGGCGCGGGAGGGCATGCAAGTGCTCACCACGACGCCCTCTCCCCTCCCCACAGGTGCGCGACCGTCTCGACATGGCGCGCAAGTGGTCCGAGGATGCGCGGGCGCTGCTGGTGCCGCCCGTCCCAGTGACGCCGACGGTGCTCAAGCTGCTCGACGAGCTGAGTACTGGTGCTGAGGAGCTCAACCTCAACCTTGCCGAGCAGGAGGTGCTTGACGGCCGGCTGGGCACCGTACGTGGCTGGCTGCAGCGCGCCAAGGCGGCGATGGAGTCGAATGCCGAGTGGCAGGTGAGTGCAACTGATGACCGCTGATGACCGCTGATGACCGCTGATGACCGCTGATGACCGCTGATGACCACTGATGACCACTGATGACCACTGATGACCACTGATGACCGCTCACAATTCGACAATGGATGTGATGCAGGAGCTCATGGCGCTCGTCAAGGAGGCCAGGGCCAAGGGCATCGAGCTGCCCGAGGTCAAGCTGGTCTCCGATCAGCAAGCGGGGGATGCGTGGCGCGGCCAGGCGGCGCTCGCGCTCGAGGGCCCCGCGACGATCGAGGACCTCGAGGAGCTCGTCGGCAAGAGTGGCACGATGCCGGCCGAGACGACCAAGTTGCTGGTCGCCAAGCTCGAGACGGCGCGCGCGTGGGCGGTGCGCCTGGACGCGGAGCTCAAGGGCAAGCCGACGATCAAGGACGCCGCCGCGCTCCTGTCCGAAGCCGACGCGGATGGCGTCTCAATGGAACCCATGGAAACGCTCCGCCAGTCCGTCGCCGACGCCAAGGCGTGGCTCGAGCAGTGCCGCCGATCGCTCAACGCACGCTCGACGCGCGGCGTCGCGACGCGCGCCTCATTTGACGAAGCGCTGCGCCTGTACGAGGCGGGGCAGGCGCTCCCGATCACGCTGCCCGAGGTGTACGCCCTTGCGGCGCAGCTGCGCGATGCCGAGAGCTGGACAGCCCGCGCCGAAGCGGCCCTGGCCGAGTGTGAAGAGGCCAAGTGTGAAGAGGCCACATCGGCGCCGCCGGATAGAGCGCCGTCCCGAGCGCCGGACGGCGCGCCGTCCCGAGCGCCGGACGGCGCGCCGGCGCACGCCAATGGGCAGCCGACACCGATGGAGGTGGAGCCGCCGACGACGGCGAAGAGGGCGTGGCCGCCGGCGCGGCGGGGGGGCGCGCTCGGGACAGCGCGGAGGGCGGTAGCGGGCACGGCGGCGGCCCGAGAGAGGCTCCGCGAGCTGCTGCGCGAATCGGAGGCGCTCTCGGTCGCTGTGGGGATGGCCACGACGCTCCGGCTGCGCTCGTGGCGGCAGGAGGTCAAGTTTCGTCAGGAGGAGGAGGGCGGCGGGCAGCTGGACGAGATGGCGCCGCTGCTCGAGCAGGGGCGCGCGCTCGGCCTTGACGAAACCCCGTGCGAGCTGGGCGCCGAGTTGGGCGCCGCCGCCGGGGCTGAGACAGGCGCGGACGCCGATCGTGTTGGTGGCGGCGAGCCGCGGCGCGCCGAGGCGGCCCTGGGCAGCGGTGCGAGCGCCAGCTCGCCGGCCACGATGGCGGCCGCGACCGAGGGAGAGAGGGGGGCCGAGCCGAGCGCCACGGCCGCGCCCACCACGACGCCCAGCGCGGAGGCCACAGCAGAAGCGCACGACGGCGCGCGCGGCCGCGCCGAGTGGCGCAGCGCGGCGGCCGAGTGGGCGGCGCTGCAGCAGACGCTGCAGCAGGCCGGCGAGTGGAGGGCGCGCGCTGAGCGGGTCCTCACGACCGACAAGGTAGCGCTCGCCGAGACGACCTCTGATTGCCTCTGATGACCTCTGATTGCCTCCCTCATCAGGTGCTCCTCGCCCTGATGACCTCTGATTGCCTCCCTCATCAGGTGGCGCTCGCCGAGATGCGCGAGCTCGCGATCCAGGGGCAGCAGCTACACGTGCTCATGCCTGAGCAGTCGTTGCTTGAGCGCCAGATGAGCGACGCCGAGACGTGGCTCGCGGCCGCGGACGCGCTGCAGGCGCCCACGGCGACGCTCGACGAGCTCGCCAAGTGTGTGAAGCAGTACACTAAGATCCATCTGCTCTCCGACAAGGTCGATGGGCTCAAGGAGCGCGAGGCGGGTGGGCAGGGGTGGCTAGAGGAGACGCGCTCCATGTTCAAGCACGCGGCCATCCAGATGTCGACCCTCCATGAGATCCTCGAGAGCGACGGCGAGGCCATCTACTGCGTGTGCCGCCAGCCTTGGGGTTCGTCCGGTGCGTGCCGCGGATGGCAGCCACTGATTGCGATGGAGTGCGGCTGATGGGCCGCGCGCCTAGGGGTTCGTCACGTTGGGGTTCGTTGATTGCGATGGAGTGCGACTGATGGGCCGCGCGCCTTGGGGTTCGTCACGTTGGGGTTCGTTGATTGCGATGGAGTGCGACTGATGGGCCGCGCGCCTTGGGGTTCGTCACGTTGGGGTTCGTCAGGCGTCACCATGATCGAGTGCGAAGGATGCCAGGGGTGGTACCACATCACCTGCCTCGGCATCTCGCCTGCCAAGTCGAAGCAGTTCACAGCCGAGGGCGCCACGGCCACGTTCCACTGCCCAAGGTGCTGTGAACAGCGCGGCGTGAACTTCCCATTCGAGCCGCGCGTGACCGCGCCGCAGATCAAGCGGCTGCCGAGCGTGCACAAGGCGGAGCAGCACGTGCGCAAGGTGGCCAAGCTACGGGTGCGCCGCCAGGAGGCCGAGCTGCTGAATGCATACACTTTGGAGCTCTGATTGCATGCAAAGTGCATCCAAAGTGCATTCAAAGTGCATGCTGAGTGCGTGCTGATTGGATCCCTCATCAGGTGCGCATCGAGGAGGCTGAGCTGCTCGAAAAGGCGGTCACCAACGTGTCCACGTGGCAGCTCGAGCTGCTGCCCACGCTGCTCGAATCGTATCGACGGACGGTCGTGCCCAATACGGCGCGCCATGCCCCGCATGCGGGCGCTGTATTGGGCGTGCCCCCCGGCCCCAGAGGGCACGTCGGGCACGCGGTGGGCGGTGGCGTCACGAACGAGGAGCTGTGCCGATGGCTCGAAGAAGGCGAACGCTTTCGACTCGAGTGCGATCTGGTCGCGCTGCTCAAAGGATGGCGGTGGGCACGCCAGCTGCGCCCGCCTCCGCCGCCGCCCGCCCCAGCCGCGCCGCCGCCCGCGCCGCCGACGGCAGGCGGTGCCGTTGCGGTCGGCGAGGTGCCCACGACGGCGTCCGGCGCTGTATTGGACGGCGCTGTATTGGGCGGCGAGGTGCCCACGACAACGCCGGGCGTGCCGGCAACCGCAGCCGCGAGCGCCGCCGCGAGCGCCGCAGCGAGCGCCGCCGTGGGCACCTCGACGGTGTCCCTCCAGAGCCTCGAAGAGCTGCTGAGCTCTGCGAGGGCGGGCGGCGTGAGCAGCGCGATCGAGGAGGCCCTTGGTAGCGGCAGCGGCAGCGGTAGCAGCGGCAGCGGTAGTGCCCCCGCACCAAGGGGTTCCAAAAAGGGGGGCGGCGCAGCTGCACCGCTCGGGGGAGTTGCGGCGACTGCGGCGGCCGCTGCGGCGGCGATGCAGGCGGCACGCAGCGCAGCCTTGCAGGCCGCCGCCGCATTGCTCGGCGACGACGCGCCGATGGCGGCAGCGCCCAATACAGCGCCTACGCCCAACACAGCGCCCGAGCCCGCCGAGGCCAACGGCGCTGTATTGGGCGTGGGCGCTGTAATGGGCGAGCCAGGCGCGCCGGCCGCGCCGAGGCGCCGCTTGGATCCGCAGCTGGAGGCGACGTGGCTCGCGGCCGAGAAGGCGGCTGTGCTCGCCGAGCTGACGCACGCGCACGAGCGGCTGCTCGAGGCCAAGGCCTGGGAGGGCGAGGCCGCGCAGTGCATGAGTGGCCAGACCGACTCTGACCCGAGCCGCCTCGAGCAGCTGCTCGCCAAGGGCGAGGCGCTCAACATGGCGCTCCCTTCGATGGGTCCCCTTCGCGACTACTCGGCCAAGGTGGTCGCGTGGGGGCGGCAGGCACACACCCTCCCCCCCTCCCTGCATGCAAGTGCTCATCACGGCGCCCTTCCCCCTTTCCCCACAGGTGGTCGCGTGGGGGCGGCAGGCACACACCCTCCTCGACGGCTGCGCGGCCGCCGCCGCCGCCGCCGCGGCCGGCGCCCAGAACGGCGCGACGGGCGCGGCCGGCGGCGCTCCGGCGCAGCGGGGCGCCCAGAACGGCGCGTCTGCCCAGAACGGCGCGTCCGCCCAGAACGGCGCTCCGGCGCCGGCGCAGTGGCAGCGCACGGGAGGGCGCCCGCCGATGGGCGAGTTGCTTCGCGTGCAGCGCGAGGGGGCCAAGCTGCGCGTGAGTGGCGCGCTGTGGAACCAGCTGCTCGCGCACCTCGCCAAGGCTGAGGCGGCGCTCAAGACGGTGCACCGAGCGTTGACGCACTATGCGGGCCCGGTGGTGCTCGGCGAGGCGCTCGAGGCGATGGACAAGGTCGGCATTGCCTTCGACGAGGGCGCCACGCTGCGCGGGCTGCTCACCAAGCTGATCTCCGAGTACGCTCCCCTTGCGAGCTCGGCACCATTCCCCTCACCGGCACTCCCCTCGCAGCCCTCGCTCGACGCGCCCACAGCGAGCACGGCGTGCCAGCCTTTCCCCACAGCGCCGCCGCAGCGCTCCGGCCTCTACGATGGCTCCCTCGGGCTTCCGCCGCCGACGCAACACCACCCGCTGCTGCAGCCGCTGCCATTAGGCTCCCAGCAGGTTCCACTGCCGCCGGGCAGCGCCGTCCCGGGCAGCGCCGTCCCGGGCAGCGCCGTCCCGGGCAGCGCCGTCCTGGGCTCCCAGCAGGTTCCACTGCCGCCGCCGCCCACCGTCCTGCAGCCTCCGCCGCCGGGCAGCGCCGTCCTGGGCAGCGCCGTCCTGGGCAGCGCCGTCCCGATGCACCCAACCTTCCACGGCTTCCCGCCGCAATCAGCATGCAATCAGCATGCAATCCACGGCTTCACACCGCAGTTCACACCAAACCTCTACTACCACTTGCCCGCCGCCGCCGCCGCCGCCGCCGCCGCTATCCCTGTCGCGGCGCGTGTGGCCACCGCCACCGCGCTGTCCGCCGCCACCGCCGCCGCCACCGCCGCCGCCAGCGCCGCTGGACTGCCTGCCCGGGACGGCGCCACTCCCATCGATGCCAACGCCATCTTCGATGCCGTCGAACGCACGTTGCCCGCCACGGCGCTACCGCCCGCCACGGCGCCCCATGGCTACGAGGCGCTCGCCACGGCGCCGCATGCCTCGCTCCTATGCTCCGAAGGGCTGCCGATCTCGCCCCCGCTCGAGCCGGCGCGACAGCCGCTGCCCGCCACCCTCGGCGCGCCCGGCACGACGCACCTCAATGGCGCCCAGTACGACGCCAGCGCAGCGCCGTTGCATGCCCTCCCTCGGGTGGTGCACCCTCAGCGCCCGCCTCTCGGGGCGCCCAGTACGACGCCATTCGGGGCGCCCAATACGACGCCTCTCGGGGCGCCCAATACGACGCCGTTCGGGGCGCCCAATACGACGCCGCTCGAGACGAATGGGATGCTGAGCGCCGTGATGAGCGCCATGCCGCCGCCGCTCGCGACGAGCCTGCACGCCGCGAGCCACGCCGCCGCCGCCGCTCATCACGGCGCCTACGCCATGCGCCCCGGCGCTCACCACGGCGCTCCGCCGCCGCCCACGGTGGCGCCGCCTGCCGCCGTCGCCACGCGTGGCGCCGCCGAGGGCGCTCACCACGGCGCTCCGGCGGGTGCCGCCGAGCACGCGAGCGCCGTCGCGAGCGCCGAGAAGGACCTCGTCGTCGTCGGCTTGCACGGGGTGAGCCGCAAGCAGGCGGTCGGCATGCGCCTGCGCATCTACTACAACGAGGAGGGCGTCCCGGTGCCCTACGGCGGCGTCGTCGAGAGCGTCGATACCAAACGCGGCCTCAAGGTACTCCTCGACGGCTTCTCGTGCCCGATGCGCGCCCGCCTTGCATGCAAACGCTCACCACGGCGCCATTACCTCCCCAAACGCTCACCACGGCGCCTTGACCTCCCTTCACAGGTGCTTCTTGACGGCTACTCGAAGCGAGAATGGGTCACCGACGAAGATGAATGGGAGTGGGACTACCCACCGACCGCTGGGCCGGCCGTTGGCCTCCCCGGCGGCGGGCCGCGTCCGATCGAGGCGGTGCTCGGAACGGCGCTCTTCCGTGACGTGCTCACTCGCTTGCTCAAGTCCGCCGCCACGTGCGAAGGAGCTGCCAAAGGTGAGCTGCCGCCCGCCCCGCCCTCCAAGGGCAAGCGCGCGGCCAGCGGCGCGCCAAAGGGCGCGGCCGACGGTACGGCAGCAGCCCCCGCGGATGAGAGTGGCGCGGCGCCGCCCGAAAAAAAGCCGCGCAAGCGGCCGGCGCCCAAGACGGCGCCCAACGCGGAGGACCCGGGCGCTGTCGTGAGCGCGCGGGAGGCTATTGACGAAATCGGCGACGAGACGGGCCAACGACGAATGACGAAATTGGCCAATGGCGGACCAGGCGACCTCTCGAACGCTCACGACAGCGCCCCGTCCGGACCCTCTGCGAAGCCGCCGGGAGGTGGATCCACGCGCAAGCGGAAGGTGGAGGCGGAGGACGCGAAGCCCTGACGAAATCCTGACGAAATCCGCGCGCGCGCCCCCAGAGCGGGCGGCGGCAAGCGCGCGGCGGCGGAGGCCGTAGAGGCCGCGACCGCAGCAGCAGCGCCGCAGCAGCAGCGCCCGCGGCGGCAGCCACGGCCGGGCTGTGGCGACGAGCCGTTAAACTATTACCTTGTACCCTGGCTCAGCATTTACCTACGGAGTCGTATCCAGGCTGCTGCGTGCGCCGCGGAGACATGTATCGTGTAAGTTGTGAGGTCACTTCACCCGAATTATTTTTCCTGATTGCCATTCTCCACAATTCGGCAAGTTCGTGCGCTCGGCACGGCGTCCGTGACTCCGGAAGACACACGAGGCGGCGCACGGCTTCGACGCGGCCGCCATGGCCGCCATGTACAAACGCTTGCCAATGGCGGAGAAGAACCTGCTCAAGATCTTTGCTTCGAACAAGTACATTTCGCTGCAGGTCGTCAATAACCGTACGGGCCACATCTTCCTATGGGCCAACACGATGGAGAAGGCCCTTCGCGAGAGCCTGCAGAATACTTGGGACAAGACCGCAGCGCGCGCAGCTGCAGGCTTGCTCGCAAGGCGCGCGCGTGAGGCGAACCAGCAGCAGCTGACCTTTGAGCGCGGCAAGAAGCGCTACACCGGTAAAGTGAAGCTGGTTCTGGATACCCTGCAGGAGCATGGGATCGAATTTGTCGAGCGAGCAGGCAAGGCGCCACCGCGCTTCCCGTGGGAACGCACCGCACCGCCGGCCGGCCCGCCAGCCGGCCCGCCGGCCGGCCTGCCAGCCGCTGGCGCCTAAGCCAGTGCTCATTGCCGAGTGTAGGGATCTGCTAGCTGCGAGTGAGATTGATGCGAGTGAGCTGTGGTCTGTGAGACAGTAAAGGGCTATATAGGCGGACCCACTTTCAAAGCGGGCGGAGGGCCATTGTCATACGGTACCACCCAGGTTAGTGGGCCGCAGTGAACGTACCGGTACCGTGCGCCCGGGTGCTTCAGACGTGGAAAACTCGGGTTGCCCTCCGATGGCGTTTGGAGCGCGTGACACGCGTCAGGCGTCTGAGGCACACGACGACACGAGTATGTAGAAGCGTCAACACGCGGCGGCCGTCGATAGGGTCACCTCATACACGCAAGTACTGCGTTCAGCGATGTGGCCGAGCGCATCAGCGTGCGCCGAGCAGGCGAAGCGCACGGTGAGCGAGCGGTCCCCGACGCCCCAGCAATTGTCGCCGCCCGAGAAGACGCCCATGGGCTGCGCTCCTCCTGCGCCCGATACGACGCCCGTGGATGCGCCCGATACGACGCCCGTGGAGGCGCCCCAGGTCCAGCGCCGACCGAGAGAGATGGTACCCGCCTTCCTCTGCGACGCGTGCATGACACCCGCCGTCTTCTGCGACGCGTGCTCGAAGAGGCACACCTCGTACGTGTACTCGCCCTGCGCCGACTGGTAGCAGCGGCCTGAGAGGGCGGCAAAGGCGGCATGCGGCGCATTCCTCATGGGCTGCGAGGCCAGTGCGGCCGACGAAGCCCTTGCCGCGAGTGCATCTCGGAGGCGTATACCTGTGGGGAAAGGGGGAAGGGCGCCGTGATGAGCACTTGCATGCAGGGAGTGCCGCGAGTGCATCTCGGAGGCGTATACCCTCAAGTCGCTCAGCCACTTGGGCACTTCTGGCGGCCTCGAGTACCTCGCAGCGCTCGGACGTACAGTTAGCCGAGGGCGGCTCGTCGGAGCCGTCGCAGCAGTCGCACACGCCGTCGTGCACGCGTGATGCGGCGATCGTCACTGGTGCGTGTGGCGAATCGCTCGGACCACCCGAGCGCGACAAGGGACGATCGCTCGGGTCGCGTTCGCATGCGAAGCGCGCGCTCGCGGCGACGCCCGCACACGCCGACGTGTGCGGCTCATCCGAGCCGTCGGCGCAGTCGCAATAATCGTCGTCCACGAGCGCGGATGGCAGCGCCACCGCGGGCCCGCCGTCAATGGGCAGACAGCGGTGCGGCCCAGCCAAAGCTGCGGTAGCGGCGGCGGCAGCGGCAGCAGCGGCAGCGGCGACCTCGCTCTGCCGGCGGCGTGGTTCTGGGCGCGTCGGCTGCTGCTCAGCCTCGGTACCATGAGCCTGCAAGCGCTCGCGCACGGCGCTAATCACCGCTGCTGTAGAACGTGCTCGAAGGTGCTCGTGGCTGCTTGGCGGCGCTGCAGCTTGTGCTGTGGTGGAGCCGGAGGAGAGCAGGGCGCGGTATGCCAGCACGAGGCTGCCGGAGAATACGGCGATCACTCCGACGAGCATCAGGAAGATGCGCTTATTCAGCGCCGTCGTGCGGCGGACCTTTGATGGCGAGGGAAGTTGCCATTGGATCGACGCCATCGGAGCGATCGGGGCCGACGCCGAGCTGTGAAAGACTTGTAGGACAGTTACATTCACAGTCGAGGGGCCACCGGAAAAACGCTTCGAACTCACACCGTGACCAGCTGCACAAACTTGCCCTCGCTGCCGCTCCCCTTGGCTTGCAACGTGATCGGCGCGCCCATTGCCCACGTGGCATGCCCCTGGAAGCCGGAGATGGCGGGCGCGCTCATGCGTACGTCCCCCCCTCCCGGCACGTGCAGTCCGAGCGCCTCGAGCGCGATGAGGTCCAACGTGAGTGTGGCCTGCACGGGCTCACGTGCCCAATTGGCCATCGCGATCGCAAAGGTGGGCTGGCCGCCGCGGCTGCCGATGAAGAGGGTGGCCTTCACATGCTCGGCCGGGCGCGCGGCGACGGGCGAGAGGCGATCCCACCAGCCGATCATGCGCGGGCTGCGCATACCAAGGCCGTCGAGGGCCGCCCAAAGGGGGCGCGGGTTGCACCGATCGGGGTCCGGGTAGATGCGGCAGGTCATGCCGAAGACGAGGCCGTGGAACTGGTCGCGCTGGTCTCCGAGCATCTGGCCTGGCAGCCCAAAGGGGATGCCGGCCACCTGTTGTGGGGAGAGGGCGCCGTGGTGAGCACTGCCATGCAATCAGGGACGCAATCAGGGACGCAATCAGGGACGCAGTCAGGGACGCAATCAGGGACGCAATCAGGAACGCAATCAGGAACGCAATCAGGGACGCAATCAGGGACGCAATCAGGGATGCCACCCACCTCCGCGAGCCACTGCTCGGGGCTATACCCGATGTAGTTGCACTGCTCGCCGTACCAGATCGAGTCGATGAACGGGTAGAGCTCCATATAAGGAAGGTGAGGATGTCCAAAGCACGAGGCATGCAAATCGAGCAGGAAGGGGTTGGGCCGGTGCGCGGTGATGGGCTCGAGCGCGGCGCGAAGGCGGCGGAGGACGTTGCGTTCGTACGGTGCGCCATCGAGGTAGATGCCGTCGATGTCGAGGTTACGCACAAGCCACAGGATGCCCTCAATCCAGTAATTGTCCCAGCGCGTCGTGAAGGCGGGGGTGTGAACGGACGAGTCCACCTCGCCGTCGGCGAGTCGCTCGTGCCACGCGGCTGAGTAGTTGGTACGCACGTGCTCACGTAACCACGCGTGCCCTCCTTCGACCTTCGATGGGACGAGCACCTCGCCATTGAGCGAGCGCAGCGCCCATAGCTCGGTGGCCGAGGTCGAGAGCTCGCGCACAGTGTAGTACAGCTTCACCTTCGCGCCCGCCGCGTGCGCCTCCTTGACGTACTGGCGGAGGGGTTCGACGGTGAGGAAGGGGTAGTTGATGTACGGGTTGAGCTGGTTCCCTTGGTGGAGGATGATCCAGGGATGCGGCGCTGCCGAGGTGGCCTTCGCCACCGTGGTGAAGCGTTGCATGTGGAAGTAGCGTGTGTCGAAGTCGGCCGTACGAGGGCCGCCGGCGCCACGCACGGGCGTGAGCAGCAGCCGCACGGGCAGCACGAGCGGCTCGAGCGCACTCACGCGGATCTTGCCGGTGTAGATGGTGACCATGGCCACGCGCGCGCCGCCGCCGCCGCTGCCGCCGCCGCCATTGTCCGCCGCCGCCGCCGTCGAGGACGAGCCGCTCAGCTGGCGAAGCTGGCGTAGTCGCGCGACCCCCGAGGGCCCCATCACCTTGACAGTCGCACCGCCCTTGTTGCGATTGAACCAAACGGCGGATCCGAGTGCCACGTTGTATTGGGCGTCGATCAGGTCGTCGCAGACGAGCTCGCCACGGTCATTGTTGCCACAGTGCGAGCTCGCCGCCTGCTTCGCCTGCTCGACCCCTTGAAGGTTGATCTGCAAGCCCGCATCCGCGCCGCCGAGCCACACGCGGCAGTCGAGCCCCTTTTGGTTGTGAGACGTGAGCTCGGTCACCTCGGCGTCCCACTTGAAGATGACCTCATCGGGCCGCGGAGCGCCCTTGTAGCCGAAGCCGTTGACCAGCCGTGTGGCGCCCTCGACCATCGGCAGCTGCAGCTGCACGTCGCTCAAGTCACAGCTGCCGCCCCCATCCGCTCGAGCCTCAAGGCGCATAGTCAATTGCACGAGCCCATCAGTGTTGAGCACGCCGCGCACCTCAACCTTGAGGCCGCCGCAGCCGCCCTCTGCCGCCTCCTTGGCGTGCCCCTCAGCAACCCACTCGACGCCGCCGTTGGCGTCGACGGCAAACTGCGGGCCAGCCGCGCTCGACGACCACCTGATCTCATGACTAGCCCCCGTCCCTGACGTTGCACCAAGAAGGCGCAACTGGGCGGGCGCTGCCAGTAACTCGACCGCGCCCACTCGAAGCGACGAAGGCAGCCCGCGCCGCGAGAGGCGCAGCACGCGCGCACCCGAGGCTGTGAGAGTCAGGGCCTCATGATCGACGGTCACCGGCTGCCACACATCCGAGCGCCCTCGCGCCGCGAGCTGGGCAGAGGCGTGCGGGTTGGAAGCGGCGGACTGCGCGGCCTTGACAGCGGCGAGGTCGACCACGCCTTCCCCCGCGGTCGAGTCGAGCCACCGCAGCCGCGAGTGGCGCCAGAGCTCTGAGTCGCCATGCTGCTCGATGACGTCCGCCGTGACCGTCAGCCGCACGGTCGTCTCCTCCGCCGCTCCGTGGTCGAGTTCAGACACGCGCACTCGGAAGGTGTACTCGCCCGGCGACGCGCCCTCGGGCACTTCGACCCCAAACCAGAGCGGCTGCACGCTGCCCGCACGCAGGTAGATGCCGCTGCTCGCCTGCGCCGAGCCGTTGGGCCGGTTGATGCACCGCACAGCCCACGAGCCCAGCGAGTGGCCTGACGACACCTGCACGGGCGCGCTCCACGAAGCCATCAGAGGCCATCAGAGGCCATCAAGAGGCAATTAACGACACCTGCACGGGCGCGCGCTCCACGAGGGGAGCCATCAGAGGCCATCAGAGGCCATCAAGAGGCAATTAACGACACTCACCTGCACAGGAGCGCTCCACGAGGGGAGCAAGCGCAGCGCGGCGACGGGTGCGTACACTCCGAGCTGGAACGCGTAAAACTCGCCGCGCAGAGCCGTGCCCGCGTGCACTGTCGCATTGGGGGCGGGCACGCCCGCCGCGAGCCACCGGAGGGGCAGCCGGTCGAGCATCCGAATCGGGTGTTCGCGGGATTCGGGCCACACGAGGAGTCGGCGCAGCTGGCGCGACGCGTGCGCGACGAGGCTCGCCGTCTCCGCGCTGGTCACCGCCACCTCCATCGGGTGGAAGGCGTCCTTGGAGGTGCGCGCCTCCAGCCCGATCACACTCGCGCGGGGCAGGCTCCCCTGCCAGTCGGGCCGCTCCAGCACCGCGGCGACGCGCGCGCGGAAGCCGCCGCCGCCGCCGCCGGCTGCCGCTCGACGCCCGCGGCCCGCGGCAGAGGCGAACAGGCGCCGTCGCTTGTTCCGTCCCTTGTAGTAGTGCGTGGTGCACTGGGAGGAGGGTCCTGTCTGGCACGGCCGGTCATCAAAGGGCAGGTAGTACAGGTAAAAGGTCGTAGCCACCTCGATGGGCGGGCGCAGCTCAAAGACGACGTCCCCGCGCTCACTCGAGGCGGACGCGTACATGACGCCGCGCACCATGGCGCCCGTCTCGGCGTTGACCAGCAGCGGTTGGTGGTCCTCCACGGCGAGCCCGGGCAATCTCCACTCGACGCGCGCCCACGCGAGCTCGCTCGGGCCCGGTTGCACCCGCAGCAGCGCGCGGTGATTGCCCAGCGGGCGGCCCTGCGATGGGGTGATGGGCGAGCCGCGCGTGAGCGAAGGCACAGCAACGGCGGACAGCGTGGCTCAGGCGCATGCAGGCGCATACCCGCCAGTCGCGCTGCCAGAGCGTATCCGTCGTAATGGAGTACAAAGAGAGGGCGCGCGAGGCCTCGGCTGCGTCGACGACCACGGCCGCTCCGGCGATGGAGGTGGTCGAGGCGCCGAGCGGGCGAAAGAGTAACCAAAAGAACAGACACGCCGCGGCCGTTCGGAGTGCGCAGCACGTGTCTGGATTGCGTCTCGCCATCGCGCCGCGGGCTTGCTTCCGAGGAATGACCGCCTCCATCACGGAGCAGTTTGTCACGTTTTTACGCGCTGGGCACGGCAGAGCGGGCGGCACAGCGGGTGTTCACAGTCAGCGGGTGGACAGAAGTATCTATTTTCCTCGGGACTCGAGGCGAGGGTCGATACGGCGTCCCGACGATTCAAATTCACGATTCAAGTTCAGAGTTTACCCGAAGACACTTCGAAGTTCCTCGAAGACCCCCAACGCGAACGCAGGGCTTATTACCGAGACATGGGAATCGCGGCGAGCAAGCACTCACACGCCGAGCGCGAAACGGTCGCTAAGACGCTCACCGCGCACATGCCTCTCATTATCGACGTCGAATACTGTGGTGCCTGAGGCTACAAGCCCGCCTTCGATGCTCTGAAGGTGAAGCTGGAGTCCGACATCAAGGGCTGCACCATCACTGGCAAACCAGGTCGCAGAAGCTCCTTTGAGGTTACGGCGAATGGCCAGCTCGTCCACAGCAAGCTCGGAGGCCAGGGCGGCAAACTTCAGACTCGTGCCGAGTACCAAGCTCTCATGATGGCGCTGGAGCCGCTCGTCAAGTAAGGACTCTCCAGGCACTTTTGCATGATGGTCGCTGGTGCCGGACTACATCTGCAGCCATGACGGCGAGTGGCACAAAGGTGAGACTCCTCGCCTGCCGCACGTTGGAGATCACGCAGCGTGGTCAGTACACAGATCTCAAGGAGCAGTAGGCAGGCAGGCTGCACGGGAACAAGTTGAACATGAACACCTGCAGTGCACGGGCAGATTCGCGTATGTGTGTGGTCGACAGTGGTTGGATGTGTTCGCCAGGTGGTCCTGGTGTACGGGGCGGTTGCTTCGAACAGGCGGCTCCACCGAGCTGGGACGGTGCGGTAGACTGTGTGCTGGATCAAGAGCCCCTCAGAGCATCTATGGAGAGTCGTAGACAAGATAATATTAGAGAGAACATGAACGCGGTAACGCGGTAACATGCGCGGCAACGACCAGACGCCTGCAAGAACCTCAGAAGAGCAGAGAACTGCTCGATCACTTTACGTTCCGGTGGTTCCGTCCTATTCAAGCGGCTGCCGACAACAAGGGCACAGATTTGCACGGACGGTCCACTGGCCCAAGCATTCCACGTGAAAGCAGTGCCCACACACTAGGCGCGCGAGGCGTGCCTCAACCCAGCGTGAGCTCAAGCAGATAGCGCAAGACCAGGATGTCGGTGCCAAGCGCTTTGATGGAATCGTTCGGGACGTGCCCAAACCCCGACCCCGCCGCGGTGGATTCGTCAGTGGCGACGGGTCCGGCAGCATCTGCATGCCAATAAATCGATCCATTGCGACTTTGCGTGTGCATGGCTGCTCGGCACTCACCTCGACAGGCGGCGGCGAGCCAGGTGGCATCGCTCTCAGTATCAACCCGAGCGCAACGTGGTCGCTTTGTGCAGCCACAGATAGAGGAGAGATTTGTTGAACTGTCAAACCCATGGAACCGTAGTCAACGTGGATAGCTGCAGGTTGCTGCGCCGCTGCTGCTGCCGACGAACGACGAGGGCTTCTTGATGCTGAGGATGGGCGGGCAACCCGTGGATGCTCCGGTGACGCTGTCGTGGACTGCAAAAGGGACTCTGCGACAGGCAGCGCCGCACTCCATTGATCGTGTCGCCGCCATGTGTACGTTCTCGTCGGCGACCTTGGGCCTGACAATGGCTGCAGCTTCGCCATCGCGGGGACTCGCGCGATCGCGGGCGTTTCATGTGAAGTTGCAGTTGGTTTCGTCTTTCGATTTTGCAGCGACCTCGGCAAACGATCATAGAGAGAGCTCAAATGTACGCGACAGCCGAAACGCGAAACGGACGTGTTCACGAGGCTTTTTTACAAACCTCCGCGGCGTACGGGCGGGCGGCATGGCGGGCGGAGTGCAGCGGCCAGCGCTTAGTTGCTTATGCTAGTGCTACCCGCGCCGGAGCCGCCTGCGCGCTCGATCGAACTCTTCGCTCGTAACGTCGTCGTCTCGGCGGCGCATTTGGCCGCCGCGGCTCGTTCGTGAGCCGCGCCTCGACTAAAGACCGCGCTCAGCCACCTATACTCTTCGAGCACGGTGCGCACATCGCCAATGGTCAGCTCGGCGATGTTGCGCGTCTCGAGCCACCGTAAGCTCGGCGCCGTACCGAGCTGCCGAACGAGCTGCCGGCGGCGCACGGTCAGCCAGCTGCAGAGCTCGAGCTCGAGGCGAACGTACGGCGTGCCGCCGCCGGTGCCGACAGCATCGTTCGGCCGGAGTGCCGCATCGTCAGAACCTGGCGCAGGTACGAGGCGCAGCTCCACACACACGCCCATACCATTCCCATTCACTGGGCGCTTGCGCGCCGCCGCGGGCGTCGCCGCTGACGGCAGAGCCGAGTCGTCCGCAGCTGAAAGCGGACGCCCGCCAAAAAGGGGGCTGCCAAGCAGCAGGGGCGTCTCGGGAGCTGTCTCGCTCACGAGCGCGGACGACGTCACACCGCGGTTCACACCGCTGTTGGTCCGCGCCTTCCGCGGTGGTGTCGAGCCGAAGCCGTTGACGAAGCCGTTGACGAAGCCGTTGACGTGGCCGGCGGCGTCGACACTCGTCGGCGCGGCGGCGATGGCGGCGGCTTCGGCGGCGGCAGCTGCGGCCGCGGCTGTGGCAGCGGCTGCCGCCTCCGCCTCGGCGACGGTTGCTGCGGCCGCGGCGGCTGCCACCTCCGCCGCGCGTGCCTCCTCTGCCTCCCGTACGGCGCGCTCTCTCTCGAGGGCGGCGTGCGTCTCGGCGAGACCTTGCTCGTAGCTCGCACTGTCGATGCTCAGCTGCTCAGGCTGCACATTCGATAGGAACGAGAGGGCGCTCTGCATGTGGGTCAGGTAGTAGGCCGCCTCCGAGACCAGCCCTGAGGAGTGGCGAAAGCGCACAATGTACTGCAGGCTCGCGTGCAGTCCCAAGGGCGACGCCTGCAGCGTCACGTAGAGGAGCACCGGGAAGAACTCATCCGCGCCGTGAGTGCCCGTGGACGAGTGCGAGAGCGCGCTGTTGATGCGCTTGCAGCAGTTGAGGATGCACACGAGCTTGTCGCGCGGCGTCCGGTAAGTGGCGATCTTGACGAGCTCCTGCTGAGCAAACGTCCACGGCGCCAGGGCCTGGAACTCGGGCGAGATGGCAAAGTGGTCGACTGTCAAGAAGCGCAGTCGCTGCATCCATCGGTGCACCGCCTCATCCTCCTGCGCCTCGACGGGCTCGGCCGCGAACACGCGGTCGTGCAGCTTTGTCATCACAAACTTCTCGACGCTGTCGCACGCGCGCTGGAGCTCGGCGGCATCGCAGCCCGCCCACAGCGGGTGACCGGCAATGTCCGCCTCCGTTTGCTGGAAAAAGGCCTGCACAGCCTCAGCGAGCTCGTCGATGGAGAGGCTGCGATTAGCGCTCTCCGTGGCCGCAAGCGCGTTGCGCACAAAGAGCTTCATCGCACGGAGCAAAGAGGCGGCCTGCGGGTCGTTGAGCTTTGTAAGAAAGGCCTGGTAGGATGAATTGGGCTTGGCGGACTGGGCTGCCATTTGCGGGAGAGGAGGGCACGCGCGGCGAGAGCCATGGACGCTGTGAACGGTTTCGTCGGTCCTGAGTGAACTTTAGTTTTCCGGCCCCAAAAATTCAAGTTCAAATTCAAGTTCAAGTTCAAGTTCAAGCGCATTCGATAAGCTTCCGTTAGGTTGTCTGTTGTTTATGTAGTAACTTGAACTGAACAAAAATTCACCAGCTCGCCCTCCTCCTCCGCGCCCAACGGTGCGCGCAATCCTGGTCCGTACTGACCCCGGTCGCCGGTGGTCTCTCCAATACTCTGGTGCGATTCACATTCGACGCCGCATCATGCTGCGGAGCACCCCCGCCGTCTCCTGCGCGCTCCCGAGCGCCCCGCCCCCCTGCGGGCCTCGGAAGATGTTGCACGCCACCGAGATGCGACGGCTCTCGAGCTTCTCGTCGTCCGGGCCGGAAGCTCGTGGAAGGTAGTGCGGGAGCACCGCGTGAGGGACGTACCTGAAGAGGGGGGGGCAGTCAGAGGTCATCAGAGGTCATCAGAGGTCATCAGAGGTCATCAGCGCAGCGGTCATCAGCGATGATAGTGGCAATCAACGCACCCCGGGAAGATCCACAGCTCGCCAGGCCGAGGCTGGATGGGTAAGAAGCCGAAATCGGTCGTCCACGGCGCAAGCTGCGTCTTGAGCAGCAAAGCCCCCGAGTACACGGCCGCTCCTGCATCCAGCACCATCAAGGCATGGTCGTCGGCTTCCACAAAGTACACCGCCGCCCAGAGCGCTTCGCCATGGTCGTGCAGCGTGTTGAAGTCGTGCGCGCTTGAGATATTCATCCAGCCGCTCACACGCATCTGGGCCACGGGCGAGTAGGTCGGCGCGGCGGGTACTCGCCGTGCAGCCGCCTCGCCGGCCGCCGTCTTCACAGCCGTCTTCACAGCCGCCGTCGCGCCGCCCAGCTCGTCACCCTGCTCGCCACGGCGCTCGTCACCCTGCTCGTCACGGCGCACGTCACACTGCTCGCCGGCCTGCGCACTCTCCTTCTCGCCCTCGTGCTTGTGATCGTTCTCCAGCATCAGCAGCGCCTCGAGAAGCACGTTGTGCACGCGCCCGTACCTTTCGACCGTAGGGTTGGGGTTCGGGTCAGGGTTCGTCAGGGTTCGTCAAGGTTCGTCAGGGTTCGTCAGGGTTCGTCAGGGTTCGTCAGGGTTCGCGTCAGGGTTCGTCAAGGTTCGTCAGGGTTCGTCAGGGTTCGTCAGGGTTCGTCAGGGTTCGCGTCAGGGTTCGTCAAGGTTCGTCAGGGTTCGTCAGGGTTCGTCAGGGTTCGTCAGGGTTCGTCAAGGTTCGTCAGGGTTCGCGTCAGGGTTCGGGTCAGGGTTCGGGTTGAGGATCGGGTCAGGGTTCGTCAGGGTTCGTCACAGTTCGTCAGGGTTCGTCAGGGCTCGTCAAGGTTCGTCAGGGTTCGTCAGGGTTCGGGTCAGGGTTCGGGTTGAGGATCGGGCGAGGGTGAGGGTTGTGCACAGGCGCCCGTACCAGTCAGAGGACGAACGATTGAAGCGCTCCTCTTCCGAATGGAAACCGCCCACGTTACTCCGACGGATACCTTTCCCGTCCGCATGCTGCGCGCACCAAATGGCGAGGCAATGAGAGGCCATGGGACGCCATGATGGACATTGGAGGCAATGAGAGAGGCAATGAGAGGCAATTAGAGGCAATGATAGGCAGTGGGAGGCAATAGGACGCCATGAGAGACATCAGAGGTCATCAGAGGCACTGGGAGGCAATCAGAGGTCATCAGAGGCAATGGGAGGTTATGGGACGCCATGAGAGGACATGAGAGGCAGCCAGACGCCAGAAAGCGCAATTACCTGCGCGCGCCAGTGGGCGAGGCGGCTCGTGCCGTCCTCCTTGAGCGCCGTGTTGATCTGTTCGGCGATGCCCTCGTGCAGCACGAACCGGTGCACTTCGGTCCGACTACCCAAGGCGGCCTCCTCTTTCGTGGGCACCTGTTGGGGGGAGGGCGATCAGCATGCAATCAGCGCCAATCAGCATGCAATCGACTAGGGAGGCACCTGTTGGGGGGAGGGCGATCAGCATGCAATCAGTGCCAATCAGCTTGCCATCCGAGGCAATCAGCATGCAATCGACTAGGGAGGCACCTTTTGGGTGGGGGGGCGGATCGCAATCAGCATGCAATCGACTAGGGAGGCACCTTTTGGGTGGGGGGGCGGATCGCAATCAGCATGCAATCGACTAGGGAGGCACCTTTTGGGTGGGGGGTCGGATCGCAAACGGCGGTGGCGAGTCAGGCAGCGCGATTGCCAGATGGTTCTCGAAGCACGCGGCACATGGAGCGATCTGACGAAGCACGCAGTCGGAGGCACTGAGTGCCTTGTAGCTGCCTGCTGTGCTGAGCCACTCCATGCACGTCTCCGAGAACTGTGACGAGAGTAGCCGACCCGCTGCATCTTCGAATGAGACTCCCAAATCGAGCCGAAGGCGAGCACCGCTGCTGTTGCTCTGCAGCGGCGCGTCCGGAAGGCTCGCCATGGACGAGGTCGCGTGGGCGTCGTCATGGGCGCCATTGTCGACGACGGCGTTCGTCTCGATCGAGCTGGCGACGGCCACTTCGATCGAGCGTGCCGCCTCGGCCACCGCCTCTGCCCGCAGCGCCACCGCCGCTGCCCTCGCCGCCACCACCCTCGCCTTCGCCGCCGCCCTCTCCTGCTCTGCCACCGCCTCTGCCCGCAGCGCCACCGCCGCTGCCCTCGCCGCCACCACCCTCGCCTTCGCCGCCGCCCTCTCCGCCGCTGCCGCCGCCTCCATCGTCGACGAGTCAGTTGGCGGAACCCAAAGCGTCAGAGCGTCGGCACGCGGCTCGGCGATTGGCTCGGCGATTGGCGCCGTGAGCGGCGGGGCAGTGGGCGTCGCTTCCACGCTCTGCGCGCCGAACACAATGTCCGCCTCGGATGCCTCAGCCGCCTCGGCTGTGCTGTGCGCCTCCTCCGCCTCCATTCGCTCGGCTCGGGTCGCTTTGCACCCCAAGTACTCCCGGAGTCCGTGCGGCCGAGCGCTCTCCTGAGCGCTCTCTCGAGTCACCTCGTACACGTACCATCGGCCCTCGCCCATCTCGCGCATCCGCTTCTCGACGCACGCGAGGTGGGCTGCACTCGGACGGCGCTCGCCGCCCAGCTGCGTGAAGCGCCAACCTTTCTCGGCGCAGATGTCGATGCATTCCTGCCGACTCCATCGCTCCTCTGCGCTCACGAGGATACGCGTCGTCCCGGGCGTGTACAGCTCATCCAGCGCGTCGCAAAAGGCGCCGGTCGAGCCGTGCGTGTACAGGCAGTCGGACGCGAGGATCAGGTCCGGCGGACCCGGCAGGCTCTGCATCAGCACTTCAGATCCTTCGCCCCACTCATACACGCGCGCGTCGCACTGTGACGCCAGACCATTCGCTTCGACGCTCGCGCGCAGCCGAGCAACAAGCCCTTCGTGCTTGTCCGTGAGGAACACGTGCGTGCCCGGCCCGCCGCGCAGCGCGGCCACTAGCCCCGGGTACCCGATCGCCCCCGCCCCCAGCTCGACGATGGTCAAGCCCGCGAGCCACGATGCCGGACGGGCGAGCAGCTCGTCGCCCAGGACGAAGGCGGCTGGCCAGATGCCGCTGCCCAGAAAGTGATCAAGCTGCTCGGGATCGGGCAGCCAAATGGAGCGGCTGAGCCCGATGGGGCAGGCTTCCCGCATCGAGCCGGAAACAATTCACGTTCACAGTAGAACCGAGCAGCGAGTGCGAGTACACGTACCGCTTGATGACGTGATACTATTATCACGTTGTCTCAACGTGACACAGAATCGTCGCCTTTCCTCCGATCTCGATCGTCCCCTTCGCGAAACGTCCCGACGGCTAACCGCCAAACCACCACGTCACTCATCGTCACTCCTCTAGTGACAATGGTATCACCCTCGCGCCAAACTGAGGAGGAAGTTTTGATGATCCATAAATTCGCCCCCCGCATGCCGCCACGTGTCCAGCAACGAAACTCCATCCACGTCTGACGAGCAAACATCTCGTCTTCCCACAGCCCGCGGAAGCAGAAGTGCGTCCACAGCCATGGTAAGTGTCCTGTGGGGTGCTTCACTTCCGTGTGGTGGTTACAAAAAGTTGGGAAACCTCAGGGGGGGCGTTTCCCCCCCCCCGGAGGGGGGGGCGCACTTAGGCCACGTGTTTAGGGGCCAGCATCCACGTCATGTACTCCGTGTACACGTGTCTTTCTGGACAGAATCTTACGTGGCGGACCGCTCCTTCATTGTGCTCGGCGTCATGCCTCGCCTCTTCGCCTCGCTCGTGCTCGTGCTCGGCCTCTTCGCGCGTACCGCGCACGCGGAGGAGAAGGGCGAGACCTTCCAGTTCCAGGCTGACGTGAACAAGCTCATGGACATCATCATCAACTCGCTCTACTCGAAGAAGGAGATCTTCTTGCGTGAGCTCATCTCGAACGGCTCGGATGCGCTCGACAAGACGCGCTTCATGTCGCTGACCGACCCGTCCGCGCTCGGCGAGGGCGACATCGCCAAGCTCGAGATGAAGCTGATGGCTGACAAGGAGGCGAAGACGCTCACGCTGCGTGACCGCGGCTGCGGCATGTCCAAGGATGACCTCATCAACCAGCTGGGCACCGTCGCGCAGTCGGGCACCTCGTCGTTCATCGAGGCCTTCTCGGAGGGCGCGGACGTCAACCTGATCGGCCAGTTCGGCGTCGGTTTCTACTCCGTCTACCTGGTGGCCGACAACGTGGCCGTGCACTCCAAGTCGAACGAGGATGAGAAGCAGTGGGTCTGGGAGTCGACGGCGGACTCGACCTTCTCGGTGCGCGAGAAGCGCGACGACGAGGAGGACCTCGGCCGCGGCACCAAGATTGTGCTCACACTCAAGGAGGACTGCCTCGAGTTCCTCGAGGAGGAACGGCTCAAGGGCTTGATCAAGCGCTACTCCGAGTTCATCAACTTCCCCATCTACCTGTACACGACCAAGGAGGAGGAGGAGGAGGTGCCGATTGAGGAGGGCGATGCGGCGGAGGCGGAGGGCGAGGAGGAGGAGGAGGAGGAGTCTGAGGAGGAGGAGGTCTCCGACGCCGACGAGGAGGAGGACGAGGAGGACGACGCGCCCAAGACGAAGAAGGTCAAGAAGACCGTCCATGACTGGGAGCTCGTCAACGACGCCAAGGCTCTCTGGACGCGCAACCCGTCGGACATCACGGACGAGGAGTACAAGTCGTTCTACCAGTCGATCACCAAGGACTTTGGAGAGCCGCTCGTCCACACGCACTTCTCGGCCGAGGGCGAGGTCGAGTTCAAATCGATTCTGTACATCCCCAAGGACGCGCCGCCCGATGCGTACCAGGACTACAACAAGAAGCAGAACAACCTGAAGCTGTACGTGCGCCGCGTGATGATCACGGACGAGTTCGACGAGCTGCTGCCGCGCTACCTCTCCTTCATCAAGGGTGTCGTCGACTCGGACTCGCTCCCTCTCAACGTGTCGCGAGAGATGCTGCAGCAGAACAAGGTGCTCAAGGTCATCGGGAAGAAGATGACGCGCAAGGCGCTCGCGATGATCAAGAGCATGGCCGACGCGGACAAGAAGGACGGTGGCGAGGACGAGGAGGACGAGGATGGCGAGAAGAAGGAGAAGAAGGCGGTCGAGGAGAAAGGCGAGGGCGAGGAGGAGGGCGAGTCCAAGTACACGCAGTTCTGGAAGTCGTTCGGCAAGTTCATCAAGATGGGTCTGATCGAGGACGCTGCCAACCGGACGCGCCTCGCCAAGCTGCTGCGCTACGCTACGTCCAAGTCGGGCGACAAGGAGATCTCGCTCGAGGACTACGTGTCCAACATGAAGGAGGACCAGAAGAACATCTATTACATCTCGGGCGAGGACAAGGAGTCGCTGCTCAAGTCGCCGTCGGTCGAGAAGCTGCTTTCGATGGACATTGAGATCATCTTCATGACCGACGCGGTGGACGAGTACACGGTGCAGCACCTGACCGAGTTCGAGGGCAAGCGGCTGATCAACGCGTCGCGCGAGGGCCTCAAGCTCGAGGAAGGCGACAAAGAAAAAAAGCGCGACGAGAAGTACAAGCAAAAGTTCAAGCCGCTCCTCGATTACATGAAGGAGACGCTGGGCAAGAAGGTCGAGAAGGTGTCGATCTCGAAGCACCTGGTGCAGTCGCCCGTGGTCGTGCTCTCGGCTGACTACGGCTGGACCGCGCAGATGGAGAAGGTGATGAAGTCGCAGGCCTTCGCCGACCAGACCAAGTTCGAGTTCATGAAGTCGAAGCGCATGTTCGAGGTCAACCCTCGCCACCCGATGATTGTCGAGCTGAATACGCGGCTCTCCGAGAAGCCCGAGGGCGACGACAAGCTCAAGGACATGGTCTTCTCGCTCTATCTGTCGGCCGTGGTCGCGGCTGGCTACCAGCTCATGCCCGAGGACGCGCAGGACTTTGGCGAGCGCGTGGCGCGCGTCGTCGCGCAGGACCTCGGTGTGGCCGGCGCGGCGCTCGAGGCTGAGCTCGAGGTGGCGGATGAGCCCGAGGACGCAGCGGAGGAGGAGGAGGAGGAGGAGGAGGAGGGCAGCGCTGACAAGGATGAGGTCTGAGCGCGCGCGCCGCGATAGCGCCGCGAGCCTTCACAGCGCCGTCACGAGCCTTCACGGCGCCTAGCGTGTTGCGCCCAGTCGGGCAGTGGACGTGACGTGTGCGTGTGGTGTGGTCCCATAGGCTGGTAGAGGAGGCAGGCGAGCGGGGCGGTGCGCGGTGCGCACGTCCGGCAGGCACGGGGCTCGCCGTAGGCGCACCGCGCCGACGCGGCGCTTCACGAGCCACGTGGCACATCGGCATGCAGCAGGGCGGAATGAGTGCGTGTGGAGGGGGGCAGATCTTGATGACGTGTCGATGTGTGCAACAACAACGATATACGATTAAACGAGGCGATGGCCCATGGACCGTTGTTTTCTCGGGCCTCCACTGCCTGGTGTACGGTGTAAAGCGAAAGCCAATGCGTGATTCGCGGTGGCGTCAGGAGGGGGGGGCGGAGCCGAGAGCCAGCGAACCCGGCTCATCAGCATTTGGCCAAATTTCGGTGCATGAAAAGACTATGAAAGATGCACCTTTGTCTGCGAGGAAACATGCACACACAGGGCGAGTCAGGCATACTCGAGCGCGAGCGAGGCCCCTAAGGCCTCCCGCGCGCGCGATGTGGGGCGCGTCGCAGCCCACGGGCTCGCTCTCATCGCCCGGCAACCTGCACGACGGCTCTTTCCAGGACGGCATGCTCCCTGTCTCTGGCGCAGGGCAGTCGCAGAACTGGGCGTGTGTGGGATGCTGCGGCGGCAATGGCTGCGGCGGCAGCTCGCAAATGAGCAGCTGCATGGGCGATGGGATGGGCTCGCAGTCCGGCCTGTCGGCAGGCTCGCTCGACTGGATGCTTCAGCGCAATCTGGGCGCGGGCGATGGCGGCGGCCTGCCAGGCATGGACTCCAGCACCGTGGGTGGAGCGCTTCCGGGGATGGAGCCCCAAGCCGCAGGCAACCCAACGGTGCAGGAGCTCGTCAACGCGACCGGCAGCTCGTGGCAGTTCTGCGCGCAGGTCCTCGAGGCATGCGGCAACGACTCGCATCGTGCGCTCACCGTAATCATCCAGCGCAAGCGGTCGCAAGCGGAGCAGCAGCAGCAGCAACAGCAGCTCGACCGACTCAGCAGCGGCGGCATGGGCGGCGGCGGCATGGGCGGCGGCGGCATGCTGCCGGGTGTGCTGCCACTGCCAGGCGCGCTGCCACTGCCAGGCGCGCTTCCGGGCGCGCTTCCGGGCGCGCTGCCAGGCGCGCTGACGGGCGCGCTGACGGGCGCGCTGCCGGGCGCAGTGCTGCCCGGTATGGCGCGCCCGTACGGTCACCAGCCCTCAGAGGCGGAACAGACGGCGCTCGAGGAGCAGGAGCTGCTTGGCGCGCTCGCCTTCTCCCTCGCCGAGCAGCAAGCCGAACAGGGTCGCGCCGTGTCGAGCGCCACCAAGGCATCCTCAGCGGTGCGCGAGGGAAACGGCACGGGCGGGCCGTCGGCGGTTTCGTCAGTCGAGGGGTTTCGTCCGTCGGCGGTTTCGTCAGCGGCCCTCGACGAGGCGCGAGTCGCGCTCAAGACGCAGAAGCGCGAGGCGGAGCTCGCCGTCGCCGCGGCTAACCAGCAGGCGGCCCAACTCCAGGTAGAGCGCGCCGCTGCCATCCAGACAGCTGCGGAGGCCATGCGCCAGCGCAAGGAAGCGGAGACGCAGCTTGCCGTCCAGCAGCAGCAGCTGCAGCAGCTACAGCTGCAGCAGCAACAGCAGCTGCAGCAGCAACAGCAGCAGTTCCAGCAGCAGCAGCAGCAGCAGCAGCAGCAGCAGCAGCAGCACTCGAGTGGCCAAGGCGGCCAGCTGCAGGTCATGGGCGCAGGGGCTGGCTTTCACAACGGCATGGGGGGGGGCATGTGCGGTGGCGCACACGCTCAACAGGGGCGCATGGGCGGCCCTCATCAGCAAGGCGGCATGGGCACGCAGCAAGGCGGCATGGGCACGCAGCAAGGCGGCATGGGCACGCAGCAAGGCGTCATGGGCACGCAGCAAGGCGGCATGGGCACGCAGCAAGGCGGAATGGGCACGCAGCACGGGCCGTATGGGCATTCCCCACAGGGCGTTTCCCCACAGGGCGTTTCCCCACAGCAGCACGGGCCGTATGGGCAGCAGCCGCCGCTGCCTCCGAAGGGCTTCGAGGGCGGCCCTCAGGGCGTTTCCCCACAGGGCGTTTCCCCACAGGGCGGCATGTCCTCTCCCGGGATGCCTCAGCAGGGCTTCAACATGCACGGTGGCATGCCGGGCGCCATGCCGGGCGCCAGTTTCGGCGGCGGCGGCGGCCGGCCGGGCGCGCACCAGGGGGGCCACGCGGGCTGTGGCCACCTCCACCACGGCGGCGGCGGCGGCGCCAACGGCGGGCCCATGGGGCACGGCCACGGCGGCCACGGTGGCCACGTGCCGCACTCGCCTCAGCCGATCGTGTGCGAGTTTTGTGGCCGTTGGCTGTCCGAGATGGCGCTCGATCAGGGCAACCACATGTAGATCTCCATGATTGCGCTGATAGATCTCCATGATTGCCCTGATCGATCTCCGCGATTGACCTGATAGATCTCCATGATTGCCCTGATCGATCTCCACGATTGCCCTGCTGAGATGGCGCTCGATCTGGGCCTCCACATGTGCGACGAGTTCTGGAGCGGAGTGCGTCTGAGTGCATGCTCGTGTCCTCTGCTCATGTCCTCTGATGGCCTCCCTCATCAGGTGCGACGAGTTCTGGAGCTACAACGCCGAGTTCCAGGCGTGCGGCGCGCAGTGTGCGCTGCTCATCGGCGGCGTGCTGCACCTGAAGCCGGAGCACCTGCAGTCGTTCGCGATGCGCTTCCCCAACATGCGGCGCGTCAAGCATGGAGCCTCCCCGGGCGAGTTCAACGGCCTCTTCATGCTCACCGACGAGCAGAGGCAGACGCAGGCGCTGCGGCTGCTCGCCAACTGCAACGTGCGCACCATCCCGCTCGGGCACGCGGGCGGCTGGCGCTGCCTGCACGTGCAGCTCGCCCCCATCTCGTGCCCGCAGCGTGTTGGCCAGGCGGAGCAGTCGCTTCAGAACCAGCTGCTGCGGGTGATGCAGCAGCGCCAGGGCCAGGGCGCCGTGGTGGGCCAAGGCGCCGGCGCGGCGGGCGAGCGCGCAACGAGTCCGGGCGCGACCGGCAACGCGACGGGCGGTCGCCCTGGGTCGCCCGGGGGCCTGGTGCGCGGTGCTGACGCGTGGGTGATGCGCGCCAACGAGGCCAAGCGGCGGAACACAGAGCCGATGATGCCTTCGCAGGGCTACGGCGGCGGCGGCTACATGGTGCAGCCGGGCATGCTGCCGGGCCAGGGGCCCGGCTCAGCGACCGGTGACTGGAAGTGCGCCAACTGCGGAAACATCAACTTCGCCTTCCGCGACAAGTGCAACCGGTGCAATACGTCACGCCCGGGCGCCAAGGTCTACGGGCCGGTGTCAGCCAACGAGCGACGCATCTGCCCATTCACGGTGATGCTCATGCGCGTGCCGAGCCATGCGTCCGAGCTTCAGGTTGCCGAGGCGCTGCTCGTCTTCGGGGAGCTCGCGCCCGGGGGCATCAAATTCCATCGACAGGGCGCCAAGTTCAAGCAGCGGCGCGTGCGCATGCCCCCCGACGGCCTCGCCCTCCATGCCTTCTGCCGCTTCCTACGCCCCGCCTCGGCTTCGGCGGCGCTCCAGCGCAGCGAGGTGCTCATCCTGGGCTCGCCGGTTCAGATCAACCCTGCCTTCATGCGTGGCGCGATGCCCGCCGACCTCGACGGCAACGGCATCAGCTTCGGCGTGCAGCCGGGCCAGCCCGCCGGCGCGGGCGGCCCGGGCGGCGCCGGCGACATGGGCGGCGCCGGCAGCATGGGCGGCGCCGGAGGGCTCCATGGCAACCTGTCGGGCGGCGGTAGTATGATGGCAGGCGCTAATCTCGGCGCGAATCTCGGCGGTAGTATGATGGCAGGTGCTGGCATCGGCGGCCCGACGAATCTCGGCTCGAATCTCGGCATGAATCTCGGCGGCGGCCCCAACAACAACATGGGAGGGGCCATGGCTGGCACGAATCTCGGCATGAATCTCGGAGGGGGCATGGCTGGCCAGGGCGGCGCCGGCGGTGCCGGCAGCATGGGTATGGGCGGCGCTCGACAGATGGGCATGGGCGGCCAGCAGCAGCCGGGGATGCCGCCGCTGCCCAGCTACTCGGGCGGCATGGGCGGCGGGGGCATGGGCGGCGGGGGCATGGGCGGCGGCGGGCAGGGTGGCATGGGCGGCTCGCAGCAGCACGCCATCATGCCGCCGCTGCCGCCCTCGTCATGCACGGGCGCCATGATGGGCACGGGCGCGAGCAGCGCCATGATGGGCGCCGGCGGTATGGGTGACGCCCTCGTCACGAGGGCACCCTATACGGCGAGCCAACTCGAGGCGCTGCAGATGCAGATGAGCGAGATGGGCATGGGCGGCAGCGCCCACGGCAGCTCCAACGGCTCCTTCAAGAGTCAGCTCTCCTCCGAAAGTGGCGCCCAACACGGCGCGTCCGAGCCGACCGTACCCATCGACGCGACCTCCTTCCTCTGCGCCTGCCTGCCGCTCCTCTGCCAGCTCGACTCATTCAAAGCGCAAGTGCTCCGCATCGCGCCCACGTCGGATGCGCTCGTCGTCGGGCTGCAGGGCGCCATGCGGGCGCTCGCCCAGTCGAGCACAGCGCTCTCGAGCCCGCAAGGACTGCGCAGCCACCTGCCCTCGATGGTCGTCGACGGCGCGCGCTTGAAGCTGAGCGGCGCATCGGACGTAGGGGAGGCGTTCGAAGCGCTCGTCGGACTCTTCACCGAGTCTGCCGACCAGCGTTTCGTCTCGTGCGTTGAGCACCACTTCTCCATGTCGATCATGGAGATGTGTGAGTGTACATGCGATGAGATGCTCGAGCCGCTCCATTATAGGCAGTCGACCGCCTACGTGTCCGTCCCCCTGCTGCTGCAACAGCTCGCCTCGGGCCCCGCAACCGCCGCGGGCGCGCTCACGTCACAGCTCGCCTCCTCGGCCGGGCCGCTCTGCCCCACGTACAATTGCGGCAACCGCATGCAGATCTTACGCTACCTGATGCAGCCCATGCCCGGGCTGCTGCCCGTCGGCCTCAGCTGGGAGACGGTCCCGCCCGCCCCGCCGGTCGTCCACCAGCTCCTCCGGGCTCTGCCCACCTCCATCGACATGCAACACGCCTTCAAGTCGGCGCCGCAACCGGCGACCGCCACGCTGCGCGGCGTGCTCTGCAGCTCCCAACACGCCCAACACGGCGTCGGCGCCTGTGCCTCCTTCGCCTTCGATCCGGCGCTCGGCGGCTGGGTGCACTCCGTCGATGGCGCCGTCTTGGGGGGCGACTGGGCCTCGGTCGCCGCCGTGTGCTCCGAGCAGCATTACAAGCCGGGGCTGCTCCTCTACCAAGTCAACCCGTCCCAATTCTGAGGAGGGACCTCATCAAGTCAACCCGTCCCATTTCTGAGGAGGGACCTCATCAAGTCAACCCGTCCCAATTCTGAGGAGGGACCTCATCAAGTCAACCCGTCCCATTTCTGAGGAGGGACCTCATCAAGTCAACCCGTCCCAATTCTGAGGAGGGACCTCATTAAGTCAACCCGTCCCAATTCTCAGGAGGGACCTCATCAAGTCAACCCGTCCCAGTTCTGAGGAGGGTTCCAATTCTGAGTAGGGACCTCATCACGTCTGAGGACCACGCCCCCCCTTATGGCGACGTGCCTCCCTCTCTCAGCTCCCAGAGCTTTCCTCTCTCTCTCTCTCTCTCTCAGCTCTGCGCAGTTACAAAGTGCATCCGTTCCAGTTAGGAGGGCGCCCGTTCCCATCGGCCGTCCTCCGGGTCAGTCTTCCGGTTCTCATGATCATCAGTCGTCATCATGCCACTATCTCATGCTTACGTGCCGTCGGGGTACGCGGGGCGCGCCATCAATACGATGACGAGAATACGGCGCCGCCGCTGTGGGCTTCCGCAATTTCAAATGGGGGAGGGGGGTGGCGATGGTAGGGCGGGCGCTCTCTCGTGCGCATCATTCATCGGTTTGGACGGCTTCTTCTCTTCGTGTGTTCATGTACGGCCATGGTGAGCATTTCTGTCCAAGGACGGCTCACGCACTTCACGTGTGTATTAGGTATTCCTATGGTGGACGGTTCGGTACGGTACGGTTCCGTCCTTCCTTTCCTCCAACGTCATGGTGTGCGCGCGCGCGCACGGTCCGGTGTCCGGGGTCTGTAGCGTGGTGCGCCCGGTCAAACTGTCGAGTGGTTCTGGTTATGTACGCAGATCACGAACGATGCGTGTGTGCGCTGTTGTGTGCGAGCGGTGTCGCACTTCACAACCTCTGCGGATTTGAAACGATTCAGAATCTTCCGGGTGAATGGATGATCATCTACCACCGCGCGGGCATGGGCGTGCGCGCGCGCGCGCGCTTACACACACCGGGAGACCGCCGCGCTGGCTCGCATCCGGCCTCCTCACGAGACACTCTCCTCACAAGTGAACCTGGTCTCGGACTCGCCATCTTGCGCTTGGGAGCGCGATTGGACCGGCTGTCGTCATCTGGCACATGCGAAGAGAGCACACGAGGTGATCCCTGTTGCGGGCCACTCGCTTTTACTTGCTCTCCTCGGCGAGTTTTTGGAGCAAGCCGGACCCCTTCGACTCAACTTTCTTGGGGGCACGGCGCTGCTCACAAGCCGCCTTCACAGCCGCGCTGAAATCCCCTGACTCCGTCGAAGTCAGCATGTCGATCAGATCGCAAATGCCGCGCATATCCTCTTCGGCGGTCGGTCCGGCAAGCCGAAGATCGCCGTTGAATTTGGACCACAGCAGCGTGCCCACTTTCGGCGAATAATTCTTCTCCGCCACTGGCGGGGGCGGCCACGACGAAACTCCGGGAAGGGCGACCGACACCTCAAAGCAGCCATTCGTCGTGGGCGCTTTGAGGCATGAGAATGCCACGCTGTCACCAAATCGCCCGGCCACGTATTCCTCGAGAGCTGTCGCCTGCTTCTTGTACCCTCACCCGCCTCAGAACTCGACGTGCAGAAGGGCTTTGGGCGAGGATAGCTGCAGCGCACTCGCCGAGCTCGCGAGGAGGAACGCAAGAACGCTGCGCATCACCTTTGGAAGGGTCGCTCTCGTTCCAGACTTTTGCCCTGACGAATCTTTCCCGCGAATTGTAAAGAGAGATTGCGTCCGCAAAAATCTCTCTCAACCACTACATGTACATGTAGCCACAGCGACCCCCAGTACTCTCTCCAGACCGCCTAGCCACAGCGGTCTGCGCTCTCCACCGATACTCTCTCACCCTCTGAACGGAACACCAAGGCCACAGCGGCCCATACTCAATGCACCAGTACTCTCTCCAGACCGCCTAGCCACAGCGGTCTGCGCTCACTCCACCGATACTCTCTCACCCTCAACGGACCACCAAGGCCACAGCGGCCCATAGTGACGGACAGCTGGGAGAAACGGACAGCTGGGAGGAACTGATGAATGTATTCATCTATGTGTGTAAGCTCGCATTGCGTGTTCGTGTGTGTCTCCGTTGCCCGTCGGGTAAGTTCTCGCTTTCCGAAATATTCTGTCGACGATCGCGCTCTAGCTCTACCTCTTCCTCACATAGCTCACTGCACCAGTACTCTCTCCAGACCGCCTAGCCACAGCGGTCTGCGCTCACTCCACCGATACTCTCTCACAACGGACCACCACTAGCCACAGCGGCCCATACTCATTGCACCAGGACTCTCTCCAGACCGCCTAGCCACAGCGGTCAGCGCTCAGGTCTCGGCGGTGAGGGCGATAGAGCAGCTCCGCCTCCTTGTCTGCTTGTCTTGTCGGCGGCAGCCTATATGTGCTCGGTCTCGAGGCGGGAAACGTGGCCACCCGTGCTGGTCATGCTCGCGCTGGTGTCTCCACCAGAAGCATGCTCAAGCTTGGAATCGGCACCACCTTCAGTTGCGACCGCGAGTTTGGGCTCCGGGGTCGCCATTTCAACGGCCCATTCAGCTGTTACTGTCGAAGATGCCATCTCAACGGCCCACTCAGCTGTCACATGCACTGTCGAAGCTGCGGCCACCTTTTCGTCCGGTTGGCTGCCCTTCAGTTGCAGGGTTACGTTCTTGCGACGCTTATCATTGCGACGACAAGCAAGATGGCAACGACGGCGCACGAAGACCAGGGCGAGTACAAGACCGATGACCACGCCGGCGATGGCGCCGATGATGATACCCATCGACCCGCTCGTCTCGGCTGTCAATGCACCGGTCAACTGACCGGTCAGCATAAGCGAGATTGGTTGAGGTGGCGATGGTGAAGGCGTTTCCGGCTCCGACGGCGGAAACTGCGGCGGAGGCGTCAGGGGGGGCGACGGCGACGGAGGCGGGGGCGGTGCTGGTGGCGACGGCGGCGGCGGCTTCGGCGGCGGCGACGCCACGACGCAGCTGCCGTTGTCGACGGTGGCGTTCGGGTTGAAGTTGGTTGCCGCCGCAAGCGTGCAGCCCGGGACGTTGTAAACGCACGTGGTGGCAAACCCTGCCGTGACGCCGGCCACATAGTTCGTCGCCGTCGGGTTTTGGCAGCCACGCACCGGAAAAGTGCACCCGCCGTTGTCGACAGTGGCCGAGGGGTTGTAGTTCAGCGCCTGAGGGGTCGTGCAGCCGCTGATGATGTACGTGCACAAGGAGGCGACGTTGACGTTGGCCGTGGGCATGTAGTTGCTGGCGGCAGAGTTCATGCAACCCTGGACGGGGTACGTGCACGTGCCAGCGGTGTTGGCCATGCTGTTGTAGTTGAGCGCTGTGGGCGACATGCAGCCGGTGACACTGGCGATGCACGACGTGGTGGCCGCGGGATTGCCCGCCGTGGCCAACGCCAGGTAGTTGAACGCGTTGACGTTCGTGCAGCCCAGGACGTGGTACGTGCAAGCGGACTGAAGGTGCGACGTGGCCGTGGCCGAATAGGTCGATGCGGCTGGGTCCATGCAGCTCGGACCCTGCAGCCGGCGACCCGGAGCGTCCTTCTCGAGGCGTCGGCCCGACGTCGCGCACGAGCCCGGGATGAAGAATGTGTTCCGCGCGTCGTAGTTGGCATTGGTGGAGTCGGTGCAGCCGCCGTAAGAGCAAGAGCCAGCCAACTGCACGTTGTAGACCGCGTTGTAGTTGAGCGCAGCAATCTCGGTGCAGCCTGGGTTGTTCGGGCACGAGCCGTTGTCAATCGTAGTAATCGGAGAGTACCTGGTGTCACGCAAGTTCATGCAGCCCAAGAAGATGCACGAGCCCGGGAGCAGCGTGTTGTAGAGCGCGTTGTAGTTGGCTGCCGCCGAGTTCGTGCAGCCCCGGACGCGGGGAGTGCATGGATAGGCGCTCGCGTTGCTGTACGTGGCGGACGGGTTGTAGTTGAGGGCGTCCGGGTTCATGCAGCCATACACGGGCGTGGCCATGACGCAGCAGTTGCCCGTGGGGCAGTAGGTGGCGCTCGCCTGGTAGTTGACGGCCGCCGTGTTCGTGCAGCCCGGGACGGGCGGAGCGCAGCCGCCGTTGTCGAACTTGGCCGCCGGATTGTACTGGGGAAAGCGCGAGTCAGTGCACCCGCCAATGATGCACGAGCCGTCGTCGGTTATGGCAAAGGGGCGGTAATTATACGCGGCGGTGTTCGTGCAGCCGGTCGGCGGCGGCGGGGGAGGCGGCGGTGAAGGTGAGGACAGCGGCGCTGAAGGTGAGGGCGGCGGCGGTGGCGAGGGTAAAGGTGGAGGGGGCGAGGGCGAAGGTGGCGGCGGCGACGGCGGCGGCGACGGCGACGGCGACGGCGGCGGCGGCGACGGCGACGGCGGCGGCGGCGACGGCGGCGGCGGCGACGGTGGCGGTGGCGGTGGCGGCGGCGAGGATGACGGTGATGGTGGTGGCGGTGGCGGAGCCTGTGGTGCACCCGCAGGCACCGTTGGAGGAAAGCACGGTAGGGGCGGCAAGGGCGGCGGCGGCGGCGGGGGGGGGGTCGAGAGCGGCGGCGGCGATGGCGGCGGCGGTGACGAGGGTGAGGGCGGAGGAGGCGAGGG
>ERZ761574.158-NODE-158-length-41785-cov-112.978720_pt1 | contig 41785 bp, 22 predicted proteins | sample MGYA00374950_ERZ761574 | MGnify/ENA primary metagenome ERZ761574 (study PRJEB28895, sample SAMN07631631) | mixed culture metagenome | isolation source: Freshwater growth medium | place: USA: Seattle, Washington | collected 2016-10-03 ... | reverse complement strand
GGAGGCAATCAGTTGCAATCAGCATGCAATCGGCGCCTGCGACGTATGCGATGGTCACCTGATGAGGGAGGCAATCAGTTGCAATCAGCATGCAATCGGCGCCTGCGACGTATGCGATGGTTACCTCGTCGCCCGCCGCGATCGGGCGCACCGCGTGCACCGTCTGCTGCCCCAAGCGTGCACTCCATGCGACGTGCGCGCACGGACGACACGCGTGGTTGAGGCGTGAACACACTCGGAAGACGGCGGATCGCTCCACGCCATCGCACTGCGCCGCCTTGCCGTCGCCGAGAACATCCTCCGTGCGAAAGGCATTCGTGTTCCAGATGCCTCTTGCGGTCTTGAACTGGTCGTCGGGAGCGTACTTATCCATGAGACCATCGAACGCGCGCCGTGAGCCCGCCGGAAGCGCCTCCACGAGCTCCTCAAGCACCGACCACTTGTGCTCGCCGTCCGCGCCGCGCGCACTCTCCCAGAGCACCAGAGGCGCCTCGGCAATCAGGCGCTCGCCGGGAGCAAAGGCGCGGGTCGCGATGAGGCCGAGTCCCTTGTCGGGGATCGGGCACAGCTCCATGCCGGGCACGTCCAGAGACTCGGTACTTCCAAATAAGGAAGTCACGCCCCGAGGCGCGGCGGCGTCGGCGGCGCTACCACCGCCCGTGGCGGCGGCGTCCGAGCGCCATCGACGCATCTGCTTCGCCACCGCTAGCGCCTCGTACGCGTCCGTCTCCTCCGAGGGTTTGTACGCTCGGGCATGCTCGTCCTCGTCGAAATACCAGACGGTCACCGCCAGTCGATCCCGATGGGCAGGCAACACTTCGTGCGGCACGCGGTAGTCCGAGTAGAAGAGGATGAGGCGGTCGGCGATCGGTGCCACGTCGCACAACGGCGGCGCATCGTCATTTGTCGTGATTTCCGCGAGCCGCTCGTGAAAAGTGTGCGCGACCATCTCAGCATCGGGAGCGTCGTGCTGCGTCAATAACCACGCTTGCAGCTCCTGCAGGGCCTCCTTGGCTGCGTCGGGCTTGTACGGCGGGTAGAGGCGCAGATGGCCGCCATGGGCAACCTCCCACCCCTCGTTGAGGTACAGAATGGCCGTGAGCCGCCGCCCGTTGCACTGCTCGCCCTCGCTCCGGCTGCACGCGTTGTCGTGGTGGCGCACGTAGCGCGCGCCGCTGCCCGGGTAGCAGGCTATCATCGCCTTCGAGCGCTTCGTGGTTGCCCGAAGCTGTGGCACACGCTTCCCGAGCGCGCCCATCAGCCCGTCGAGGACGTCGAGATACCGCGCCAGCGTACCATCCGGCCAGAGCGCTGCCTCGCCGCCAGTGAACCACCCGATGCTGTCGCCTCGGGCCTCGGCTCGCGTGAACGCCACGTTGCTGCCCGTGCGTCCACCACCGAGCTCTGACGCCTTCAGCCGCCCTGCGCGCCGCACGCCCTCCACCTCCGCTCTCAACGACGCCACTGTTGATGCGCCCAGGACCGAGTCCAGGACGACAAAGTTGGAGGCCTCGAGCTCCACGGCGATACCGTCGAGCGCCGCGCGCTCTGCCCACCACTGAGTGCCACTGCTGCTGTTCCCGCAGGAATGCAGCTGGAGCGCAGCAAGCCGCGCGCTCATTGAGGCCTGCGGCGGCCCCTCTAGCGAGGCTTCCATAGTAGCGAAGAGAGTCCGCCGCAAAGTGTGAATTTTGGTATGAATGGACGCATCTTATTCAATTCTAAACCATTCTTGGCGCTGCGTGCGGCGAGAAGCAGTCTCGTCCCATCTGACTCAAAGCCCGAAAGGACGCCTCCAAATTGTCTCTCCACACTGGCAACGCCAACCTGAACGGCGGCACGGGTGGCGGCACGGGTGGCGGCACGAGTGACCTCGGATGGCCTCGGATGGCCTCGCCGGCTGGATGGCGAGCCACCACCGGCGTGCCGCCGTCCTGCTTGTTTGAGTCCCAGAGCTCGTTGCTGCCCTCAGTAAGGGACTGCGAACTCTCTCCGTCCTCCCCTACCCCATGCTGCTGCAGCAGCTGCTTGGCAATGACGCCGAGCTTCCACGCGAACGCCATTGACGCGAGGAGGCCGAGCACGGTCATCGTGACCATGATGGGGTCCTCGTGGTTATGAAGGGAGACGCCGAGCTCGGCAGCGTATGCGTAGGGCAAGTTGGACGGGATCACGCCGGCGGCGCAAGTCCACATGTACGTCCACGTGGAGATGGTCGTGAGAGAGAGCAAGATATTATTCGCCACCATCGGAAACATCGGCGAGAGACGCATCAGGAGGGCGATCTGCGTAGCGCCTGCTTGGGAGATCGCCGTGTCGAGGGCTAGCCAGTGCTCGTGATATCGCCCGAGCGAACGCATGAAGCACGGGCGGCACAGGTGCCGGACCGCCAGATGCCCGAGGTACGCGCCGATGAGCGATGAAGTTGTGGTGATCGCCATGCCAGGCACGAGGCCGAAGAGGACAGCGCTGATGGCGGTCATCGCGCCGGCGATCGGCACGGGGCACACCGACGTGGCCAGGATGTTGACCAGCAGGTACCACAAGATGACGCACGGGTCGCACGGGTCGAACTCAACCCAGCCTGGCAGAAGCTTTGCGTTCCCTGCGACAGCGCCTTCGGTGGCGCCGTCGCCTTCGCATTGCGCCAACACCATGGCGGGCTGCACAGTCCAGACCTCCGGCAGGAGGCGACACAGCCCCAGACGCGACGAACACGAACGCAATTCGAGCCAATCGCCAAAAATTGAACGAAACTCTGACCAAAAATGGGAGAAACCCGGTCCATACTGGAGTCGCGTTAGTGAGTAGCGTTTGTGAGCCGGACCCAGCTGCAGAGGACTGGACCTCGCGTTTGTTTTTCGGACAATTGCTGCATGCACCGCTTCCGATTTTTGGTTTTCGACTTTGGTCCACAGGGGAGGTCCTCGAACGCGTCAAGAGCGTGACAGCCAGAAAAAACGTAAGCGGAATCAAGCCTCCTTGGACGTCCGGAGGTGGACCTCGAGGGCCTGATGAGCATGCACGACACCCTCGTGGAAGAGATCCGCACCCTCAAATCCGTGCCCATGGAGGCCAAGGAAAAGGTCGCCATACGGCTGGCGGCTTTCGCGTCCAAGCAGGATGCCAATGGCGAGAGCTCGCATGCGGCGGCGCTCGTCAAGGCGGGTGCGCTTGGCCCGCTGATCCAGATGCTGTCCAAGGGCACGGATGGGGGCCAGCTCGCGGCGGCGACGACCTTGGGGCACGTGGGTGCGGGCAGTGCCGCACGGCAGACCGCCCTCGCTGACGCAGGCGCCATCCCCGCGCTCATCGTGCTGCTCCGCACGGGCAGCAACAAGGTGCAGCAGCAGGCGGCCTTTGCGCTGTCGTCACTGTCCGAGCTGCCGGCGCATGCGGCGCCGATCCGGACGGCCGTCGCTCCGCTCGTGCGCTTGCTGCGTCAGGGCATCGACGACGCCAAGATGCACGCCGCCGTGTGCGTGGCCAACATTTGCGCGGGCGCTTCGAGCGTGCAGGACGACGTCGGGCGCGCGGGGGCGGTGCCGCTGCTGGTCGCCATGCTCACGAGCGGCAAGATCCAGTCGTCGGCCGCCTTCGCGCTTTCCCAGCTGAGCGCGGGCCACGCCGTCAACAAGGAGGCCATCGCACGCGAGGGAGCGATCGCGCCACTGCTCCAACTGCTCAGTGGGGCCAACGTCGCGGCGCAGTGCCACGCGGCGACGGCGATCGCCGAGCTGAGCGAGGAAAACGGGGAGGTGCAGCAGAGTGTCGCCAAGGCGGGAGGGATCTTCCCACTCCTCTCCCTGCTCTCTGGGCGCAGCCCTCAAGCGCAGGCGAGTGCAGCTTGATGACCGACTGATGACCCACTGAATGCCCCTTGATTGCCCCCTGATCACTCGCCTGACCACCCCGGATCACCCCTGAGAGCAGGCGAGTGCCGCTCGAGCTCTCGCGCGTCTCGCCCACATGCACCGCGACAATCAGGAGGCCATCGCCCGGATGAACGGGCTCCAACCGCTTGTGATGATGCTGAGCGCGAGCGGCACGCCCGAGATGCAGGCGATGGCAGCGCTCGCCCTGGCCGCCATCTGCCGCGACAACCCTGACAACCAGGGCGCCGTGGCGGACCTTGGCGCTATCACCCAGCTGGTCGCTCTAATTCGGACAGGCACGCCAGAAGTCAAGGCCGAGGTGGCGGGTGCGTTGTGGTCACTCGCGGATCAGCAGATGCCCAACAAGGTGGCGATCGCATCCGCGGGCGGGGTCGCACCTCTGATCATGCTCCTCGCGACAGGAGGTGCGCGAGGGCAGCAGCTTGCGACCCGCGCCCTCCTCGCCCTCGGCAAGGAGAATGTGGCCAACCAGGCGCAGGTGACGTCCCTGCTGGTGGCGCTGCTCGGGGCCGGTGCCCTCGAGGTCATGTCGGCGGCGGCGACTTGCTTGTGGCAGCTCGTGATGGAGAATCCGAGCTCACAGGCCCAGATCGCCCGTGCGGGCGCCGCGGCCGACTTGATCACTCTCCTCAAGCGTGGCGCGGCGGAGGCGAAGGACTACGCCCTCTGGTCTCTGTCGTTGTCCATCGACACGAGCAACCAGTCGATCATCCTGGCCGAGGGGGGCGTGCAGCCCCTGATCACGGCACTGCGCAGCGCGAGCGGCGTGGCGCGGGAGCAGGCGTCCGCCGCGCTCTATCGCCTCGCGAGCGGCTGCACTGCCGCGCAGAAGGACATTGCGAGTACGGGCGGCATCGCACCCCTCATCGCGATTGTGGATGCGAGGTCAACTCCCCGCACGGCCCAAGATGACGAGGGAGAGGGTGCGCGAGAATACGCGGCGGCGGCGCTCGCCGAGTTAGCGCTCGTCGCCGACAATCGCGGCCAGATCGTGGGCATGGGGGGCATTGCTCCTCTGGTACAGCTGCTCAACAATGGGCGGGACGCCGGCCGTCAGTTTGCCGCCTCGGCGCTCGCTCGCCTCGCGCACGACAGCGACAATGTGGCGATGGCCATTGCGGTCGCGGGTGCCACCTCGCCGCTGGTCAACCTGCTCGGGGGCTCCTGTGGCGACAAGGCACAGGAGGAGGCGGCGGGCGCGCTCTACGCCCTCGCCGCCAACGCCGCCAACCGACTCGAGCTCACGGAGGCAGGTGGCATCGGGCCTCTTGTGCAGCTACTCGGCACGAACAACACGCGCGCACGCAACCATGCCGAGGGCGCTCTCGTGCGTGATGGGCGTGATGGGCGTGATGGGCGTGATGGCCTCGCGAGTGACCGGATAGCCGGGATGGCCGTGGCCTCCCTGACTACCGAGGGTGCCCTCGTCACGGTCTGAGTGCACATGAGTGCCTCCCTCCTCAGGCTGAGTGCCTCCCTCATCACCCGAGTGCCTCCCTCCTCAGGTGCGACTCTCGATCGAACACGCCAACCGTCAACTCATCATCGAGAAGCTCGTAAGCATGCTCGACGACAACCCCTTTGATGAGGTGGACGGCTCGTGGGCACAGGAACAGGCGGCGGCTGCGCTCGCGAACCTCGCGCAGGACTCGTCGGACAACAGGCTCAGTATTGTGGACGCGGGCGGCATCGAGCCCCTGCTCGCGCTATTAGGCGGCTCAGCGCGCGCCAAGGAGAATGCGGTCAATGCAATCACGCAGCTCGCGTACAAGTCGCATGCGATCCAGCAGCGGATCGCCGATGCGGGCGGCGTGCCTCTCATTGCCAACGTGCTGGTGAGCACGTGCTCAAATAGCAAGGAGATGATGGGCGCGGTGCAGCTGGTGAACAACACGTTACGCGCCGTCGCACAGCTGTGCGAGGGCAACCGAACCAACCAGTCGGCCATGTCCGACGCGAACGTCATCCCGGCCCTCATCACCGTGCTTTCGAGCCCGATCGCCGAGATGCAGGCGAACGCGGCGATGGCGCTCGCCTCGATTGCACGCAACCATGCTGACATCCAGACGGCTGTCGCACGCACGGGAGCCATCGCGCCACTGTGCGGGCTTGTCAAGGATGGCAGCGACGAGGTGTGAAGGATCCCTTTCTGAGTCCACACCCGTTGGCGCCTGATTGCATGCGGACTGCGCTGAGTACACCCCATTGCATGCGAGAGACCTGCTTCTTGATTTGCATGCGAGAGACCTGCTTCTTGATTTGCATCCGAGAGACTTGCTTCTGATGGCACGCCAGAGACCTGCTTCTGACTCCACACCCGATGGCTCCGTGTGGTTACGTGCGGTTTCGTCGCAGGTGCGCGACGCCGCCGCGCGCACCATATGGGCCCTCGCGGAGGACAACGTCTCGAACAAGTCGACGATCGCCAAGCTGGGGGGGATCGAGCCTCTGGTCAGCCTCCTCGTCGATGGCGGTGCATGGGCAGAGGCGGGTGCGGACACGTCATCACAGGCGAACGCCGTCAGCGCCCTCGTGAGCCTCGCGGGCAAGCATCCCGATAACCGCGAGCAGATCTGCAAGCAGCTCGTCGGTCGACTGGCCTCTCGCATCGCGATGGTGCAGACGGCGGGCGGCGCGGTGCGCGTCCTTCGATGCCTCTCGACCTTTGCCAGTGAGAACCCGTCCAACCAGCTCGCATTGGCGAAGGCGGGCGCGGTGCCCAGTTTGATCTCGTGGATCTCCGGCGGCCTGGACGTTCGCGTGCCTAATATGGACGCGCAGCGCGAGGCGGCGCGAGCGTTGCTCTCTCTCGCGACGAATCACTTTGTGCTGCAGGAGACCATTGCCAAATCGGGCGGCATCCAGCCGCTCATTGAGCTCGTGAGCAAGGCGAGCCTCGAGACGAAGGAGTACGCGACGCGCACTCTCTGGCATCTCGCGGGGAACAGTGAGGTGGGGGTGGTCATTGCGCAGGCGGGTGGGCTGGCGCCCCTGGTCGAGCTGCTCTCGAGCGAGGATGAGCATCTGCAAGAGCTCGCGGCCGTTGTTATCGGACGGTTGAGTCGCTCGAATCCGATCGTATCACTGACCGTCGCCGAGGTAGGAGGCGTCTCGCCACTCGTCGCACTGCTTCGAAAAGGGTCGAGCGCAGCGCAGCAGCAAGCCGCCGCCGCGCTGGCCGAGCTGGGGCTGGCACCCGTCAATAGGGACGCGATCTCTGACGCGGGCGGCATCGCCATGCTCGTCGAGCTGCTCGATAGCGCGGTGCCGGGCACGCCAGAGACTGCCGCGCGCGCCCTCGCGCACCTGGCCAGGGACGCGCGTGACACGCCCGACGATGGCGGCTCACTGCCCGAAGCTCCAACAGGCACGTCCGAGGCTGGCGCGCAGATCAAGGAAGAGCTCCGTGCGCGGCTCAGCGGCCATGGGCAGATGCGCATCCTCGTGCGCAAGGCGGTGAAGCTCGCTGCAGCGGACGAGGCGCCAGACGCGAGCGGGGGCGGCGCTCTGGACGGCGCCCTCTCGGATCGTCGGCGACCGGCGTCGAGATCCGCAGGTACATTGCCTCCTCGGGCTGCCGCTGATGACCACTGATGACCACTGATGACCACTGATGACCACTGATGACCACTGATGGCCACTGATGGCCACTAGCCACTGCATCCTCTGATGACCTCATGATGTCCTCTGATGACCTCTGATGGCCACTGTCGAGATCTGCAGGTACATCGGACCCGTATGCGACGCTCTCGTCGGCGGGCCAGATACGGCGCACGAGAGTGATCCCCAAGACGCTCAACCCAATCTGGGAGGAGGAGATTGTGATGCAAGGGGCCCTGGCGGAGTTCGTCGGGAACGCGCACGGGAACGGGAGTGGGAACGGGAAGGGGAACGCGCCGTTGGGGGTCCGGAGCGGGCTCGTCGTGCGCGTCTTCGACTCGGATGACGTGTCTGCCGACGATCCGATGGCCAAGGACACTCAGATTGGAGAGGCCTTCGTAAGCCTCGACGGCCTCCGGACGGAGAATGTGATCGACTTCGAGGCGGAGCTCAAGCCGCAGGGCAGGATCTTTGGGCGCATGGAGTGGGTGCCGGTGGCGGGGAAGCCAGGGGAGAAGCGCCGTCGTGCGATTGCGGCAGCGGGCGGCGTCGCGCGCGTGATCTCGATGCTCCACGCGATCCCAAACAAGAAGACGGCGACGAGGATGTGGGAGCTCACCGCGGGCGTACTCGGCATGGACCAGGGCGCAGCACTTGCAGCTTCCGCCGCGGATGCAGAGCACCCGGAGCGTGCCGCCGCAGCGTCCAGCGTCGTTGGCATCCAGGAGCAAGCCGCTGCCACGCTGGCCGACCTCACGTACAGCGACCAGACCATGCAAGAGAGCATCATCGCGCACGGCGCGGTCGGTCCGCTCCTGAAACTCATCCGCCTCGGCTCAAGCCTTGCGCAGGAGAACGCGGCACGCACCATCTGGCACCTGTGCGCCTCGACCGCCAACCAGGGCGCGCTCGTCGAGGCGGGGGCTATCTCCGAGCTCGTGGCGCTTTCACGTTCCGGATCCGTCAAGGCGCAGGAGCTCGCGGCCGCTGTCATTTCGGATCTTGCCAAGGGGGCAATCCTCGAACGGGAAGCCCGCGAGGCGGTGCGCCAGCACCAGCACCAGCACCAGCACCAGCACCAGCTGAAGGAGGCGGGTGGCGGTGACGAGAGCGGCGAGCTCGCAATGGACGGGACTCGAGCTGCCGCGTCCACCAGCGCCTCTCGTGAGAAGCATGCAGGCCCGCTAGCCATTGTGAGCAGCCTCGAGTGCCATGTGGATGCGAGGGCGAGCGATGGCATGGTGGTCTCGTTCACGTGGGCGGAGAGCACGACGGTCGAACCGACTGTGGAGCACGCCGGTGCTGAGGCTTGTGGGATGGGGCTCTCGATGGCAAGCGACGAACCCACAGCGACGAATGCATCCGAGCGGGGCGCAGCGGCGACAGCCGCTGCATTGCCCGCCACGACGGCTGGGAGAGGCGGCGATCGACTGAGCGCCATCGCAGCCGCCGGAGGCATCATCCCACTCGTGGCACTGGTCACAACGGGGGCGCCTCTCTCGAAGGAACGAGCCGCGTCGGCACTGTGGCATTTGTCCGTCGATGTGGGCAACCAGCTCGCCATCGCCAAGGCGGGGGGCATCGGGCCTCTTGTGCAGCTGCTTGATGACGGGACGGAGCAGGCGGCTGTGTATGCGGCGGAGGCTCTTGATCGGCTCGCGCGCAACAATGCCGACATCCAAGCGCAGATTGCAAAGAAGCTGGTGAGCCTCTGATGGCCTCTGCTGTGGCCACTGATGTGGCCTCCTGCTGGCCTCTGCAGATCTGTGCTGGCCTCTGATTTTCTCTGACGGTCTCGTATGGCCTCCCTCATCAGGTGAGCTTCCTCGGCTGCCGCAACGAGGGCGCTCAGCAACGCTCCGCGTGTGCGCTGTGGGATCTCGCCGCGAGCCACCCTGGGGCGCCTGGGCGCATCGTCAACGCGGGCGCCATCTCCCCCCTCGTTGCGCTGCTGGGCAGCGGCACGATCGCGGCCAAGGAAGCCGCCGTCGGAGCCCTCTCATGCCTCGCCCAAGGCGACCCGTCGAACCAACTGGCGATTGCGACGGGCTTGGTGACTCTGCTCGGCGCGGGATCCGCCGAGGGGCAGGTGCACGTGACCCAAATGCTCCTCAAGTTCGCGGCCGAGAATGAGGACAACCGTCGCGCGATTGCCGAAGCCGGCGCTATAGAGAGGCTGGTATTGCAAATCAAGGGGGGCGGATCGACGAGCCTCAAGGCGCAAGAGCTTGCGGCCGCCGTGCTCAAGCACCTATCCGGCGATTCGGTCGAGCACGTGCAAGAGATTGCGAGCAAGGGGGGCATCAAGCCACTCATCGCGCTCCTCGGCTCGACTAGTCCGTTGGCGCAGGCCAAGGCAGCGGCGGTGCTTGCGGACATGTGCGCGAGCTCGAGTACGGTGCAGATATTGGTGGCCAAAGAAGGCGCCATCGAACCGCTCGTGCATCGCTGCGCTGCCGCCACCACGACCACCACCACCGCCGCCGCCACTACCACCGCCGCCGCCGCCGCCGCCGCCGCCGCGGCCGCCACCGCCGCCGCCGCCGCCGCGGAGGCAACGCAAGAGGAGCTCGGCAGGGGTTCGTCAGAGGTTCGTCAGACAGTGCAGGAGGAGCTCGGCACGCCTATGGACGAGGCGGCGCTCGAGATGCTTCACGCGCGCTCAGAGGCGGCAGGCGCCCTCTGGGCCCTCGCCGACGGCAACGCGGAGACGCAGGAGCTCATCTTTGGAGCGTCGGCGATCGGGCCGTTGGTGCAGCTGCTTCGGGAGACCTGCGCGAGGTGCAATTTGAAGGGCGCGGGGGCGCTGGCGAGCCTCGCGCGAGGCAGCAGGACGATCCAGGAGGCGATCCGAGTCGCGGGTGGCGTGCTGCCGCTCGTGCGCCTCCTTGAGGGAGCGACGCACGACGACGAGGTGCGTGCGCACGCGGCCAAGGCGCTCGGGGAGATCAGTCGTGAGCACGGGCTGAACCAGACCGAGGTGGCGAGGGCAGGTGGCATCCCTCGTCTCGTGTGGTTACTCGAGCAGCCCGGCGTGGCGAGCGCTGCCAGGGAGGAGGCCGCGGCGGCGCTCTGGGCCCTGGCCGCCGGTCCCCATGCCGCCAACCAGGAGCTCATCCAGATCGCGGGTGGGATCGCGCCGCTCGTGGCGCTTGTGGGCGCGGGTGGCGTGCGTGCGCAACGCGAGGCGGCCGGAGCGCTCGCGGCCATCGCACTTGAGCATCCGTCTAATCGCGACGAGATTGCGACCCAGATTGTGGGGCTTCTCGGCCAAAGAGGGCATCGAGAGACGGCGGCGGCGGCGGCGCGCAAGGTTTCCTTTGCGTCGGCGGCCGCGGCCTCACCCACCTACACGGCGCCCACGACCATGCCGACATCGTCGTCGGGCAAGCTGTTGACCTCGCCGTCACCACCACGGCCACCACCGGCTGCCGCCGCCGCCGCACAGCGCTCCGCAGGTCGCTCCACACAGGGCCCAGGAGGTAGCGGCAGTCCGGGCATGTCGGAGGCCGAGACGGCCGCCAAAGCGGCACGTGCGATCGCGAGCCTCGCACGCTCCAATCCAGCCAACCAGGTGGCCCTTCCACAGCCCTCACCCCCAGCCCTCCTTCCCACAGACATCCCTTCCACAGCCCTCGCCCCCCTTCCACAGCCCTCCTTCCCACAGACATCCCTTCCACAGCCCTCGCCCACAGCCCTCCTTCCCACCGACGTCCCTTTTCCACAGCCCGATGACCTCCTCCTCTCCCTCCCCACAGGTGTCCCTCGCAGCTGTGGGTGCCATCGAGCCACTCGTTGAGCTCTTGAGAGCCGAGACGGCGCTCGAGACGGCGCGGATGGCGGCGGCGCGCGCCGAACATGTGCCCAACACGACGCCAGTGTACCCTGCGCCGGTGGCACCCACGGAGAGTACATGTGGAGCATTGCCCTCTGAAGTGGTGTACCTGCCGTGCGAGCTCGTTTGTGCGCTGTGGAACCTCGGCGCGTCCAACCCGGCGAATCAAGCCGCGATCGCCGAGTGCGGCGCGGTGCCCTTGCTCATCGCCCTGCTCAGCGTGAGCGGCGCAGTTGAGGACCGTCGGAATGCTCTGATGACCTCTCAGAGCGCGGCCGGAGCCTTATGGGCGCTAGCTACGGCGCACGAGGCGAACCAGCGGCGCATTGCCGACGAGGGCGGCCTCGCGCCACTGATCTCGCTCCTCTCTGCCCCCAGCGCGCTCGTGGGAGAGGGGTTGGCGGCGGCTGTGCTTACGCGTGGCGCGCAGGAGACGGCCGCTGGGGCATTGCATGCCCTTGCTGCGCTGCCCGAGAACCGCGTGCGTATCGCCGAGGCAGGAGCTATCCCGCCCCTGGCCGCTCTGTTTGAGAGCGGCACGGAAGTGGCCAAGGCCGAGGCGGCAGCCAGCCTGGCGGCCCTCGTGGTCCACAACAGCGCCAACCAGGGGGCTGTCGCGCAGGCGCTCGTCTCCATGCTAAGGTACGATCTCGAGGGGGGCAGATTGACACCTCTGATTGCCTCTGATTGCACAGGATCTCCTGAGCACATTGCACCTGATTGCACCGGAGTGCACACTGAGTGCATCTGAGTGCACCCGAGTGCACCCAACGGCATCTGATCTCATGCATCTGTCTCCCCGCCCAGCATGCATCTGATCGCATGCATCTGATCGCATGCACCTGATCGCATGCACCTGCCTCCCCGCCCAGCATGCCAACGGGCAGTGGCGCCAGGCAGTGCTCCGTCAGCGCGAAAGAACACGTGACAAGACTGGTACGCGACCTGTCGCTCGACTCGGAGAGCCGTGGCGCACTTGCAAAGGCGGGCGCCATCCCCGAGCTCGCTCGCCAGCTGCGCGATGGCACGCCGACTGGCCAATCGTTGGCAGGGTCGGCGCTCTCGCACATTGCTCTCAGATCGCCGGAGATCCGAGTGCAGGCAAGTGCCGAGAGTGGCTCCCGTGTGATGATGCACTGACGGACCCCTGCAATGACACTGACACTCATGGCCCACCGATGGCCCTCGGTTGGCCTCTGGTTGCAGGTGACACAGCAGCTTGTGACGCTACTTGGCAACGAGTCAGACGCGGTGCGCGCGCGCGCCGCGACGGCGCTCAAGGACATGGCAGCGTCGACGAGTCCCGAGACGCGTATGACAGTCGCGATGGCGGGTGGCATTGACCGGTTCGTCCGCCTCCCTCATGACAAACTGACGAACCCTGCTGACGAACCGTGCTGACGAGCCCTGCTGACGACCCGTGCTGACGAGCCCTGCTGACGACCCGTGCTGACGACCCGTGCTCGCCTCCCTCCTCAGGTTCGTCAGCCTCTTCCGGCTCGGCTCGGCGGAAGCGCAGGAGTACGCGCTCTGGCTGCTCTGGCAGTCGACGGACCTCGCGTCACGACGCGCCGTCGCGCGTGCGTGCTGCGCCCACGACATCATCAACGTGATGGTCACGCGGGAGCTCTCAACGGCCGCCCAGGAGCACGCGGCCTCCGTCCTCGCGAGCGTCACCTCGGAGGTGGAGGGCGTCGACGATGCAGTGCGTGCCGAGAACAAGGCGGCGATCGTTCGCTCGGGCGGCGTGCGTCCTCTCGTTCGGCTCCTCTCGATGGGGAGTGCAGGTGCCAAGCGGCACGCCGCGAGCGCGCTCGCCAATTTGGCCCAAGCGGACGGCGACGGGGCCGAGGCCATGGCGAAGGTGCATGCTACGCAGCTCGAGATCGCGGCTGCGGGCGCGATCACGCAGCTCGTGCAATGGCTGTACGAGCCGATACTCGGCCCGTCAGCGCTGGCAGCGCGCGCCCTTGCATTCATTGGCATGGGCAACGCCGACACGCAGTACATGATCGCCGAGGAAGGGGCGTTCGAGCCGTTGGTCGCCGTGCTGCGTCGACTGGAGCCCTCCACGAAGGCGCTCGAGACGACGCTCCACCCAAGGCAGATGGCGCTCGAGACGGCGGCTGTCATCCCGATCAGCTTGGGGCCGGCACTCACGATGCCTCCGTCCTCGGCGGCCTGGACCAAGCTCAGGCATACCCATAGCGCGTCCTCCATGCTCAGCTCCTTGATCAAGACGTCTCATCTCATCGTTGCGCAAGTGGAAATCGTGCCGCCGCCCGCACTGCCGCCCGCACCGCCGCCCGCACCGCCCGGGACGGCGCCCGGGACGGCGCCCGGGACGGCGCCCGGGACAGCGCCGGGCTCGCCGGCGGCGCAAGGGTCCGCGGTGCCGGGCACAGCGTCCGGGACAGCGCAGGCGCGCGTGGAGGAGGCGTTCACACGCCGGTGGGCGGCCGGTGCGATCGGCGCACTCGCGGAGCAGAACGTGATCAACCAGATCCGAGTCGCCGAGGAAGGCGGTTTGGCGCCTCTCGTCGAGATGCTCAAACGGCCCGCGACGGCGTTACCGGCCGAGTCTGGGCGCGCGTCGGCGGCGCCGACCACCTCGTGGGATGCGCCGACGCGCGCCCTGTGGCACCTCGCGTCGAATGCAGACAATCAGCTGGGCATCGCGCGGGCGGGGGGTCTCGCCCCGCTTGTCCGCGTCCTCGCGGAGGGAACTGAGCAGGGCCGACAGTGGGCCGCCGCCGCTCTCGAGGCCCTCGTGCGCGACTGCACCGAGAACCAGCTCGCCTTGGCGCGGCCCGCGTTGGACGCGATCGGCCCACTTGTGCTGCTGCTCGGCAGTGTGGATGAGGAGACGCAACGGCATGCAATGAACGCTCTGATCCACATCGGGGCGCCGAGCGACGCCAACCGGAATGCTGTCGTCAGGCCGCTCGTGGCGCTCCTCCATCACGTGCGCAACGCGTCGGCCACGCTCATGGCGACTCGCATCTTGGCGGTGCTCGCGGGGCGATCGGCGGCCAACTGCGCCGCCATCGCCGCCGAAGGAGCCATCGCGCCCCTGTGCGGGCTGCTGGGCGATGGGCGCAACGCGTCCGGTTTGCAGACTCGTGTGGCGGAGGTACTCTTCCACTTGAGCCAGTTCGCCGCCAACAAGGAGGCGCTGATCGGGGCGGGGGGCGCGCCGCCTCTGGTCCAGATGCTCATCCCGTCGGCGCAGCGCGAGGCGCAGCTGCATGCGTGCGCGTGCCTCTCGCGCATCGCGGCCACCACCAAGGGGCAGCAGCTCGTCGCGGGCGCGGGGGGCGTGCCGCTGCTCGTCGCCCTGCTCTCTTCGGAGAAGCTCGAGACGGCGCGTTACGCGGCCGAGGCGCTCTGGCACCTCGGCGGGTCCAAGGGCGAGAACAAGGCGACCATTGTCAAGGTAGGGGGCATCGTGCCGCTCGTGGCCCTGCTCAGCCGTGACGAGAGCGCGGAGGCGCAGGCCTTTGCTGCTGGCGTGCTGGCCGACCTTGCAAAGGACAAGGGTGTCGCGAAGCGAGCGATTGTCAACGTGGGAGGCGTGGGGCCTCTCGTGACGCTGCTCTCGCTCGGCAGTGCGAGCGCGCAGAAGCACGCGTGCTGCGCCCTCTGGGGGCTCACCCAAGGCGAAACCGCCGAGGCGGCGCAGCACAAGCGGCGGCTGGTGGAGGCTGGGGCTCTCGCGCCGCTGATCGAGCTCGTGCGTGACGACGGGTGCGAGGCACACGGGCAGGCGCTCGCGACGCTCTCTAATCTGGCGCACGACGCGGACGCTCGTGCGGGGATGCTCCTGGCGAACGCCACCGAACCCTTCCTCGCCATCGCGCGCCGTGCCGAGCCCTCGTGGCTGAGGGACCAGGTCACCACCATCCTCAGGCTGAGTGCCTCCCTCATTAGGCTGAGTGCCTCCCTCATTAGGCTGAGTGCCGCCCTCCTCAGGCTGAGTGCCTCCCTCATTAGGCTGAGTGCCTCCCTCCTCAGGCTGAGTGCCGTCCTCCTCAGGCTGAGTGCCTCCCTCCTCAGGCTGAGTGCCGTCCTCCTCAGGCTGAGTGCCTCCCTCCTCAGGCTGAGTGCCTCCCTCCTCAGGCTGATTGCGTGCCTCATCAGGTCACCACCATCCTGGCGCTTCTCAACGTGCCGCCCAAGCTCTACGAGGCGCTCAGTACGGCGCCGAGCAGCAGCGCGGCGGGTGGCCGGAACGAGGGTGCCCGAGACGGCGCCGATCCGGCCGACCGGCAGCGCAAGGGCAAGAAGACGCGGCGCGAGGTTTCCCCGCGCAAGGCGCCGCAGGCGCAGCACGAGCCGTCGCCGCGTGGCAGCCGCATCAGCAGCGCCGTACTGAGCGCTAAGCCCGCGGGTGCCAGCAACGAGACGGGAGGCGGCGGAGCCACCACCAAGCGCGGCGGCGTCAAGCCTCCAGCTCCCCCTGATCACACTAAAGATCACGCGAAAGAGAAGGACAAGGAGATGAAGCCGTCCACCCCGCGGGGCGCCGCCAAGGAGAAACCGCCCAAGTCGATGCGAGCCAGGCCGCCCCAGTTTGGTGTGGAGCCAAACGCGCCGGCGGCGAGAGCTCTCCGTGGCTGAAAAATAGCATCAGCTGCGGTGCAGAGCTCAAATTAGGTCTTCTTTGTGCAGCGGCCAGCGCATCTGCGAAAGGGATGTTGAAATCAACAAACACCCCCAGGGGGCCCTGGAGCCGGCGAAGAGAGAGGGCCGGACTCCGAATCCTACTTAGGAACGTAGACATGGCTGCATGTAGCCCTGTACTTCCGTGTACGTTCTACGCGCCAAGAGCTCGACCATGCGCCCGTGCCCCGTCCAGTGCGGACTGGGTGCGATAGCCGATACATCACAGATCACGGCTGAGCGGGCCCCCGATCCTTGGGTCCGGCTCTGGCCCGAGTTCTTTCTAGGTCAGGTCCGACGGCTCGGGATACGAACGCGACGGAAGGTCCCGTCCGTATGATGGCGTCCATGTAGCACGCGTTGGCATGCGTGACAAAGTCGGCCCACAGTGACAGGGTGCGTCACCGAGGGTAGCACGCACTTGCTTGACAATGCGCATAAGCGTAGCCTGCTCTAGCGCTGCTGTGCGCGCTTGCGCACCTTCATGGCAAATTTTACCCGGAGCGCGGAGGGCGGGTTGGTACGCCGCAGGCCGTGGCCGTGCGCCGCGGGCTGCGATCGTGCCATGGCTTAGGGGGGCAAGCCGTCACAGCTCGATCGCGAGTCCGGGCTTGGCGGGCGGCGGCACGGAGGGCACCCCCGGTGCGGGCGGCGGCACGGAGGGCACCCCCGGTGTCGTCGTTGAGCTCGACATGAGCTGCAGAGTACGTTGGAAGACTCGCTTCAGTCGGAAGAAGTGTTCGCTCGCGTTCAGAAAGCACCCTATTGAAAACGCCTTTTAAGGCAGCTTCCAAATTAGGAAATAACTTCACAGAACCCAAAACAGCGATCCACACATGTTCACAGTGCTCTCACAATCATTTTCTACAGCTCCAACACATATCCACTCCGGCCCCTCACCGCATCTTGCACCGCTTTTTTTCCTGCATCTCCCATGTTGCTGTTGTACTGGAGGTTGAGCTTGGTCAGGACCGCGTTGACCTTCAGCGCCTCCGCGATCGCCTTGGCACCGTCGTCGCCGATGCGACCGGAAAACAAGGCGCCAGCCAAATCCAGGCTGGTCAACACCGCGTTGACCTTCAGCGCCTCCGCGATCGCCTTGGCACCCTCATCCGGGATGTTGTTGCCCCCGAGCCAGAGCTCGGTCACCACCGCGTTGACCTTCAGCGCCTCCGCGATCGCCTTGGCTCCGTCGTCGCGGATGGAGTTGGCCTGGAGGTCCACCGAGGTCAACACCGCGTTGACCTTCAGTGCCTCCGCGATTGCCTTGGCACCCTCATCCCCGATGCTGTTGTTCGAGAGGAAGAGGGTGGTCACCACCGCCATGAACTTCAGGTCAGACGCGATGAGGATGGCGTCGGCGGGTCGGAGGTTCTGGCCTGAGAAATAGGCCAAACTCTGGTCACGCGTCATGCCCGAGAGCATGATGCCCTTCTCCGCGCCGATCTTGGCGAGCATCGTGGCCGACTTAACGTCGAGGCTGTTCTTGAGCAAGTTGCAATTCTTGAGCACCACCGACATAGCAGGGAAGAAATAGGCAACGAGCATGGCTGCAGCCACTTGGAGCCCGGACAAGTTGAGCACCGTGACGCCGCCCTCGCGCAGTTGCTGCACTGGGAAACCGCAAACGATTCCCGAGCCCGCACAGGCAACAGCTGCGATCGTCAGTTCCAACGGCGGCTCTCCTTCGCCTGAGATGCAGCTGTTGAGAGCATCCTTAGCTGTACCATGTAGCAATGAAGGGCGGCGCGTGTTGCCAGCAACGTTTTGCAGATCCGCAGCCCGAACGGCGGCCACGTCCACCACATAGCCGTAGCCATGGAGGCGCGCAAGCCCAGGCAGCATCCGCCCCGCTACGGCCGCGTCCCCGGGCCGGCCGGCCTCGATGAGCTGCTCCACGTCAAGGTCGGTGATCTCATCCAGACGTGTGGGTACTGGCTGCCCGTCGCGGCGGCACAGGCGCGAGCAGAGGACACGTTGCGCCAGCGCCCGCCAAGATCGAGTCACGCCCTTGAGCTCGGCCAACGTGGCCACGTCCACCAGGCCCAGAGCAGCCTCCATGGCGTCCGCCGAGAACGAGGGCTGCTGCAGCGGCTCGGGCGGTAACGTGGAGCTGGCCGGCTGCTGCGGCGCCTCAACGTCTTCCGGTACAAATGCCGGCTCGGCGTTTGGCGGCGCGTGCTTCTCAGCGCTGCCAAAGTCACCACCCGCGCCGATCAGCGCGCAGAGTTCGGGGGCGCGCTTGCCGTTGAGTCGGGAGGCGATCGCGCGCTGGATGTGCTTGAGCGCCACCACGGGGGCGTCGAGATAGAGGGCGTCCTCGATGAGCTGGATCAGCTGCACGACCGAATGCTCGTCAGAGCTCGGCCACGTGTAGTCTGGGTCGTTCAGCTTGCACACCATCTGAAGCGTCGAGGCCATGATCGTGGGCATGGGATAGATGCCATCCTCGGAGGTGGCGAGATCCATCAGATCCTTCAAGGTGCCCATGAGTCGGGCTGCGTCGCGCGACAACGTGACCTCCTCTCCGTCTCGCGCTCGCACGCGTATTTGCTCCTCGTGCTTGGCCTCCTTCGCCGTGGGCGCCTCCTCCGTCTCCTCAGCCGACGATGCACGCATCTTCCTCCAGATCACACACTCTTGAACACACACTCTTCACACTTGAATTTCCCGGTGGAAAGCCCAAGAAGGCTCGAATGCGAACGTCGAAACGGCGTCCCGTCGTTTCAAATTCAGCCACAAGTTTCGTCGAGGAACGTCACGCTGCTCACTCGCGCGTTGTTCACTGGAATCCTGTGACCATCGCGCCTGGGGACAATGCTTGCTCTGTGGGTTTTCTACAGGCTCGTTCACGCGCCACTCCAAGACGCACCTCCGGCGGCGTGGTGTGGCGCGGCCATGGTGGCCAAGCAGGTGGTAGAGTACGCTGTGGCGTTCCGCAAATTGATATGGCGCCATCGGCATGCAAGCACGGCTGGTGCCGCGCTCGCACTGTACGCGCTTTCGAGTATGGCGTGGACCGAATGGGGTCAGTACTACTTTTGCGTGTGCCCATCGCCGATCAGCAAGCACCTGGACACGAATGCTGTGCGCTTCACAGTGATGCTCACGCTCAACGACGGCTACGTCGATTTCTTCCACGCGTGGTTCGCGCAGTACAAGAGGCTCGGGCTGCCCTACGAAGTGCTCGTCGTCGCCGAGGACGACAAAGCTTTGAAGCGTTTGCAGCAAAAGTACCCATCGGAGCCATTGGTGCTCGTCGAGCGCGGCCACATCAACAGCTCCACCGTCGAGTCAGGCTTCAACAGCCTTGCGTACAAGCAAATGATGGCGGCGCGCGCCACGCACATGCTGCGCCATCTGACAGTCGGCAAGAACCTCCTCTTTGCCGACGTCGATGCCTTTTGGGTCTCCGACCCGCTGCAACACTTTTCTCCCGAGTTCGACATGTGGATGCCGGTGGAGAAACCTGCCCTGTGGCCCTTTCGCACGCACAATTACCACAACGCGGGCTTCATGGGCGTGCTCAGCAACACACGCACGATCGGGCTCATCAAGTCCTGGGAGCGCGAACTCATTCGCCTTGGGGCGAGTCGCAACCAACGTGTGCTGCACGATTTGCTCGTCCAGAGCGATGGGGAGCCGAACGCCGTGCACCTGCAGTCGCTGCCGCACCTGCGCTTCCCAAGCGGGCACACGTACTTTGAGCACGGCTGTAAGGGCGACGCCGTCATCGTGCACGTCAACAGCATATTCCGAGGCCACGCACAGAAGCAGCAGGCCTTACGCGCTGAGGGTCTTTGGACGGACCAAAATTATGAAGGCTCAAGGGTGCGTTGAGAATACAAGTACGCACGCTTGCTCGTGTTGTAGCTGTAGGACCGAACTGTCTGCAGTACATTGTGGGCGGCCGAGTGTTCACACAGCGCACGTCTTCACAGTTTCCCGTCCTTCACGGGTGACGTCCTTCGCGCCTGACGTCGACGGCGCTCCCCACGCAGCGATGGAGCCTCTCACCGCTTCCGAAACCTGGGAGGCGACCTGCGGCTCGGATACCCCCGCGCTGCGTGAGGCGCTCGCCTCCGCCGAGCGCGAGGCGGCCTCGCTGCAGCGCACGGCGGAGAAAATCCTCGCGCTCGCGCAAAAGTCGATCAAGGCATCGGAGGCGGCGACGCTGGCGCGCAAGGAGCTCGGGGACGCACTCGCCGCGGCTGGCGGCGAAGCATTCGCGCACGCGGACCTTAGCGTTGCGGCCGCCACCGAGGCCAGCGCCGAGGGCTCGACGCCCATCCTCAACTCGAGCAGTCTCGCAGAGATCTTTTCTCAGTTGGAGGTGGCGGAGTCGATGCAATGCCGGCAGGTCACCTCGCTGCTCATCGAGCCGCTGACGGCGATGCTCGAAGACCCACGCGGCCTCGCCTCCTTGCCACGCCTCTCCTCTACGTACAGCTCGCTCTCGCATGACTTTTACGAGTCACTCAATGAGTTTCTTGCGCTCGAAGACGACCGGTCGGCCATGGCGGTCAGGGCGCATGCGAAGACCACGGCCAAGGCGACCGCGCAGGCGGGTGCCGCCGCGCTCAGCGCGGCCAAGTCGCGCCTGGGCGCGGGCATCTCCATCTTCGGCAAGAAGCTCAACGCCCAGTTTGGCAAATCACTCGAGGAGCTCTCCTCGGCAGTCATCGGCGATACGGGCGCGCCGCCACCCCCGCCGCCGCCGCCCGCCGACGCCGCCCCCCCGGCCGTGGGCGGCGCCGAGGGCCGCTCCTTCTCCGCCTCGACGGACGACGCGGCCTCGAGCGCGGGCGACTCGCAGGGCACCCCGAGCTCGATGGCAGAACTTCGCTCTGGCTCGGCGACCCTGCACGACACTCAGGCGGCAGTCCTGCGCCATCAGCTGGGACTCCTCAAGACACGTCACACGTTCCAGGCACGGCTGCTGGAGACGCGGCGCGCCGCGCGCATTGCGCTCGCCCGGACCTTGGTCGACTACTTTTACGCCAACTTCGCGAGCACGCTCCAGGAGCAGAAGATTCTCGAACGCCATGAGCTCTCCATCCGGGCGATGCAGAGCCAGGCGGAGGTGGCGGGCCAGGGGCTCGAGGACGTGCGTGCCCAGATCCGCGAGGTGGTCGTCCCACTGAAGGCGCTCGTCGAGTCGCTCTCGATGCCGCCCGCCGAGATGGCCGTGCCGCGTACGCTGCTGCAGGCATTCACCTCACCGCTCCTCGCCGGCGCGGACGCGCCCGCGGCGGTCGCGCCGTCCGAGGCGGCGGTCAAGGAAGGCATCCTCTTCGTGCAGCAGGGCCTCCTCCGCCAATGGAAGCGGTGCTGGTGCGTCATCGCCAACGGTACGCTCACCATCGATCGCCTGCCCTCGCGCCACACTGCCGGTGAGGACTTGTCCACCAAGAAGGAGAAGCTCAAGGTGGCCGAGCTGCAGCTCGTGCTGTGCAACGTCAAGCCGATCCGCAAGGGGACGGGATTCCATCTCGAGCTGCGCTCTCCGAATGAGCTCATCCAGCTGCAGGCGCTCTCGCAGCGTACGATGACCGATTGGGCCGACGCGATCAACGCCGCCGTGGCAGCCGCCTTTGGAGCAGCGCCCTCCGCACCGGGGCGCAAGACGACGAATCGCTCAGCCGCTCTCGAAGAATTCCTGAGCAGCGGGCTCAAGTGCGCGGACTGCGGCGCGGCGGCGCCCGAATGGGTCAGCATCAATTTGGGCGTGGTCATCTGTCTCGAATGTGCGGGCTGCCACCGCTCTCTGGGAGTACACGTGAGCAAGGTGCGCTCCCTGGTGCTTGATTCGATGGATGAGCCGCTCGTGAACCTCATCAGCCACCTGCACACGGCCACGCTGCCGCCGCCGCTACCGGCTGCCGATGGTGCTGCGAGCGTGCCGCCGCCCGCCGGCCCGAATGGCGTCTGGCAGCCCGCACTGCCGGCGAGCGTGCGCGTACCTGCGACCTCGGACGGGCCCGACGGGCCAGGGCCGCGCACCTACCGTGAGGTCTTCATCCGTCTCAAGTACGAGCTTAAGGAGTTTGTGGTCCCCAAGCACCGTCTGCTCCCAGCCGGCACGCTCGTCGCCGACGCCTCCCCGGACGCGCTGGCGCAGGCGCTCACGGCGGCCTTGTACGCTGCGTGCGAGGCAGACCAACCGCTGCAGCTGCTGCGGCTCCTTGCAGCCGGTGTGAATGTGAATGCGCCGCCGCCTGCCGCGGTGTCGGCCGAGGCCAAGGCCGCCCGAGCGCCGGCGCCGGCGACCGAGCCGGCGACTGAGGTGGTCGGGGGCGAGGCGCCGGGCATCCCGCCGCCACCGGAGCTGCCGCCCGCGGAGATGCTCCTCGAGCACTGCAAGCGGCGCAAGGCACTGCTCTGCGCACAGCTCCTCGTCCAGCAGGGCATCGGCCTTCCGCCGCCGCCGCTGCCCCCAGCGCCGCCGTCGCCTGCTGGACCACCGCCTGCAGCACCGCCAATGGTGCGGCGCGGAACTGCCGGTTCGTCCACGTGGCAGCCCGCGCAGATGGCGGAAGGCGCTCCCCAACCCAGAGGCGCGGCCTTTGACGATGGGGACATCGCTCTGACCGAGATGACGGAGGCAGCTGCCGAGGCCCTCAACTCCGCCGCCGCCGCGGCGCGTGAACAAGTGGGCGCCTTCGCGACCAGCCTGAGCTTCGGCTTCTCCGCCTTCTCTGCCGCCGTCGCGTCGGTCATCGTCGAGGCGGAGGAGGGAGACGAGCCCAAACCCAAGCGCAGCCCTGAACGGTTGCCCCAGCCGCTAGCTCCGCTATACGAAGCGCCGCCACCGCCGCCGCCGCCACCGCCGCCGCCGCCGCCGCCGCCGCCGCCGCCGCCGCCACCGCCGCCGCCGCCGCCGCCGGCGCCCTCGCAGCCTGTCTTGCCTGTTCCGCTTACGCCGCCGCCGCCTCCGCGCCGCCGCCCATCAGTTGAAGTGATCGAGATCGCCGCGTCGCCATCTTCGGAGCAACCCGCATCCGCGCCGGCGGCGCCCCCGCCGCCACCGCCGCCGGCGCCCCCACCGCCTCCACCGCCGGCGCCGCCGCCGGTGGCGGAGCCCGCCGTGGTGGAGCCCGCCGCTGTGGAAGCTGTGGAAGCTGTGGAAGCTGTGGAAGCTGTGGAAGCGGTGGAAGCGGTGGAAGCGGTGGAAGCGGTGGAAGCGGAGCCAGCTGCCGCGGAGCCAGCTGTGGAGCCAGCTGCTGCGGAACCAGCCGAGGAGAAGGCCGAGCTCGAGGCTTCATAGCCTCGCCAAAGGGCAGGGTCCCGAGGGCGCGTGCGAATAGGTGGGGGCGACGTCTGTACGTCGCTGCGTCCGAGGCGGACGTGTATGGTGGGGCGTCGACAGCAAGCCTAGGATGCACAGGGAATGAAGAGCGAAGTGCCACGCCTCGGCTCGTACTCCCAACAATGGCGCACTACGTTAGCGATTCCGGCATCGTTCGCGGATTCGACGTGCACGGGGCCACGGCGAACGGGCGCGCACTCGGCACAGTTCGGAGCTTTCCGGGTTGAGTTCGCCGGTGTATGTCCGGTCGTGTCTGTGTTCTCTGTTATCTCCCCGGTGTTGGCCCTGTATCGTTTACGGTTCGGTATGTCCGGTATGGTGTGGGACAGTCTGTGCGCGCGGTGGCGGAGAGAATAGAGAGTGTCCTCATATGCCTTTTATTTCGTTATGCGCCGGCTTATTCTCCCAGGCTTCAGCCTGTAGGCTCACGCGACGCCCCTTGCCCCACTCGTCCGCTCACTTACGAACATGCGTACGAAGCGGGTGAGGTTGAAATGGAAATCCGAGTCGTTGGCTGTTTGCTCTTCTCCCTTAAAACCGCCAGGTACGGCTCATCAGCGAGCTTCAGGACAGCTCCTCCTTGCGGTGGACCAGCGCTGACAAGCATGCTACTCGAGGTAGAAGTGCGCAACTGGTGCTGCGCACTCGCCGGCCTCTGGAGCTGCGCAATCGCCGGCCTCACCTTGGTCGAGGCTGCGCCATAGTTCACTCGTGGCTGTGGCTTGCGCTGCCGCACCACTGGAGCCGACGATGGCCGATTGAGACTCTGCCTGAAAGCTTCACCAGTGCTACCGCTGCTTGCCAATGTTGGTGGTGCGCGGTATGCGGGCGGAATCAAGGCTGCCACAATGTGATGTGGAGCAAGCTCCAACGGAGGGATCTGAGGAGGCGCCGTCTTTGGCAGGAGGTCCTGCACGGCGTCAGGTGGTTGGCCGCCAACGCCGAACTGCGGAGCGGCACGATGACTCGCCGGCGCAGACCGTGTTGGCTCGATTCGCGTACTGATCCGGCTCTCATCTAGGCCTCGACCCAGGAGAATCGCCTGACCACGACGCTGCCCAATCGGACGGGCTCGAAAGGCGGCCATACTCGGAGGTGCCCGTTGGTCGTACCAGCGCTGTGTAAATAGATGTTCGAGTTGCGGCGCCTGCCCCCTGAGGTGAATAGGGTTGGGTGCGTAGCGGCCACGCATCTGGTACAGGTGCTGCACCGTCGGCCCGATAGTCTGCGGGGCCATTGACAACGGCGGCTCTGTCTGGGTACTGTTTGCATCATGAAGCGATTCGCTGCCAATGGTCCGGACGCTGTAGTAGCGTGCGGGTGGGACTGCAACACGCTGCTGTGGGAGCTGTCGTGGAGCTGGTTGCGGTGCAGCAGCAGGCAGCTCTGCTGTTGCGCGTGGAGTTGTGCGCGGAGATGACGGTGGTGCAGTCGATGGCAATATATGGGTGCTTACAAGTAAGGAATCGTTGTTGAGGCCAGGCTCGCAATTCCGCTGTCGCTCCTCCATAGAAGTACGGGGATCCACGCCACGATGTGCGTGGTCTATCCTGTATGTGCGCAGTTGCGCGCGAGCGAACGGCTCGATTGACGATTCGGGCGGATATGAGGACGTACCGGTAAAAAGACACCAAGATCGATGAGTTCTACAGTAGAGGGTTTTTGTTCTCTACATAGCAGACCCGCTAGATGACGCACCTCATCACGACGAGGCTAGCGCCCCTAGCCCCACACGGGCGTCGAGCGCGCCGCCGAGTGCGCGCTGCTGATACGCTGGGGGACCAGTGGTCTGAATGACGAACGAGCTGTAAGTGAAACAAACTCGAAACTGTAACTGACGACTCGTCGGCGGAAAACCGCTGACCTCGAGAGCTCGGCTGTCAGTTGAGACTCTACGTTTAACGCTATCCATTGTTATAGTCTTGATATTACTTGTTCGGACACGCGGCGAGCTCTTCGTTCCTATCCGCTATCCGGCCGCATGTAAGATGTATCGACTCTCACGTCATCTCTCAAATGACGTCTCAATAAATGACGCGACAATTGAGCTCAATTCTATGCTAGCTTAGGAGCGTTCCAGGTGCACTCTTCTCACGCTCTTCGCTCGGCCTATTCGTCGACTTCATCCTCGTCAGACCCATAATCTCCCATCCCTGGCAACATTGCAATCGCAGTTGCAGCATGAGTCGCAGTGGCCGCTGCTCCAGACGCAACAGTGCTGGCTGCTGAAACTGCGCATGTGCTGCAGCTGCCCCCGCCCGGTGCCGTGCCGCCCGTTACGGCACTGCCGCTACAAGCGCATGCAGCCGGCCCCGGCTGCGTTTTCACCACCCTCAGCGCCCCGGTGGGCTTTGTGGGCAGCTTTCGCTTCTCCGCACGGGCGCGTCCCTCCCAGATGCTCGGCACAGGCGGGGCGATGGAGACGGCCGGCTTGGCGACCGTTTGTTGCGCTGCGCGCGCCAGCCTATAGAACTCGGCGCCCTCCTGGTGCAGCCGTGCCGACTCTTGCTGCTGCTCGAACTGGCGCTGACGCCGCTCGTCCTCAAAGGCGGCATCGTCGTCGTCGAGCTTCCAATGATCCCTGAGTCGCAGCACAAGAGTGGCAGCGGGTGAGGCGAGCCTTGAGGGCGGTCGAAAATGCATGTCGCAGCGGCCGCGAGGGCGCACATCTGATTCTTGAAGGCATTTCGATGCTCAAACTCCTCCTGCTTGGCATCCTTTTGCGCCTTCAGTCGCTCATAGAGGGAGCGTTTGTCGTCCGGATCGAATTCGGACGCCTCTGCGGGCGCGGGCGCCGCTTCGTCAGCGCCCGCTTCGAGTTGCTCGATCGTGTACTTACCGCCAGAGGCGAAGCGAGAGCTGATTGCAGCGTCGGAAGCCTGCACGGATAATCGGAAGACGTCGGCTGCCGGTCGCTGCTCGGCCGCGTCGACCGTTTTAGCGTGGAACGGGTTGTAGGACATGCTCGTGGGCTAGGTAAGGGCAGGCTCCCTTCTATTACGATCCCATCGGCGACCCTCGTCGACCGCGCAAATACGGTTTCTTCTGTGTCAGATTTGTCTTCTCGCCGAGGAGCTCGGTAACAAGGAAGGGCGGTTGGGCTGGGGCGAAGGTATCTTCTGCGAGCGAGGAAACAGGGGGCGCCAGGCGGACCCCCGTCACCAGCCGAAGATACGGTGGGGAGCGCCCACACCCAAGGGGGAGGGACGGGCGTGACCGGAGTCGTCGATAGGAGCGCGCAGCGCGCCGTTTCGCGCGCAGAGTCGTTTCCCCACAAAGGGGAAACTCGCTTCTGTCGCGTACCTACCATGCAGAGCCAAGGCCAGCCCAAGCTCGGCCCAAGGCTCCGCGCGGCACGCTCAGTTTTTAGTGAAACAGGGAGTCTACACGCGACACCACTGCGCTTCATCGTGCTCTAATGGCCGCCGCTGCACCGGTCGTGCTCGTCATCACCCCGGCCGCGGCCGCGAATAACCCCTTTCCGGACGAAGATCCGGTCTGCCTGCCCTCTGCACACCCGCTAGTGACAGCGACTAGTGCGTTCATGGACTGGCAGCCCATGCCTGCCGCGTTCAATCCGGTCGCGCACGTCTCCGCGCCCTTTTACAAGCTCTTGTTTGCCTTCGGCATCCGCTTCAGAGTGTCCCCGATACCCGCTGATCAAGTGGCGGCGCGTGCCATCAACATCTTCACGGCGCGCCTTCAGGCCACCTTCTGGTCGCGCGCGCTCTCCGAGCTGCACGCGTCCGGCCTTGCGCAACTAGGTGTTGTCTATGCTACTGTGGCCGAGCTGCACGTCGTGATCGCCGCGCTGACTCTGCAGAACCCGAACGTGCTCCACATCACAGCCAATGACTGGAACGCGGCACCGGCACTCACGTCGCCCGGCGCCGCGCCTGCTCAGGCTAACGCTCGTGCTCGCTTCAATGAGATCTCTTTTCTGTCGGCCGCGCCTATCACCAGCCTCGAGATTACCACCGGCCCTCGCGCTCGCTCATCCCCCTGGGCGGCTGTCTCACTACTCGCCGGCGCTCTCGGTCCTATCGGTCGGAACCACCTTCGCCTTGCTGATGCTTCGCCGACGCTCATCATGGCGTCTCATCTCCGTGGAGATAGTACGGCCCAGAATGCAGTCCTCGCAGCGCAGCTCCGCCAACTTCTTGTCAGTTCCATCCTCCCGTCCGTCTACCGTGCGCATACGGCCGATTACGAGGCGGTGGGATCCGAGCTCATAGCGGGTCTCCGCTACCGGCAGTCCGAGGACGAGAAGTCCGCAGTCGAGGAGGAGCGTGTCCATCACATCCACCCTTGGTTTCCTACCCTTGCTCGCGCGGTCCTCGATCTGGGCACTGATGAGGGCCAGATCGTCGGCGCGTTGCGAATCCTCCAGAGAGCAATGCTCCCGAGCGAGCTTCACGACTCTCGCCTTTCAGACATTCTAGGGCGCCTCGAAACTCAGCTCTCAAGCCGTCTTCCCACTCTCAATCACGTGCTAACTCAGCCTAACGTGTCTCTCGGCGACGTGACCGCTGCCCTGTTAGCCGAGAACGCCGTGATGGCTCAGGCGGGTCAGAGTGCTGCCAACACTATCGTCGGTCGAGGCGCCCCTGGAGGTGGCGCTGATGCCGACGGGCTGGCGCTTGCGCATCAGTCCTTCAAGGACCTGGAGCTTGCTCTCGGGCGCCTTGACCTCACGTCCGAGGTGGGCCAGCGAGACGGCATCTCCCTGATCTTAGCTGTCGGCGATTGCGTGCTGGCGACCCGCATTCTTCTGCACCCGTACCCGAAGACTTCGGACCTCGCAAGCACCCGGAATGCCACATGCGTCGCGATCAACGGCCTTCGCCCTCAGCTTTTCAACTACTTCAACCATGTGCTGCGGCTAGATACCTCCGGGCCGGCGGCCGTCGTCCCCGCGCACATGAAAAGATACGTCTTCGCTAAGCCTACCAGCCGTGAGGACTCGGACTCTCTCATTGCCCAATTCGTCCGCTTCGAGTTTGACCAGATGGACTTCTTCATGCAGCCGCACGGGGCCGGCAGCTGGGCGCTCTGCGTCAACGTCGGTTCGGCGGTCGAGGCTATCTCCAAGCCCAACTACTTCGTGCAGCAAAGTAACCTTGAGCGGATCAGGGACTTCGTCAACGTCCTGCTGGTGTCCATCGGTGTGCCTCAAGTGGCGCCTGTCGCTCCTAACCCTGCCCTCCAGGGCTACTCGTGGCCCGCGTTCGTAGACTTCTACATCACGAAGTTGAAGCTCGCAGCCGGCCTCCCCCTCCTTCTCGACCAGTACCTCCATATCGCGGCCTGCGTCAAGATCTTTGAGAGCGCCCTCACCGCTATGCGCCAACGTCTCGCCTCCCTGGTACGGGATCCTGACCCTTCATCGCGCACTATGCAAGCGTTCATCTTTCCGCCGGACGGTTCCGTGATCCAAGATCTAACCTCGCTGAGCACGGAGATCTCGCGCAAGCGCAATGCCCGAGGCGACATGGCCGGCGCCTTCAAGACACACGATGGTAAGCCCGCGATAGCCAACTGGGAGACTCTACGCCTCGATGACCAATTCTTCACAGACTACCTAAAGGCCCTCTCGAAGAAGCCGAAGGTGGGTGACGCTGCTGGTTCACTCTCCTTTGGGGCTGACTTCCTCGACTTCGTCGGCGATCCTGCTCCGCCTGCCGGATCCGACGCCGGCCTGCCACCGGGCTCGCTGTCTAAGTCGTGGAAGTGGCACAAGCATGAGTTAGTCATCAGTGGCCTCTGCTGGAATGTACCTGGCCTGGCTAAGCACCTGGAGGTGCCTCCTCGTGGTGTAGGGGCTCCCTGCTGGCCATTCCTTCTTGCCGGTTGTGCCGACAAAAACCGCATGGCTCGCTGCGGCGTGTCTCACCAAGCTGGTCACGAAGACCTCCACTCTGCACACCACTCTCTCCTCGCCGTATTCGATCGCGAGGCCATGGTGAGGCTGTTTGCAAAGGCCGCTACGCCTGAGCAAACCGCCGGCCTCATTAAGACGCTGGAGGGCAAGGGCCAGGGCCGCGGCCAAGGTCGCGGCGCCAGCCGTGGCAAAGGCGGGCGAGGCCGCGGCGAAGGTGGTCGCGGCCGTGGCCGTCAAGGCGGGCGAGCGCAGGGCGACTCCGAGATGGCAACCGTCCTCGCAGAGCTTGAATCCCTCAAGCGTCGTCTAGCAGACCATGACCAGCCTGACCCTAAGCAGTCCAGCCCCGCCCTGCGCGCGCAGGTCTTGGCTCAGCGGGTGCCTGTGGATGGCGAGGTTAAGCGGATGGTTCGGTTCGAACCTCCCGCCAACCTCGACGGTGAGCCGCATTTTGAGCAGCCGCCCCAGGGAGAGCCCCCTGTCGGCGGCCTGCAACCCAGGCTCAACCCCCCGGCGCCTCGGAACTGGCGGACCTCATCAAGGTCGAGCGACGGCGGATGATGCGACATAGGCTGTTGAGCAGCTGCCGAGGCGGCTAGGTCGGAGGTAACCACCGCAACCAGGTGGCGCCCTATCCACATGCCAACTTCGAGGAGGGCGACAGGGACGGAGTCGCAGGGTAAGATGACGCCGAGGTCTCCGACGGTGCTGAGGTCATCAACAGTGTGAATGTAGATGGCGACGCGGTAGCAGTCGGCGGCGACTTGTAGAAAGGCCAAGTCCGTCCAGGATGCGGGTTTGGCAATGTTGTGGCACCAGGCCTCGACGGTGTGCATCAGAGCGCCGGGAGAGTGGCCGAGGTCGTCCGCAAGACATCGAAGGATGAGGCCTTCGAGCGTGTAGAAACGATCTTGGTTGTCACGGAACCGCGTGCATCGAGACCGATGGGCAGGTGCGAGGGCATGTTGGACCACAGCCTGGCGAAGTTGAGGGCCGTCGACCGTAGCACTACCCACCAAACCGAGCAGGTAGCCGAGAGTGTTGGGGCCGCATTGGCCCTGACCGCCACAGTCGACTATGAATTTGTTGTTCATGCTCAGAGTGCCTGCGAGCGTTTTGAGCGGAGACTGCAGCTCGCGCAGGTTGGTGGCCATAAGGGGATTTCTTGTTGCAGTAGGTAGCGTCCTCAGGAGCTGCGATAGGTTCGCGTCGACAGCTAAGTCGTCGTTGATGTCCCCAAAGCTGAGGCTGATCCTTCTCTGTGGTGCTGACGCACCCACCGTTCTCGTAGCGTGCGAATTCTCCGGTGCGCTAGTTGGCGCCCTCCAGACCGCAGGGTTTAGCACTATCTCTTGCGATCTTCGGCCTGCGCTTCACTGCTTCCCTCACTACCGCGGTGACGTGCGAGACATCGTCGGCCTTCGCCACTGGGAGCGTGCTTATTTCTTCCCCAACTGTTTTCAACACTTGCGGGGCGACGAACAGTGCCTGCCGTTCAAGATCGATGACTGCCGTGCCTTCTGGGCAGCGGCCATGGTACTCTGGTGCCTCGCGTGCCCAAACGCCGATGTTGTCGTCGTGGAGCAGCCAGACACACTCGTGTACGACTATGTCGACGTTACCGAATTCGCCTCGCTCTGCGAATTTCGCACAAGCCAATACGGGGATCCAGGGCAACACGACAAGTTCATACGCCTCGCAGTTCGAAACGCACAGTTGCCGCCGACTACGCATCCCGAGTGCCGTCAAGCGCAACGCTTGAGCCATCTCGAGTACCCAAACCCCGACGCACGCGACCGCGCGCGTAGCTCTTGGGCGCCCCACGTGAAAACCTGCCAAGCCCTAGCTAACTTAACCAGCGTGGACAGCGCCAAGGCGCCTGATTACGTCGCTCTCATCCGCCGCTTTGCTGCCAACTGGTACGGCAGCGGACACCCAGTGCCCGCTGATTACCTCAACCCAGACGCGCAACCGACTAGTCCAGAATGGCGAAACTATCAAGAAGTCCGCGGCCCAGGTGACCGCCGGCGCCCGCCACTGGTTGAGCCCCTTCACGCCCCCTACGGCGACTGCGGAGGGGACGATGGCTCTGGCGACCTAGCACCCAATAGCCTCGAGCGCTTCCAGCCTGGCACTCGGCCGTATCGTCTCCTCGACCCTCTACTTACCGTTCATGATCGGGCAATATGCCTCGGGCGCTATGCTCTTTGCGGTCCCGGTCGACTTTGCCCCGCCTCCCACGGCCATTGTGCGCTCGCCGGCCGCTCGGGCCCGAGCCTTCTCAGCCGGAGCGAACTTCGTTTGGTGCGCACTCGCCGCGCTGGCGGACGTACCATTGGGCGACCCTGCCGCGCGTGCCGCTCTCTCCTGTCGCATGTTTCAGTCTCCGCATACGAAACCCCTGGACATCTCATCCTCAGCGGCAGTGGAATTCTCGTTCGGCGTCACCAAACTCCGGAGCCTTCAGCAGCGCCCCGATCCCGACCACCCTCGTGCGGGCGCAGCAGCTCGCGCCTTGCATTCCGCTACCCTTGCGGATGCGGCTCTACGTCGTGCCCTGGAGCTCGAGGGTGACGACCCGCTATTAGAGGGCTGGATTGATCGCATCACGCCCCTGGCGATTGGCGAGATCCCTGCGTACCTGCTCGAGGCCCTGCCCGATTTTACGGACGCCCGCCTGGACGACGTCTTGCTCAGCCCGGTCCTGCGCCCCCTCGTCACCGCCTGGTACCCACTCCCGCCCGAGCAGCCGAGCGCCCCTCTCGTGGCGCCACCCTGCCCTAAGGACGCCCTCGAGCTGCTCACCCCGGCGGGCGCTGCGCGTCTCCGGGGCTGGCTCGACCATCAACTCCGGGATCTCGCCCATATCCGCAGCGAGCTAGCCCGCGGCGTGCCCCCTGGCTCCATTGTACGGGACCGCCCGGGTCCTATCGCCATAGGCCAATCAGAATTCCAAGAGTGGGCGCGCGGCCGCGTCTGGGACTGCACTCTCGATCACGGGCCGTGCTGTGTGGTGGCCGACTTCCACCAACCGCCGCTCGAAATCATCGACAGGGCCGAGGTGAAAGCTCGTCTCGCGCATTATCCCGACCAGTCGCTCGTCTCGCACCTGCTCCTTGGCGCGCGCACGGATGCCGACGTCGAGCTCCAGTTCGTGCTGGTACCTCACCTCACTACGCTCCCATTCGGCTTTAAGTCCGTAATGTCGGAGGTAGACCGGCTTGAGGGCTATGGCTGGTACCGCTCTTTTGGGACTATCCCCTTCGCACCTATGTACCTCAATGGCCAGGGTGCAACCGCGCGCAAGCTCGAGCCGGACCGCTGGCGACGGACCACCGAGGGCGGAGGCCCCCGCCAGGCCACTTTTGACGCTAGCGGCGTGCGTGCGCTATCTCTCAATGAGGCCGCGAGGATCTACCACATGCCCCAACACTTCATCTCCGACCACCGAGAGCCCTTCTTGGAGTGGCTGCGCCTGCGCGGGCTGCCGCGGGATAACCCTATCCCTCCCTCCGACGGCCGCCGACGCCCGACCAAGTGGCCTCCAGAGGTTAAGCCGACCCTTGAGAACGTCATGCGCGACATGGCCGTCTTGGGCCGGGCTGCTTCTCGTTGGCAGACCGCACTCTACTGCTCCAACGATGATATCAAAGACTACTTCAATCATCTTGCGGTTGCCACATCCGAGCTGAGCAAGGTGGGCATAATCCTGGACCGTGCCGATGGCTCCGGCCCTCGCTTTGTCTCTGAGCGCGTCCTCGGCTTTGGCCTGCACGGCTCATCCAATCTCGCTCAACGCTTCAGTGACTCCCTCGTCATCCTCTACTACGAGGATATGGACACCGAGTACTTTGCTACGGGCGCCGTCTACTCGGCCGCGGAGTTGGCGTGGCTCGAGCACCGGCTCGCGCTGCAGAGGCGAGAGGGTGAGCCGTGCGTCGACATCCGCCAGTGGACGGCTCCCCCTTCGGATCGCCTACCCGCCATCCCCGCGCCGTCTCGCCTCAGCGACATACCTCCGGGCTATGTCTGCCCTCAGCTGCGACCCTACCGCTGCTTCTTCTTCACCGACGACGCCCAGATGTTCGCTGTAGGCCCGAAGGTGAAAATCATGTCCCTGCGGAACTGGCGCCGCCTTACTAATCGCATGCGCCTTCGTATGGCCATAGCCGAGAAGCGCAGCCTCGGCACTTGGTGCAAATGGATTGGTGTACTCCTCATCCCCATTCTCGGCTTGGTGGTCGTCACCCGTGACAAGATCCTGCGCGCTAGTGCAGCCATTGGGGAGGCACTGGCCGATCGCCTCGAGTTCCACGCCTATAGAGCCCTTTGCGGACTTCTTGAGCATCTACGAGCTGTCAACCTCCGCGGGCGCAACATCATGCACGGGCTTTACCGACCTCACGGTCCCGACGGTGCGTCCCGCGACGGGCCCTCGGGCGTCGTCCGCTGCGACGCTCTGATGCGGGGGCAGCTTAAGCGCTGGCAGCACATCCTCACCGACTCGTGCGGAGTCAGCGTGAAGCGCGCCCTCCTCCGCGAAAATCTTGAGGTTCTGCCGTCCGTCTCGCTCGAGCTCTTCTCGGACGCCTGCTACGCCGACGTGGCCACCCCGGGGGTGGGCGGCTACCTTCACGGCCTCTACTGGTACTTCGCGGTGCCAGCCTCCGATGTACCTTACCTTTCTATCCCCATCCTCGAGTTCTTGGGTGCTGCATTCAACGTACTCATGTTCTACCCCCACCTCCACCAGCTTGGTTCGGCCTCCGCGCCGGCCTGGGTCGATCTGTATACCGACGCCCTCACCACGGCGCGTGTTCTCGCTGCTGAGTCCGCCAAGAGCACCGTCATTGTGGAAGCTTACCAGCACCTCATCTGCTCGCCGGAGTGGCGCTCGCTCTATGGGCGCCTTCGCGTCGCACACCTCTATGGCGATGCCAACATTCTGGCGGACTTGATCTCGCGTGCCCGTTGGGCCGAGTTTCACCAGCTCTGCACGATGCTCGGAGTGCGACCCCAGCTCTTGGATATCTCGGCCGGTGTCCGCGATCTCTATCGCGTTGTCATCCGCTGCCTGCGCGAGCGGTCTCACTTGGCAGGTACAGCTCGGGGCGTTTTCAACCCTCACCTTATCGGCGATCAGCCTATAGCTCAGGGCGCGTCCTCTGTGATGCCTACGTCCCGCCACCTGTACGATCTACCTGTCGATCCTCTCGTCGACATCTTTCGCTACTCCCCCCGAGCCAACTCTACGATTTCACGTGCCATCCGCGCGGTGATGCGTCTCACCCGCATCGGAGACAACCGCGTCTGTTGGTACATGATCGACGCCGAGGTGGGGCGGCAGCTCGAGTTGGCCGAATGGCGGGCTGCGGATGAAGCACTCCACCAGCCCGAGCTCGCCCAACCAATCGAACTAGCGCTCGCAGAGCGAGAGCCCGGCTTCGTCCATTCCGGAGAACTCGCTCGCGCCGAGTGGAGGGCTATGGAGGCCACGCTCGTCCTCTCGAAGCGGGAATGGAAGGATGGGCTTCTGTTCGGCGACACCGTAGGTCTCGAGGAGATTGACCGTGCTCGAGCACCGTGGAGGGGAGTGGAGTTGACCCTCATGCGGCTCGATGGCACCGAATCGCCGCCGCGTCCCACCCGAGTGGAGAGGGAACGCGCCGAGTCGGAGGCGCGGCGTGAGCTCGAGGAGTGGCTTGCTCGAGACCCGCGCGAAAGGTTGGCGGAGGCTCGTCGTGCGGAGGCCGAAAAGGACAGGCTAGCGGGAATCCAGCGTGCGGATGCCGGATCACGGCCGGTTGTCACGTCGACGGCGCTCGGCTCGCACAACATATCAATGGACGGCCGCCCCATAGCCCACGATGCGTCTCCCGGCGGGTCCGGTCATTCGGCGGAGATAGCCGCATTGCTACACTCCCGGTTGCGACCCGTTGCAGCCCGAGCCCCGACCTCGTCGCCGCTCGTCACCTGCCTGCGCCCCACTGAACCGCCGATCGCCGTCGGCCTTTGCGCGGAGTTGCTTCATCGGGCGCTCTCAACGCAGCCTCCGCCCTCGGCATCGGCGACCCCCCTGCGGGCCGCGCCTTCAACGGCCCCTGCTGCCCACGCGGATGCCGAGGATCTCGCCCGCTGCCTCACCCCGGCGCGCACCCTTCTGGGCAAGCGTCGGCTTCACAATCCTGGCCCCTCGCGGCTCGTTGCGGGCTTGCGCATGCCACCAAAACCCCCGTGGGCTGAGGCACAATCATCAAGTCTGGCCGCTGCTAGTTCTGAGTACGCTCGACTCCGCACCTTAGCGCTTGCAGAGGGCGGTGAACCGGGCATGGCTATTCGGACCGAACTTACTGACGCCATGACTGTCGCGGGGGTCATCGACGAGACCGTCTTCTTCGGGATCAACGCGAACACCCTCAATACGGACGTCCGCGCTTGGGACATGTGGGAGCGAGTCTGCCGCGCTCAGGGTACCAGCCCTCTGCGCTCAGCCGCTGAGGCCCGCGACTTCCCGGAGCGGAACGCCCATCTGCTTGCATGCTTACTGCTCCATGCGTTCGCCGTCGGGCGACCGCGAGATCGCAGTCGGGCCTTCATCAAGCCGCGCTCGGCATTGGCCTACCCCTTGGCTATCGTTCGTATCTTTGCGAGGTGGGGCGTCACTATGCCCAGCTACAAGGTACTCAAAGCCGCCGTCGCAGGCCTCTCGCGTGCCTACCTATCCTATTACGGCCCCTACTCCCTCGCGCCGCGGCGCGCCGAGCCTATGAAGTTCAGCATGGTTCGTGAGCTCTTCGCTATCCCCGCTACGGACACTTCCACCGTATGTATCGGGGGCCTCCAGTGGAGCGATACCGACCACCATGTCTTCATGTTTCGCCGGCTCATTTGCGTAATGATGGTCACCGCCTTTCGCCTCGGCGAGATCGTCCGGCACCAGTCTGGCGAGATCATGTTCCTCACGTTTGAGTCGCTCACCTGGGTCATTGGGGGCGTCGCCATCTCTCACCCGACGGCCGCGCAGCTGGCGGCCATGCGCCCAGGGATCGACGGCGCCCGTCTGGCACCCCCGCGCAGCAAGCCGGATCAGACCGGCGAGATCCACTGCCCATTTGGTGTGGTACTCACGTTTCACCCGGATGACCCAATCAACGCCGCGACCGCATTGCGGGACCTCGAGCTGCGCGTGGGCAGGTTCGTCACCAACCGCAGCACGACGCCCTTGTTTGCTGATGCGGCGGGCGAGCCCTACACGCACCACTTTCTCCACTCCATGCTGAGGGCGGCCCTAGCCCACCTTTATGGAACGGCGGTTGCCAGCCTCTACTCATTCCACTCCTTCCGCTCGGGGCTGGCCTCGGCGCTTCACGCTGCCGGTGTGGACGATGGCATGATCCAGCTCATATGCCGCTGGATGTGCCCCGAGTCGCTCCACGTCTACCGCCGCATGGGAGTCGCCGAGCACGAGTCCCTTATCCGAAAGGCCTCCGGGTGCCACGTGGACTGCACCCAGTCGGTCAATGTCCCGACAGTCGTCGGCGACCAGCATATGGCAGCTCTGACTAGCGAGTTCAGCCAGCTCAAGGCAGCTGCGGAGATACAAGCCTACGAGCAGGCGCTTCGCGTCGCCACCGATCCGTTCTCCCCTCGAGATCCGCCTCGAGGCGCGCGCCCAGCTGCACTCTCGCCCACGCGAGCTGCCTCTCCTGAGGTGCCCGGGCCAGTGGACCACCCAGTCACGCTTGAGCCCATCAAAGAGACCCCAATGCCCGGCGCCGAGCTGGCAGTCGGCCGACACATGTGGCCCGACTACCCCTGTGACGAGTTGAACGGCCTAGGCTGGAAGGTCCTAGTGCTCTCAGCAACCCCCGCCACTGCAACCATCCGTTTCACACACGCCCGCCTACGCGGGCGCCGATACGAAGACACCCAGGTACAGACCAGCTCGCTTCTGCTGATTAAGCCGCTCCATCCGCTCGACCAACAGGGACCGTAGGAGGCTCGCGCCGTGGCGAGCGTCCGCGGCATTCTAAACATTCAATCCCTTAACGAGCTCACGTACGAGAAGGTTTCTTCTGTGTCAGATTTGTCTTCTCGCCGAGGAGCTCGGTAACAAGGAAGGGCGGTTGGGCTGGGGCGAAGGTATCTTCTGCGAGCGAGGAAACAGGGGGCGCCAGGCGGACCCCCGTCACCAGCCGAAGATACGGTGGGGAGCGCCCACACCCAAGGGGGAGGGACGGGCGTGACCGGAGTCGTCGATAGGAGCGCGCAGCGCGCCGTTTCGCGCGCAGAGTCGTTTCCCCACAAAGGGGAAACTCGCTTCTGTCGCGTACCTACCATGCAGAGCCAAGGCCAGCCCAAGCTCGGCCCAAGGCTCCGCGCGGCACGCTCAGTTTTTAGTGAACCCACCACCATCCCCATGCACCACCAGTATCTGTGTTACTGTGTGGGACCGTAGGAGGCTCGCGCCGTGGCGAGCGTCCGCGGCATTCTAAACATTCAATCCCTTAACGAGCTCACGTACGAGAAAAGTAAATGTGAATAGAGATGTCCCGCTAGGTCCTTTGGCTGTGAAATTTTATTGCCAAACTCTGTAAGTTTTTTGTTACACATAGAGTTCCTGTTGTAACGGTGCGTACGGTCTAACCAACTTACTAATGTCCTCCGGATCGCTCGGTCGACTCGCCACTGCACTGTCTGCGCACTAGTGTCCAGTCCAATCACACGTACAACCGCACGTCAATCAGTTTGTACATTGGCGAGGTTGAGTCACCTCCGCTCGCTGCCGCTCGCACCCTGACTTACCACCGCATGCACACTGGAGACGGCTAACATCGGGTTCGTCGACGCCAGCGCTTATCGGTCCCCACCGCATTTCGGCCCGGCGCGGCCACCACACTTGCACCCTGGCCACCACACTTGCACCCTGGCCTGGCCGCATCGCGCCTCTGCATTCACCGTCGTCGCCGCCACCATCGCGGCCGCCACCTGCAACTCCGCTCAACAACGGTACAGCACACCTCACACCAGCATGGGCCTCGATGATCACGCACCATGTCTGCAGCACATCGTGAGGATCCCCGTGCCTACGCCACGTTCGCCGCCATCTTATCGGTCGTCTTCATATCGATGCCCTTGCCGCTGTTGCGTGTGGCCGCACGAGCCCCATCGCCCATGCCCAACACCTTTTTCACGCACCGCACACAAGGCACCAAGTAATTCGCGAGGTCACCGGTCGTCCCTTCAGGGCCGCAGATCATCAAGAGAGGCATGAGCATGCAGAAGCTGAAAAAGAGACCAAAGACGGCCACGAGGAGGATGAAGAAGCCTGCCTCCTCGAAGAAGAGGAAGTGCTTAGCAAAGCAGAGAGGGACAGCAGCTCCGCCTGTCGTGAGGGCGCCGCCCCACACGCTCAACCCTACTCCGTGCAGAGCCATCTGCGACTTCTCCTTGCGTTTGCCAGGCTGTTCATTGTAAAAGTGGGCCAGATGCACAGCGTAGTCGATAGACAGGCCCACTGCCACCACGATCAGGATGGCGGCGTTGGCATCAAACTCGAAGCCCATGGAGAAGATGACTGCGAGCACCATCGTAATGGTCGCGCCAGTGGACGTGATTGCGAACATGGGCACGATCCAATTTTGGGTCACGCAGACGAGCACCGCGTAAGAAACAGCGAGCGCTTGCAAGATGTTCAAGATGGCCTGTAGCCCGAGTTCTCTCAGCGTGCCCATCCAGTAAAAGGCCCCTCCTGACCGCACGGAGCCCGGAGGGCCAAAGTTGGTCATCACGCAACTCACAGAGCCTGCGCCCTCCTTGCACCGCGCATCCACCGCTGCTTTCCACGGGTCGTGGTAAGTCGCGATGAGGGACGGCCTCTGGACTAACCTCGTCGGCATCGTGGTGTTGAACGCAGTGTACAAATAGAGGAGGTCCGATCCATCGGCGCTTTGCACAAAGCCCGTGTACTCATCGAACTGGGTGTAATTCGTCTTCAGCTCTCTGTAGTAGGGCGAGGCGTAAAAGCCACGGAGCGCGATGACAAGCGACGCCTCGTCAGGGTACGGGAACGCCACGCCCGCGTATCTCTGCAACTCGTTGAGGATACAGTAGGCCTCGCCGTCCGCGACGATGCGCGTGTTGGAGCGCAGCACATTACAATCCTCAACGATCCTCAGTTGCTCGCTGGGCCCAAGAGTCATTCTCGCCGGCTTGAGCGTGAAAGAGTCCATATCTGAAGACGCGCCGCGCGGTTGAGGCACACGTGTGCACAGTGAGGATAAGCACCAGGGCATGGGCAGACCGGTCATCAGAAAGGAAGCGGGGGCAGGTGGGCAGCGCACAGTTATCTTCCATCTTCGCAAACTCGCTCTTCAACTTGGGGAACTGGACTGGAATATCCTGCAGGCCGTACACGACCACGTTGGCGACCTTGGTGTCTGTGGGCGAGTAGAACACGTCAGTAAACAACTTTCCGACGACGCTAACCGGATGGCTCAACTTGAACCACGAGGTCTCCCCTTCTACAAAGTTCACCGAGACGGCGATGATGCCGATGATCCACACAATGGACGAGAGGAGCAGGAGGATCCAGCGGCCCCTGTAGATGGCGGGCGCGATCGTGTCCTTGAACAAGGCGGTCGCCCAGCGCTCCGTCGCGACAGTCTTGTCCGGACCACTTGTCCGCCTCGCTTTCCCCTTGCATTTCCCCTCGGTGAGGCAGCACGAGAACTCAAAATCCTGTCCGGGAGGGCAGCAGTACACGGCACACTGCTCCAGGGCTACGGTGCAAGCGGCGAACCACGTGACGACCAGAATGAAGTCAGCGGCAATGACGAAGGCGTTGAAGAGGCCGAAGACGCGGATTGTGGGGAAACTGGATGAGTAGTTGATGAGGAGGCAAAAGACGGTCGTGGCCGTTGTGGCGAGCATGGCCGCCGCGGCGCGGTTCCACGTCCACGCGAAGCGCGTCAGCACCGTGGAGGCGATGGCTGGGCCCATGTGGTAGCTCTCCTTCCACGTGTCGATGAAGACGAAAATATCGTCCGCACCGATGCAGAGGACGATGAAGAGCCCAATCAGCATGATCGTGTTGACAGTCGTCTGTCCGATGATGAACCATGCAAACATGGCGATGGGCACGGAGATGATGATCTCGAAGAGGCCGGCGAGCATGAGGAGAAGGGAGCTCGTGTTCGTCAAGAGGAGGACCCCGATGACGATCGCCGACCACTGGGCTAGGAAGAGGTCGGGGTTGAGGTACATTGACAGGAGGCGGTCGGCGTCGGGGTCGCACCAGCCGAAGGCGGGGCTGTAGCCACACATCCAAAACATGTTGAGGGGGGCGCCGGTGTAGCGCATTTTGCCCGCGCCCGCAGGGGTGGCCCCGAGCGCCGTCTGCGCGTCGTCCATCGCCGAGAGCATCTTTTTCATCACGCTGGGATACGCACGCCCGAAGCCTTCGTCATCGTCATCGTCTGCATCGACGATCCTTTCGAACGAATAGAGCGATCGGACGTACGCCGCGCGAAGGGTGCCGTTCGCGCAGATGACGTTCTTGTCGAAGAGCATATAGCGGAGCTGCGCGAGTTGCTGAACAGCCGGCGCGTTCGGGTTGCTGAACAGCCGACTCTCCACCTGGGACGCCCAGGTGGATGGTGGCGCAAGCACGCCGTGGCGCCAATCATAGATGGTCGAGGTGCACGGGTAGTAGCCATATGGAACTTGCGTCCCGCACATGAGGAGCGCCTGCGAGGGGACAAACGGTTGGCCGGTGGCCTGTGCGATGCGGTACTGGAGATCAAGAATGTCGCAGTAGCCCTGGCGGCACTGCGTTTCTTGCAACCCATCGTTCACATACAAGTAGTTAAGTACGGTCAACGGCGACGAGCAATTCGTGGTGGCCGTATTGCGCGGGGTCATCGACGGGTTACCCGGGCCAAGGCGGTTGGTTGCCTTGGCGCAGTGCACGGGAAAGTCGGTCTGTTCGAGCAGAGTCCGCTCAAACGCGGCGATCCGCTCGACCGCGTTCGGAGTGAACACGTTCATGCTGACGGCAGGCAGCGCCTCATACAGGAAGAAGATGGGCTTCGAGTCAATCGAGGGGCCGCCAGTCGTAACATTGACCGGCGGGATGAAGAAGCGCTGTTCATGGACCTTGACCCACGCATACCACGAGAGCTGCTGGGGAACCGTGTCCGTGTCGTATCCCGCGTCAGCCCCAGCTTCGAGTTTGATGTTCGTAAAGCCAACGTAGGCCATGCCGAGGGCAATGGCGAACGTGAGCCATGCGATGCAGCACGGGCACCGGACCACACACCTCGAGAAGCACCCGGGCCGGATGATTTCCTCGCCGTTCTCGTCGACAAGAGCATGGCGCGAGCTCGCCGGCATGAGTCGACAACCTGGTCTGCAACTAGGTTGCAACTCCTAGCTTTTTCCGTGCGTTTTCGTGACGCCGCGGCGTCGCGATGCGCATCCTGGATGCGTAGGATTCAGTGAAACGCCTTTTTTTTGCATCCTTCATGAAGTAATTCGAATATCCAAGCAAGTATCCGTCGTTAGGCTTTAAGAGAATCTGTGAATTAAGAGAACGGGAATTC